>Ga0315547_1001280_pt1 | contig 20386 bp, 18 predicted proteins | sample SalMarSW160240MG_2_FD_202542 | JGI IMG/M metagenome (GOLD analysis project Ga0315547, IMG submission 202542) | Salt marsh sediment microbial communities from the Plum Island Ecosystem LTER, Massachusetts, United States - Salt Marsh Sediment SW1601-240 ...
TAAAAAAGTCGAAGCATCAATTCAAGAAATTATTAATATTTGCTCAATAATTAATTCGGATTTAAAATTAGGAATCCCTTCAAATAGGGACGATATTATCGATGCTTTACGGGATAATAATATTTTATCAAAAAAAATGGCTGAGAAAATTAAGGAGTTAAAGGGATTTAGAAATTTCTTAGTCCATCGATATGGAATAGTCCATCGATATGGAAAGGTTGATGATGAAGTCGCTTTTAAAGAAATTTGTCATGGACTTCCTGATTTTACATTATTTAAAGAAGAGATTTTAAAGTTTCTAAAGACTTCAAGTGAGAATAAAGACTCATCTGAATCTTAATAATCAATTTTAAATTATTATTTAATTTAGAGAATAATTAGAATAGATTTCCAAGATTGACGATCCCACTAATCTATATCAGGAAGAATCAAAAATTGAAAATAATTTAATTTTATTTCTTGGGGTGATTTTTAATTTCCCTTGTTTTGCATTAAATTTTTTTTAAAATTTTTTGAGATAAATCTAAGCATTCTCTTTATTTAAAAAGATACAAATTATAATGATATATAAAAATGAGTCTTATCGAGCAAATACAGCAAAAGAAGACGGTTGATTTTTCTTATTTATGTTTTTTATCTAAGAATCTATATAATTTAGCAAATTATTATATAAGACAAGAATTTTTTTATTTGGGTAATTGGTTGAGATATTACGACGGTAGGATGAAGATTAAACTCAAAAAAAATAGTTGAGTTTATAGTTAAATTTAATCCGCCTAAATCTCTTTGCGCAACTTATGAGTAAATGTTTTTATATCATCTATTATATGAATTACTTCATGTCTGGCTATTACTAACTGTTCTGCAATCCATCTGCGGTGGCATCTGAACCAAAATATTTCAGCACACATTATAACGATTCTTCCTGACTTGGAAATTGTTAAAAGCTTGTTCAGCCGTTCTGACAAATAGATAAATTTTTATTTCATACCACAAACGGGATCAATTATTATCATATTTATGGTGAAAACATTCGGGATTTAGACAAACTATTAATTTGTTTAGATTCACCAGAAATTAGAGAAAGTGTATTGGAAAGTTATGAATTTTGCGATAAGATAATTTATTTACATTGCCAATGTTAAAAAAAAGCATATAAAAAATATTTATTCTATTATTTTCATTTTGAATATTGTTAACTAGATTATGAAAACACATGAGAAAAATGAATGATAAAGTTATTATTGATACGCCTTATTATAAAGTGTATTCAAAATCGGGTAAGTTATTTGGAAAAGAGATAAGCCCTCGAGATTATGATATAGATAAAATAGATAAGATATTCATAAGGTCCATAAAGTATTTTTATAATGATCCTTCTGAGGTTTTATCCAAATTTCCTTTTAATAAAAAGTTGCCCCCAATTTCAAAAATTCTAATTAAAATTAATATGGGAGGTGGAGTAACTGGAAATACCTCAACATATACTGAATCAGAAATAATAAAATCACTTATTGATTATTTTAGTGATAAGGGAATAGACATTTATTTATGCGAAGCAGATATGATTTCTCGAATTATCAGAGAGAAACTTCTTAGGAAAAGAGGATATAAAGAGATTCTAAAATCTTGTAAATTCATAAATCTATCTTCTGTCGAAAAGGTACGCTTTTTTGCTTTTGGAGTTCCGCATTCTATAAGTATTCCAAAAATTATGTTAGAACCCAATAATTTCATTATTTCTGTATGTCCTTTAAAAAATCATTGGGAAACTGGTGTAAGTTTGACAGAAAAAAATATGTTTGGAGCCTTATCAGAATGGTATAAAGGAATATACCATATTCATGGACATTTAGATGAAGTTATTGCAGCTGCTGGACGCAATATGAGACCTAATTTATCTATAATAGGGGGATCTAAAGTTGGAATAGGATTAGGACCTCATCTCTCTTTTCCAATACCTCTAAATCGATTATTTATCGCTGATAATCCATTTGAATTAGATTTGTATTGTTCTGAAGTATTAGGTTTTCCTTCGAGAAAACTAATCCACGCAAATATTAATAAAGAATTATATGAAAAATGGGGTATTAAGCAAAAATATTCCTTGGATAAATTCGCATTTCCATTATCACAAAAATTGAGACAGTTGATGAAAAAATATTCTATAAAACCTAACTGGACACCTAAATTTCGATGGGTTTTAGATCATACTCATGATCCTTCACCATTTCAAATATATTCAGCTCCTATCGTCCAATTTCTCTTAAGATTATCTAATACGCTTATATTTAATCCTATTGGTTATATACTTTCAAAAAGAAATAGAATATTAACTAAAAAATGAGTTGTATTATGAAAAAATTTAAAATAATTTAAAATCTATATCGAACAATTCACGCCGTAAAACTTTACCAGAACCCAATTCTGGAATATTATCCACAAACTCGGCCTCACAGGAGGCATCGCAGAAATGATATGTTTTACCTTCATATTCATATTTGATTTAATTACTTGATTTTAATTAGATCACTACAACATTTACTCGTAAGGTCTCATTTTGCGAAATTGTTGGTGATTCGGGAATTTTTTTCGTCTTTTCGGTTCTCGTACATATATTAAGTTTGTTAATGATTTAAGGGACGCATTAAATTTACCACAGTTAAAATATCAAAAGAAGAATTAAAAGGTTTAATATCTAAATATCGGGAATTTTTTTTTAAAGTATGGATTAAATATTCAAGGGAGCAGGAATTTAAAATAATATGGCTACGATTTATAATAAAATAGTTAAGGGCAATCCGGGAGTAGAGAGGTTCTTTTTAGGAAACGAGGCGATAGTTCGTGGTGGTTTAGAAAGTGGTTTAGATGTTTACACGTTTTATCCGGGCACACCCAGCTCTGAGGTTGGAGAAATTTTTCTGGAAATTTTCAGGGATGTAGGCATGAAATGGGTGGAGTCAAGTATTAATGAGAAGGTAGCTATAGAAGTTGCCGGTGCCGCATATGCTAGGGGTGCCACTGTTATGGTTGGCATGAAAAATGTGGGATTAAACGTTGCTTCAGATCCACTATTGGCTCTTGCTACAACTCGTCCAAAAAATTCTAACTCCGCGTTGGTTATTTTTGTTGCTGATGATCCTCAGCAGCATTCGAGTGCTGTGGAAATGGATTCAAGGAATTATTTAAAACTTTTTAAAATACCGGCATTAGAACCGAGCAATTCTCAGGAATGTTTAGAATTTACAAAAAGGGCATTTAAAATTTCAAGAGAGCTGAAACTTCCGGTGGTATTAAGGACAGTCACGATGGTTTCTCATGCCAGAAGTAATGTGGTTATTGGGGAAATAAAGCGATCAGAGATTGCGGACGATTTTGATTTATCAAGGGAAGTTAATGTTGCTTCAAGGCTTTATTTTTTAGAGTTAAAGGAAGATCAGATATACAATAGGATGAATCAAGCATTGAAAATGTCAGAGAGTAGTTCATTGAATAGAATTGAAAACGAGGATGTGAAAAATGAATATGAGTTAGGCATCATAACCAGTGGTGTATCATACAGTTATGTTCGCGAAGCGTTAGATTTCCTTGAATTATCGGCACCGATTCTTAAAATTGGCTTCATAAATCCACTTCCTGAGAAATTAATTGCATCGTTCCTTAAAAGATTCAAGCAAATATTTGTTGTAGAAGAGAATGATCCTTATCTTGAAACGCAGGTTATGGCGATTGCTCAAAAGAACGGATTAAATTTAAAAATTTATGGGAAGGATCCTTTTTCATATAGTAAAGAAACTTCATTATTACCTTTTGTTGGAGAATTAAATCCTACAAAAATTTCTCTTGCGTTAATTAAAATAACCCATATAGCACCAAAAATAGATCTAAACCAAATAGAAGGGAAGAAATATAAAATATTGGGGAGGAAACCTATATTATGCCCAGGATGTCCCCATAGAACAACTGGATATGCACTACAGAAAGCTATCACAAAAATCAAATCAAAAACAGGAAAGGAAATCTATTTTTTCCAAGATATAGGGTGTTATACACTTTTGGCGTTCCCTCCTATATCTTTTGCTAATGTTAAGTATTGTATGGGATCAAGTATAGCCTTAGCTCAAGGAGTTGCTCAAACAAACGGAAGTTTAAACATTGCGATTATAGGAGATGGAACTTTTTTTCATTCCGGAATACCTGCGCTTTTAAATGGAATCTATAATAAGGCTCCAATTTTAGTGCTAATATTAGATAATGGATGGATCGGAATGACAGGGCAACAGCCTCATCCAGGAAGCGATACTCGTTATTATAAAGAGGGAAATTTTAAGAAAGGTATAAATTTAGAAGATTTTTTACAAGGTACTGGTGCTTACGTTAGTATAATAAGGCATGATGAAGGTAATGAAAAGGAGTATACAGCTAGATTGAAGGAACTCATTTATGAAAAGGGACTTGATGTTTTGGAAAAACAAAATTTGCATGTTATTGTGGTAAAGGATGAATGTATCCAGGAGTATATTAAAAGACATAAGGTAAGAGTAAGACATATTGATGTGGAATTATGTAATAATTGTGGTCTATGTTATAGTCAATTTTTATGTCCTGCGATTAATGAAAAAGATGATGTTGCTTACATTAATTCAAGTCTATGCTTAGGTTGTGGTATATGTGAAGAAATTTGCCCAAATAATGCGATTAATAGGGAAGAGTTATAATGACTTTCGATAGTTATACTATAGTAATTACCGGTTTAGGGGGTCAAGGTTTAATAAGCTTGTTACAAATTTTAGGAAATGCTTTAATGACTAATGGACATAAAGTAATAACTGCTGAAACACATGGTCTTAGTCAGCGAGGTGGTAGAGTTATATGCTTCCTTCGTTTCGGAAATAGGTTAGGTGCTCCAATACCAATGATAGGTTCAACAGATATGATAATAGCTACTGAGAAAAGCTGTATTTTGGATGTATTAAAATTTGCAAAACCAAATAAAAGCACAAAATTAATTATATCTACTGACGAGAAAAAAATAATTAATGAAGATTATCCCTCAGAAAAATATCTAATAAGCGTTCTACATGAAAATTCGGATAATATTTATTTTGTTCCGGCTACAGAAATAGCAGAAAATCTTGTTAAAAATCTAAAAGCAGCTAATACCGTTATATTAGGTTATATTTTAAGATTTTTGCCATTAAAGAAAGAAGATCTTGAGGAATCTTTAAAGCGGCAATTCTCAGGAGAAAATTTAGATATAAATCTAAAAGCTCTTAAAGAGGGACATAAACTTCAATAATATTTAAAATTGTATAATTTCTGATAAATATATGAATATAAGGCAAGTAAAAGAAATTTTAGGAGAAGAATTTGGGAGAGTTATCGATTTTTTGAGTTCTGTTGTAGTTAAACTTGAATTATCAAAAAATTCAAATGTGTTAGATGTTGGCACAGGGCGGGCTCATATGGCAATTACACTTGCCCTTCATGGTTATAAAGTTATTACTGGTGAGCCTGAGGGGGTGTATTGGGCAGATTGGAGGATATCTGCTAAAAAAGTAAATGTTGAGGAAATGATTACCTTCAAGCCGTTTAATGCTGAAAATTTACCCTTTGAGGATGCTTCTTTTGATGCTATTTTTCTCTATGCGACATTCCATCATATAGATAATAAAGAGCGTGCGTTAAGTGAATTACTGCGTGTAATGAAATCTGAAGGCAGATTAGTTATTATTGAATTAACTGAAGCAAATATTAATTCAGTAAGGGAAAGACATAAGTCTCATCCAGATGCGGTTGATCCACGAGATTTCACAAAAGGATTAGGTCTTAAGGTAAAAGTTATAGAAAGCAGAGATTTAAATGCTTATATTTACAAAAGATTCAAATAATTAAAAAAAAATGAGAACTTCAGTATCTTTAAGGAAGCAAAAAAAGTTTTTGAAATGGACCGAATCATAATTTTTATAGATAATAGCAACATTTTCAAGGGCTTTAGGAAGTATAACATCAAAGCAGATTATGAAAAACTGAAAACCATCGTAACTCGCGGCCGAAATTTACAGGGCATATTTTTATATGAAGGTGTTGTGCATCCCATGAGTCCAGAGAAAAAGAAGTGGTATGAGGATTTAAGCAATCGAAGTGGGTATGTGATTAAAGCGAGTTTTGATAAAATCACGTTTAATGCTGCCATTGAAAAGAAGGTTGATATAAAAATTGCGATTGATATAATTTCTCTTGCGTATGAAAATGCGTATGATACGGCGGTGTTAGTCTCTGGGGACGGCGATTTTGTGCCTGTGGTGAAGAAAGTAAAAGAATTGGATAAAAATTTGGAAGTATGGGCGTTTAGATATTCGTTAGCAAATGCGTTAAAGGAAGAACTTGGCCAAGAAAATATCTTTTACCTTAATGATATCTTGAGCAAAATAAATATTAAAAAATTATAACTTAACAAATAGTATAAAAATTAAAACGAAAATTGTTGACCGAGATATTAAATTACTAGAAAAGGAGTTAAAGGCAGATAAGACTAAATAATATTTGTAACATAAATGAATGGGAAAAAAATATTAGGATAAATTAAAATTACGTTGTGTTCGATGTTTCTGCTTCCTTAGTATCAGCAGCTTTACGGTCTTTTATTTCTTCTCTAATTTTCTTAATGGTAATTCCTTTAAGTTTTATAAATTGGTAAATGAATATTGCACTAGAGATAAGAATTCCAACTAAGTTGAAAATTTGAATAGTCCAGAACAATGGTTTTATAGATGTATAGAATACGAGATCGAAGGCATAAGACAGTGACACTATTGCTGCAATCCACACCATAGAGGCAATTAAAGCAATTCTTTCATATAACTTTGGTTCACCTTTATCAAACACAAATATTTTTAACCAAAAGATAATACAAATAAAAGCCACTGGCGTAAAAATGAGTGATCCAATGGCAATAGGGATAAGTAGATAAACTGCAAATTGGTTTCTCCAAATTTCTAATACTTCTCCTAAGGACATTTGATCTTGAATTTGAACTTTCGCATATTTATCTCTCCAGTTAAAATATCTCTTTTTAAACTTCCGTCCAATTTTTTTTCCGCCTCTTTTAATCCGTGTAAAAAGTCCTTGTTCAACAGCTTCTTGAAATTCTTCTCTAATTAAAGGGATAATATATAAAGATATTATTAAAGAGAGTATACCATAGAGAAATAAAAGAAGATCAACCCAATAGTCTAGACCTGTTGAAGGTGTTACAGGAGGTAAAGAAGAAATAATAGTATAAATAGCATAACCAGTTAAAATCCCTGGAACTATTACTTGAAAAATCACCAGAAGTTGTACATGTTTTTTACTGAACTTCTCTGTAAATCGATTTAGAATCCATAAGATGCCATTTGCAACGGTTATTATCAAACCAAAACCAGAAAGAAGTTTCATTGTCCAAAAGAAAATTAAGAATGTAAAATTCAACGAAATAAATTGAAAAATCAATTCCAGTATCATGAAAATGGTAGTAAGAGCTAAACCAATTATATAAAATATGTCATAATGTTTGAGTTTCATAAATATTATAGATTATAACAAATCTTAATAATATTCAGTTTTTCAAAGTTTTAAATGATATTATGCTTTTAATAAAAAAAATCAGCTATAACAGATGTCTACTCTAGCAACCTAAATGGCTAAAAATGCATCATATATTGGTTATTACTTTTTTCTACATATTGCTGATGATACTCTTCTGCTTCCCAGAATTCTGATGCCGGGACTATTTTTGTAACTATCGGATTTTTAAAGCGTTTGGATGCTTCAAGCTTAGATTTTGAGCTCATCGCTTTTTCTTTTTGTTCAGGATTAAGATAAAAAATCGCTGATCGATATTGTGTGCCAATATCAGGTCCTTGACGATTCAGTGTTGTTGGGTCATGTATCGACCAAAATACATCTAACAGCTCATTATACGATACTTTAGATGGATCAAACATAACTTCTAAAGCCTCCGCATGACCAGTTTTATGAGAACATACCTGCCTATATGTAGGATTGCTAAACTGACCGCCGATATATCCCACACGAGTAGATATGACACCCTCTACTTTTCGAAAATTCGCCTCTACACCCCAGAAACAACCTGCTGCAAAAATAGCTCTGTGAATTTCCATGGTTTTAACTAAATAATTCTGAAATTTAAACCTAAGCCTAATTTTTTATAAATTTGTGATGAATTATAGATTTTTATTATAAGGTATTAGCACCAAGACCTTTAAAGTCTATAAGGTAATAATTTTAATAGTATAAATTTTTCTTAATTGTATGGAGTCTAAATCATCTAAAGACAAATGGAAAGAGAAGTTAACAAAAGAACAATACCACGTTCTCCGTGAGAAAGGAACTGAGCCTGCATTCGCAGGAAAATATTGTAACCATCATGAAAAGGGTATTTTTAAATGTGCGGGTTGTGGTGCGCCTCTATTCTTATCAGAAGAAAAATTTGATTCTGGAACGGGGTGGCCAAGCTTTAAACAGCCTTATGATGAGGCTAATCTTGAAGAAAAATTAGATCCAAGTTATGGAATAATCCGCACTGAGGTCCTCTGTAGTAATTGTGGAGGGCATCTGGGACATGTTTTTGATGATGGACCGAACCCTAAGGGCTGTCGATATTGTATTAATTCAATTTCCTTAGATTTTCAATCTGTGAATTTCCAAAATAAATGCTAAATTTTCCAAATAAATGCAAAGTTCTCCAAAAAAAATGCAAATAATAAATTCTATTTTTTCTTATTGTCTGCACTTTCCAAAAGTGTTTCAAAAATAATAATAAATTGCTATATTTCATTTCAAATAACCTGTTTAATTGCTATATATCATAAATACTTATTTTTGAAATATCAACAAAATAGAAACTTAAAAAGATATTGGTAGTAACTAAATTCTAGTTGGTCTGATTTTAAGTCTCGATATACATTAATCTGAGAATACATTTCCCTTGGATTCATCTTGGATATCATATTTATCATATATTTCTTTACACATTTTAAGGATAAATACAGATAAACTAAATTCTGGTTGATAAACGATATGTGGTTGATTTAATTTTAGAATCCCTTCATGTTTAATCTTACAAGTGTTATAACCTTTGAGATTCAATGGTCTTAATGGAAAAACAATGGTATAGAAAGGAATTTGTATCCAAATAAAATCATGATCATCGAAATTAGATAATCCATAACCTACTGAACGATAGATGAAAAATTCTAAATAGTCTTTAATTATTTCATCATCTATTTGAATATGAGAAGGGACAATAAAATGGTTGGTTTTATTTTATTGACTTTACTTCTTAAATATTTTTTCCAATGTCTTTCATACCAGTTTAAATAAGTAGGAGCATCAGGTTTTTGCTGTAAATAAACATATAAAAATCGCCAACCTAATGAGACAACGAACTTTAATAGCCTTTCATCGTAATTGATCGATTTTTTAATATTTTTGATGGTTGGCTGATATACAACAGACGAAAAATAAGTTTCATAACGGCTAAATTCCTGTTCACAGTCCGAGCATAGAAGATAGATTTTATAACCATCTTGTGAAATCTCATCTTCCATACTTCTGAATCTCGGGACTTTAGCTTTAGTAGTTTTCTTAATCCATCTATAAAACATTTTTGATATTACATGACTCTCAACTAATTCTTTAGATTCATTACATAAGGTATATTCTGTGAAAATTATTACTTTTTTCCATACTTCTCCTTTCCGCTTTATTGTTGATATTTTTATAACTCCCATCTATATTCAGTTCTTTATTCTTAAATCTGTCAATTCAATACATTCTTTAAGATTTTTAAGAGTTAGTAGGTTTTCGTCAACAACTTCAATAAAGAGGTCTTGTCTTTTTGAAGTATCTGCTTCAATTATAGAAATTGGATTACCATTGAAATCATAATATTCGAGCTTAATGAATCTTTTATGGGTTTTATACCAAGTGGGTCTTAATAGCATTAGTAATTCATTCAATCTGTTCTCACTATCTTTCATAGTTAAATCTCTGACGACTAACTTGACAGTGTTATCTTCTATTGAATAGTCTTTTACTGAAAATCCCAACATGTCATAAGAAGTAATTAAATCCAAGAGAGAAGATTCTTGACGAAGCTGTTTATTTTTCCAATAAGGCTTGATTTCTTCCATGTTATCCAAGAAGAAGAGGGAATGAGCTAATTTAAGAAGGGAAAATATCTCATTTACATTTTCAAATAACATCCATAATTCAGGTTGGAATAATTCAATTTCTTTTTCATTTGGGGGAATACCATACTTAAATACGATCTTATTATCTCTAACTGAATACTTATCATGTTTTGGGATATTTCTCCATTGATTCAGTTTTATATTCCAAGAACCAGGTATGAGTAGGTTATCAAAAGTCTTAAGTTTAAGAAGCTTATCTACAATTTTTCCTAAAGATAACTTATTTAGGTCTAGAGCGGTGGGAGATTTGTCATTTATGACTTTCTCTAAGTAAAGTAGGATTCTCAAATAAGGTTGGATTAATTTTTCTATGATCTTACCAATTTTAGTGAAGACATCCTCTGTAAATTCATATAGGTTCATTTGACTCCTATCTCTATCAATATTTATCATAGATACTAATTTTGAAGTTGCTTCAAGGACATCATCTTCCCAATATTCATACGATTTATAACATCGAATAGGATCCTTTTCCCTTGCCTTCCAGTATACTTCCAGACAGCTCTCAAACAAACACTTGTTTTCTTCATTAGAAAGAATGTGAATCAAGGAATCAATGTATTGTGACATATAAGCATATACCTGAATTCTTGGAATGGATTTATTCTTCAAATAGGGCTCATGCTTTTCAATAATAAAATCCTCTATTTCTTTTTGAGAAAGCCCCAATTCATATAATTGAGCTATAATTCCTTTCTCATCTTTTTCAGTGATATACCGATTGACTATATTTTTCATTTACTTAAACTTCTTTCTAAAATATTCATTATCCAAATGGGATTTAAAGAAAATCTTCTCTGAATACATAAATATTATTTCTAGGCATATTAATTTTATGGTGTATGCGGATTTTCTGATATTGCAATTGAGTTTATTGAAGAGATATGAGAAAAAATTAAATTTCTATTGTTTGTAATATTAGATAATACAAGATTTAATCAATAAGGAGAATAATTAAAATGAATAATAGCGATTTAAATCTACTATTAAAAATATTAAATAAAGATATGAAAGCATTAAAAACTGTTTTTCAGGAGAGCATCCTGAGTTTTAATGATAATGAATCCACTTATATTATAGATTTTAGTTTATTTAAAGATTTAACAAAAAAACACTGCTTTAAGGGCAAAACCAAAACAGTGTATAGGCATACTAGTATAATTCCTCCTGAGACAGAGAGTAAATTAATCCCAGTAACAATAATTCCTATTCCTGAAAATCGTTTAGAACTATTTAGAGAGATTGTTCTTGAGAATTTTGATGAGAAATGGACATTCTCACTTAGTTATATATACGGTAGTCATTCACAGATTTACCACATTGAAGATCTATATTATAGGTTCTTTTATGCATTTTGTAATGAAACTTTTTTTCAAGAAAACAATATAGAAAATGTGTTTGAGAACCTTATAAAACAATTTAATAGAGCTATAGAGGAGCAAAGAATGAAAGTTGATATTTATCTTCCTTTAGATTCCATTAATATAATCGGAGGTGGAATTTTAGAAATTGAGGAAAAGTTCAAGATAATGAATAAAGCATTTATTCTATTAGATAAAACAGAAACAGGAATAGGTGAATCAAGATTCTATAACACGATAATTTCAAGTAGAATTAAGCTCCTCACCAAAATCTATACCTCAGATGATTCTAGTGATCCCAGCTATAAAAATGATTATGATAAATATGAAAAACAATATCAAGAGAAATTAAAAGAATTACACCTTCTCACAAATGCACTATACATTAGTGGATTCAATTTTAAATGGCGGAGTCCTGTAATAGGATTACCATGGTGGTTTGATCCTAAATTATTTAAATTTCAAAATTTTGAGAGAAAGTATCGTCCTGTAGATAAATTCTTAAAAAAAGAAAATATTGAAAATATATCGTCATTATATTTAAATTTGAAAAGAACTCAAATATTAGAAAAAGATCGAGTGATATTAAATAGTTTTTATCGTTTGTTTCAACATGGCTTAATTGATGCTTATTATATCATTGATGCTTCCACATTCTTGGAAGCAATGTTCACTAAAGGAAGCAATGATTATGTAAACTTGCGCTTACGATTGAATGCTTCTTCGATATTAGCTAAAGTCCGATATAAGTTCTGGAAAATCTATAAATTTTTAGGAAAAATATATAGTATAAGGTCAAGAATAGTTCATGGCAGTGACTGGACAGCAGAATTTGAAACATTTATTCGTAATAGATATTGTGTTAATGAAGGTAGTATTACTCCTGCTGTTATAAAATTTAGAGATGAACTCTTTAAATATTTACAATCAAGTCTTATCTATTTAATTGATAATCTTAAAGAGGATCCTGAATTATTTGTGAAAATGAACTCTGATCCATTATACTTCTTTAATAATAGTAACCTAACTAAAGAGGAAAAAAATAGAAAGATCATAATTCAAAAAATTAAAAATAATTACCAAAACCAAAGATATGGATATGAAGATAAATGGAAAGAACTCTGTGCTCTATTTAATATCGAAGAAGTAGATTGAATTATTTTACTTCACTAGTCTCAGAAAGTAAGACGATAGCCAGCCTTATATCATCCGTTCCTGCACGATCTCCCGGTCTACTCCCTTATAAAAAGAAGCGTGAGAACGGGAGTGCCCGCTCCCTTGATTCTCTGATACCACGATACGAGGACCTGTATCGCCTACTCCTCAGATTAATGAGTCACCCCTCATTTTTTTGTTATAACCTATATAGTGAAAATTGAGAAAATGATAAATTCTAATAATGACTTTAATTAGGTATACTAATTAAAATTAAAATTGATTATCTAATTCTAACAATGACTCAAGAAGTAAATATAACTCCTGAAGATCTAAAAAGTAAAATAACTAAACTGGTTGAAGAGATAATTAAAAAATTAAATAATAGAAATATACATCTATTTCAGAATAAACCTACTATTAATATCTTCCATTTAAGGGATGAAATAATTGGTGTTTCTCTAATTGATGAGAATCAAAGCGATATTAAATGTGAAATAACTCATAAACCAAAAAAAGGTAAAGTTTATTTCTTTATTAGTAAATTCTGGTTGAATTATGAGTTTTATGATAATGAAGAATTTGCTGAGGAAAAGGTACAGAAGATTATAGAAGAAATACAAAATGAAAACGCATATTCATTTAATATGAAACGAGTGAAGAATTTGATTAGGGATGGACATAATGCCGTAGCTATTGTCTTCTTAATTTCAGCTTTTGAGAATATTACGAAAGACCTTTTTTTCAACAATAATATTATATGGTTTTTTCCGATTGATGAAACTGTTAATGAAGATCTTTTGAAAGAATTTGGTGTCAAAATAGATGAAGATAATAAAAAATTTGAACCAAACTTATATTATGGAGATGAGAAGTGGTATTTTGGGAAAGAGAATCGTGAAAAGTTCGAAAAATGGAGCAGAATAGAATTTAAGCATTATGTCTTTAACATATGTAAAAGTCTCAGAATCTTAAATCAATATAAACTTTCATTATTAGCAAATAATATGGAAGAAATCGGTTTTTATGAAATTCTTAAGAAGACTATCTTGAAATCTATGGAAAAGTTTTCAATAATTAATTTTCAATCGATAAGGGGTAAGGGAAGTGTTAGATGGTGTTTTAAAAAGTTTTTTTCTATAGATTTAACACCAATGAATAATGAACTTTGTTTTCTTCAAGAGATAATAAATAAAAGACATAAAATAATCCATGGATTTCTTGAAGATGATAAAGTAAATAAATCGTATGTTGAAAAGGCTTATGATTCTGTTAACAAAATCATTTCATTTCTTAAAGATCAAATCTACGAATGGTATCGAGTAGTACCTTAAGAAATTTAAATAGAATTTATATAGCGAAAGCTAGCTTTGTATCCCCCCCTCCTACCAAAAAACTTATTTATCTGCCGATTCTATATTTAGTTTGAGATATAAAATTCTATGGTGAAATCATTTGACTACATATAAAGAAATTAATGATCTATTAGATACTAAGGATTTAGAAAGGATTAAAATTGAGTTTAAGCAATCAGAGGAAATTAGAACGGGAGACGGTCAAAAAGATATGGCAAAAGAATTGGTAGCATTAGCTAACCATTCAGGAGAAGATTAATCATTGGTTTAAATGATAATGGAGAATTTGAAGGTAAGGATATCTTTGATGTCGATAAGGATAAAGGTAGAATCAATAATATCATTCAATCTCGTATCAGCCCTGTTCTAAACTATAATATTGAATTTTTACCCTGTCCAAAAGGAGATCTTTTAATTATTCATGTAGAAAAAAAGAAAGATATACCCTATGCGTATATTACATCAAAAGAAAGCCATGAGATAAAAAATAGAATATATTACATTAAAACTCCGCATGATAAGAGACTTATATCTGATTCCCAATTAAAATTCCTTTTTCAAGAAGAGGAAATTAATATCTTTTACCCTTTTGAAATTGTTCTTAGCTTAACCATACCTGAATTAGAGCTTGCATATTTTGATTCTAATAGGTTGGCAGGTTTAAGATTTTTACAATGGGATTTTCTCTCCGAGATTACTCCAGAAATTAGCATGGAAATAAGATCGGATAGTGATAAAATCCAATCTTTCTTTCAAGAAATTATTCCATATGCGTACCTGTATTCCTTTTGTAAAAATTTCTATAGAACTTGGCAATTTACTCAATATTCTCACTAGAGAAGGTATGGAAAGCTTAATATACCTTTGGATAAGATCTCTCTTGAAGAAATTCCTAATTTACCCAGTGATTCCTTATTATCTAGCCTTTCTATTAATATGAAAGAATTCATGAAAAAGAGGTTTTTTAATAATATATGTGTTCCACAAGGTACTAAAATAGAATTAGGTTTTAAAGCAGGTGCATTTCCAATTATAATAAAAAACAAGAATTTTGAATTTAAAATAGTTCATGATATATTCAATTATGGAACGCATTTAGAAAACAGACATTCTCTTCTCTATGACATTATTGAGAGAAATATTGGACTTAAAGATCAGAAACTCTTATATCTTAGTTTAAGTTGTGTGTATGAAGCAAATTATACATTTCCAGAGGAATACGACGAATATTACAACTATTATGTTGAATATGGAAAAAATATAAAAACTATTCTAATGGAAGAATGGGATTTTAATTATTTTCTCGAAAAGCAACCAGATCCAATATTTTTCTCAATGGATAAGAAATTAGATAGGCTCTTGAAAAATAAGAAATAATGAAAATAGAGTAAAATGGGGAAAAAAATTTATTTCTGTTAAATTTATTATTGATCAAGTCAAAAATTAAGTAATAAACACATTACAGAAATTTTAAAATTCACAATGAAGAAAATTCAGAAAGACATTGAAAAACAATATATTAAGGATTATAAAAGAGCTATTAAACTAAAGGAGAATCGTGAATTTGACAAAACTATTGCAATATCTAAAAAATTATACAATCACTATAAATCAAACAATGAAGAAAGTTTAGCAGCAGAGACACTTTTTCTGATGGCTGAATGTTATCTCGATGACGAAAAAGTAGAAGAAGCATTACCAATTTTGGAAAAGATTTTAGAAAGCATTAAGATCTTTCCAAATGACAAATTAGAAGCTGCTACATCGCAGCGATTAGGAATAGTTCATATGAAATTGGGAAATCAAGAAGAATCTCTAAAATCTTTCATTAAATCATATAAAATATATAAATCTTTAAACGATATCCTTAATCAAATAATAGGATTGTCAAGTTTAGGACTTTATTATAAAGAAAAGCGAGATTTAGAAAGAGCATTGGACTATTACCATAAAGCGGAAGAATTAAGTATAAAGAATGAGATTTATATTGAAATTGCTCAAATTTATAGAAATTTAGCGGATTTATATTTAGAATTTAGAGATTTGGACAAAATCAAAAAATATATAGATCTCGCCTTAAGTTCTTATAGCAATATCCAAGATCCAGATAGAATACTTGCTTTTTTTATCAACCTAACAGCATTATTAGGAAACCTTGAGGATTCTGATATAGAAGAAGAATTATTATATTATTTTTTAGAGTATAGCGAAGAAAACCACTTAAAAGGTTGTAAAATCACTATACTACTAAACTTGGGAAAATTTTATCTTAAAAAAGAAAATTATGACAAATCAGAACAATTAACACTCCAAGCATTAGAATTAGCTTCAGAAGATAATATTTATAGAGAAATTTGTATAGCGTATTATAACTTAGCAGTGATTTACAGAAGAACGGGCGAATATGGTAGATCAATTGAATTTGCAGGGAAATCTCTTGAGTTTAGTAAAAGATTTAAGTATTTGAAATTACAAATTGATAATTATTTAGTCTTAGGTAGAATAAATGACGAATTAAAGAATTATCTCCAAAGTTTTAGAAATTACACTCAAGCTCTAAATGTATTTAGAACTATATTAGATAAGATTTCTACAAAAGAGTTAAGAGATTTATATCAAGAAAATTTTAAAGAACTACCCGAAACCTTGGAAAAGATTAACAACCTCATTGATTCAGGTTCCGTTCAACCTGAAATAAATGAATTAAAAAATCTTAAAGAGATAGGAATTGAAGCTTGTAAGACAGCAAACAAACTAATTGAAGATTTCAACAATCAAAAATGTAAGGAGCAACAGGAAGCTTTAGAAATAAAAATTATTAATATTTTGAAAGAACAATTAAAAGATATCAAAAAATTGTTAGAAAAACATTCCTTTACCGTTGTAATAAATGATTTTGACGAAGCATTAGAATTATATGACTCTAAACGAAAGGCACCTCTTTCTTTAATTCGTAATGTGTTAGAAGGGTTAGTGAAAGGAATTGTTACAAAAGTAGGAAAAAAACCAAAAAGCATGATAAAGAATCTCGAGATTTTAGAACTCCACGAGGTATTAAAATCTACACCAGATAACAAACAAGATATCCATATTGAACGAACAACAGTTTACAAAATCTACGGAATATTATCAAATTACGGTTCACATTCCACACCTCAAGATTCAGACATTACTGCTAATATATTCATAAATACACTCGGTTGGATTCACTTAATTTTAAAGAGATATGAAAGTTCTCTATGAAGTAGCGAGAGAAAAGACACACCTCGGCGATAATGAGTGTAACATCGCTTTTTCCAAAATAATTAAGACCACTATGGCATAAGACCCCAATTATCAAGATATCAAGTGTCGGGTAAAATGGTAAAAATTTGATTATTTTTTGTTGCAATTAAAGGTCCCGGACCCAAAAATATATATATCCAATTAAATTTTAGTTTTTGGACTAATTAATAAGATATTTATGAACTAAAAAAAAGTTGATAAGAATAATGAACACATTCGACAAAATTTTTGGAATAGTAATATTTCTATTTATGATTATTTCTATTATTTGTACTTTATTGATTGATTGGATATATATTTTTATGATACCACCTGGTTTTTTTAGTTTTTATTTAATATATAAACATTCATTTGAGGGTAGATTTCACATTACAGCATTTAAAAATTATGAAGAGAAAATAGCAAATGATTATGATAACAAATTCAGGACCTTAATAAATGAAGTAACAAGAATACTGAGAAATAATTACTTCTTTTATTATTTATGCTTAGAAGATTTTATTTCTTCACTTAGATACAAATTTGATTCACGAATTACGAAAATTTTAAATAAAGGATGGAGCAAATATAAGAAATCCTCAAAGAAAGTTTTGATATCTTATGGTGAATTATATAAAGACTTATATGGAGCTCCTTTTAACTTCTTATCATCCTTTCTAATAGCCTTATTAGTTATTAAGAAAGATTTTTATTCTCAAATTCAAGAAAAAATGGATAAAAATGACTTTTTTAAAGTGAATGCCCGTTATGAAATGCAAGAGATCTATAGAGTTGCGCAAAAGATGCAAAAAGAAAATATAGATTTTAGTTATAATGAAGATGAAAGAAAATATTTTTCTTTAGAAAAATTTCGGAAAGAAATACCTTCAGATAATACCTTATACAAATATAAGAATAATACTTTAAATGATTTAAGAGAAATAAAATCAAAACCCCAAATGGATTTAAATATTGAAGTGATCATTAAAGTTCTTGAAAATTGTCCTCTTGAATATTGGAATAAAATGAAAATCTATAAGCGGTTCTTGATTGAAACAATGAGAAATACTCCTGAAAAATATATTTATGAGTATCTTAATCAAAACGGTTTTGATTTTAACGAATGGATTATTCCTGATTACAGACATAAAGTTGCTCATCCAAAAGATTTTAGACCTTTTAAATACCAAAAAAAATTATATGCGATGAAAGTAATAAACTCAGAAAAAAATCCAAGAATAATTCAAATTCAAGATTTATGTGATGCTGTAAGAAAAATACTCTCAATTATAAATTATATGTATGAAGCATTTTTTACTAATAAATTCGCTTACCAAAATTCTAAATTTAAAGAATTTAAAATAGATCTCAAGAAAATTCATAAGACATTTGAGACCACAGATATATCTATACATTAATATAGACTTAATTATTAATTAAAAAAGAACGAAAGGACAAGGAAAAAGTATAGGCTATACACTCTGTTCTTGAGTGTTTTTCACCAAAGTTGCTTTTGAATCGAGTACTTATCTATAGAACAAATTTAAAATTTATTGGTCCCAAAAATAGTATATTCCAAAGATATTACATCATAAATTAAATTTATAATTAATTAAATCTCTCCAACTTTTAATCCCAAAATCATTTCATTTCCCTAATCGAGCCGTCGTATATATAGTAATCATTCCTTTATTTTTAGATGTTGGTAATTTATCATTTTTTTTTTGAATTGAATCAGTTCTTTCTTTTCTCTCTCAAGTCCTAATTTTCCAACATATTTATTCAATTCTTTATTAATCCTTCCAAAAGCAGTTTTCAATAACTTATTCCAATTGTATATGCCATATTCCTTCTAAATTCCATTTCGAGCATTACTTTAAATTGTATAAATCCCTTGATTATTCGATGCAGGCATTCTACCGAATTTATTCTTGAAATCTTTTAAGACATCAATTGCTCTATTAAGCCCTTATTTACCTTGATATTTATTTTTCTCTTTATTGATTTTTGCAAATACACTTTTGAGTAAATCATTCTAGGAAGAAACACCATACTCTTTCCATTCATCTCTTAAAATTGCATTCTCAATTCCGTTCATTCCTAAATCTTTTAGGACGAGCATTTTATTATTTTTTCTCTTAAATTCTTTAAGCTTTCGTATAGCTCTCTCAATTCCTTCTTTTCCAATATATTTATTTATCTTAAAATGTATTTCTCCCAATACAAATTTGAGTAAATCATACCATGAGGTAATCACAAAATTTTTCCACTCTCCTTTTTGGATGAATTTATAAATTCCATTAAATCCGATAGTATTTGATGTTGGTTTTATATTATTCATTTCATAATAAGTCTTCATTTCTTTTATCGCCTTTTCAAGTCCCTCTTTTCCTTTATATTTATTTGGGACAACATGCACTTCTTTAAAAACATAGAAAAGCATAAGAATTGTCAATATTGATCTCAGAATACCGATGATCGAACCAATTGCTAAAGGAAATTGGATCCTTTCTTGGAATTTCATCCAGTACATGTCGATATTCATATTTTTTTACCTTTTTTATTTTTTTATTCTTATATATTTCAAAATTGTTAGATACAAATGGAACAGATATTTTAAGGAAAAGAGAAAAATTTAATTTTGTTTAGGTAAATCTAAACAATCAATGAATAATTTTTTTAATTGTAAAGGATGTCGCTTGATAAATATATAGGAATGCCATTAATTGAAAGGGAATATGCCCGTTGTTTTACCGCCTTAAAACACACCGGCATTCTCACGCTTCTTCCGAAATCAGAAAGCATTGGGGTGATTGGAATAGATGGAAAAGAGTATCCAATACCAACCCAAGAACAGGTTGTAGAACTATTTGCTCATAATAGAGAGCTTGTAGGCAGAAAAGTTCCACAAGGGTTTGATCGTTTAGAATTAACACCCATGGCAATGCCAACACCCCTTCTTATTGACCGAATGAAAGCATCTATTCTTAAA
>Ga0315547_1001281_pt1 | contig 20383 bp, 23 predicted proteins | sample SalMarSW160240MG_2_FD_202542 | JGI IMG/M metagenome (GOLD analysis project Ga0315547, IMG submission 202542) | Salt marsh sediment microbial communities from the Plum Island Ecosystem LTER, Massachusetts, United States - Salt Marsh Sediment SW1601-240 ...
GAGAATTGTTTTGCATTGAAAGCCGAACGATACCATGGTCGATCTCAACGAGTCAAATCATATTTTTGGTTGAAAGATGAAAAGAATAAAATTAACTCAGATTGCCATGTCAAAAATTAAAACCGGCGATATAGTGGCTTTTTCGGGTTTTGGACAAAAGAGTATCCTAGTTAATCTTGCCACATTCGGTTGGCCTTTTTGGTGGGCAAGTCACATTGGGATCATCGGGGATCACCAAGGCGAACAACTGCTGTTTGAATCTACAACACTTTCCAATATCCCTTGTCAGATTCAAAAGAAATCTATCAAAGGTGTTCAAGGTGTTCGACTAGCTGATAGAGTCAAATCTTATAATGGTCGAGTATATCATTATCCAATCTATCGTCCGCTCTTTGGCGCTGAAGAAAAACGACTAAATGAATTTTTATTGAGTCAGATTGGCAAACCATATGATCTCCATGGTGGAATGAGATCAGCCACTCTTGGTTTATCTTGGTTGGAATCCAGATTTAAGGGTGAAGATCTCAATTTCATTTTTTGTAGTGAATTGGTGGCAGCCGGACACGCAAGAATTGATCTTTTGCAGACTATCTCTGCTTCACGTTGGAATCCAAACAGACTCATTAGATATGAGCGAAGAACAGGTCTCCTAAAAAGACCAGGGAGACTCAAATGAAAAGACTTTTGTTTTTGTTAGTGTTGTTTGCAGGATGCAATGGTATTACCATTGATATGGGCACTTTGAATACACTACAATCTATTCCTAACCAAGACTACGATTACCCAGACTACAAAATAGAGAAACCTACAGTCAATCTCGAAACAGTATTTCGAGAACATAATTGGCTTGGACCCCAAGGTGAGGGATCTTGTGTACACGCAACACTTGTCTCACTCTATAACTGGGAAGGTCAGTTTGAAATGGCTGACTATTGGAAAGCCCACTATGCCGATGGTGAATTCGCCTCCACTCTTGCTGACAAAATGAATAAAATTGGTGTTCGGTATGCTTACACCACAAATGAGAATAATATTTCTTTTTTGGAGTGGGCATGTGACACGAGACGAGGATGCGGAGTCGCGGTACATAATCGTGCGCACATGGTTATGTTAATACATCTTGATACTGAATATGCTTGTATTCTTGATAACAACCATCCTGAAAATTTTAAATGGATGCCCCGGGAAGAGTTCATAGCCGATTGGATTAGTTCAGGATCGTGGGCTGTTTCCCCTGTCTATACACCGCCCCCACCTTTACCTTTTGATTAGGAGATAAAATGACAATTTCTTATCCGACACAATGGGATGCTGGCGACTCTGTACATGGTGTCCCGATGCTACCTGTAGTTAATCCAGTTCCGGTGGCCGTCGATGCCAAGTGGACTTTGTCCAATTTCACCATTGCAGCAACACTATTGGATGCGTCGGCCGTAGCCGCTGCGAGTTTTGCTTCGCGGTATATTCCTGCTGTCCTTGAAGGTCATCTTCATAAGTTGACTGTTGTCGTAGATACTCTAAGTGGTGATAATGAAGTTCAAACGGTCTCTATCGATAACGCTTCTTCAGGTGGGACATTTACGCTATCTTTTGGTGGCGAAACAACCGCAGGAATCGCATATAATGCTGCCGCAGCGGCTGTTAAATCAGCTTTGGAATTGCTGACAACTGTTGATACAGTTGCTGTTACTGGTGGGGCTGGACCTACAGTTGATTGGATTGTTGAGTTCCAAGGAACTCATGCGGGTACAGCCGTCGATATAATGGTCGGTGATGGTGCATTGCTTACAGGTGGCACAACGGTAGTCGGTGTTGTTGAAACTACACGAGGTGGTGGTGCTCTTGCAATTACTTGGGCTGGTGTGACTGTTGGAACCATTTATGCGGCTGGTACATATATCTACTATGTTCGTCCGACTGATGGTGATCCCTTCATTATCACAACTACTGACACTGCTACTACGGCATCGATTTCCAGTGTCATTACTGAAGCTATTGACCCAATGAATTTGGATTTGCTTCCAGATGAAGTCACTCCGGTTCAAGTCTAACTCTGAGAGGAACCTATGAAACGAATTCTTCTAACATTGATGTGTCTCCTATTTGCGGCATCTGCATTCGCCACCGAAGAGCGAATTATTCCACCTCAAGATCAAGGCGCATGGTATTTGACAATTTTTGGCAATGCCGATGATGCCAAATTTCAAGAAATTCAATCTTGGCTTACGATTGATGTGGGTCTTAGGAAACTAAAGACTCAAGTGCGATTTAACAAATACGTTACTAATCAAATTCGATACCAACGCTACGCAAAAGATATGCCCGGCTTGCCGTGCATCCGACTCCAAAATGAAAAGGGGTTAGTTGTAAGTGAGTTTTGGGGCGACAATATTCCGTCCGCTTCGACAACTCTTTATCAAGGTATCAAGGGTGATTTGCAAGATAAGACGAGGTGTATCAGGCGACGGAGATGTCCAGCACCTGAACCAGCACCTGAACCAGCACCTGAACCTCCGGTAATTGAACCTGAATTTCCTGTTGGACCTCCGATACTAGAACCTGATCCAGAACAAGAAGAATCAAAGCTCTGGTTACTTTTAGTCGTACTTGGTGCTCTTGGGGGTGGGGGAATTGGTTTTGCTCAAGAATACAAATCCGAGCACATGGATAAATCTGGTCCTAAACAAAGTAAACTATAGTGATAGGCTATTTTGATACACAAACACTGAATTTTTGCGTAAACAATCAGAAGGAGAAAATATGACAATTTCGTTGCTACAAATCGTTTGTGTGGTATTGGCAGCCCTGGCTAGTTATTTTGCAGTGCGTTGGGTGTTTCGTGTAGATACCGCGATTGAGAATCGACGACGAGAAGCTGCTCACTTGGCTAACAAGCTCTCAGAAATGGGCTTCAAGGAGCTTTCTTCCGTCTTTCTCAATTATGCAGTGGGTGACTATTCGGGAATGGCAAACCAGATCAGTATCGTGGTTCAAAGATTGAGAAACAATGACAAGGACATTTTTGAAGATATGCGAGATGTCTTTGACAAGCTGCTCAAAATTCGGTTAGCCTGCACAGAAGGACGTATGATGGTCCGATCTGAACTGGAGTCTGTTGAAAAGCTATTGGCACCAGTTCCTGTGGCCCCTGTTGCCCCTGTTGCCCCTGTTGCCCCTGTGGCCCCTGTGGCCCCTGTGGTCCCTGTGGCTCCTGTCGAGCCTGTAGTGGCTTCGTAAGGAGGTTCCAATGAAAAGGCACTTCCTATTTGCTATTTTACTCACTGTGCTCTGTGTGGGTTGTAGTGGCATCACAGTTGAACTTTCGGGACAGCCCCCTGTGGCAACTCCCGGAATTGTGGTGCCAGACCCACCCTGTTGTCCTAGTCGAGAAGTACTTTTCTTCACACAATCTGGCTGTTCACCTTGTGAGAAAGCTAGACCCCAAGTCGAAGAAATGAAAAAGCAAGGACTCAAGGTCACAGAAGTCTGGTATCATGAGAATCCGGAATTGTTTCGACAATATGAAGTCTCAACAACACCAACCTTCATCGTCTTGGAAGATGGAATTGAGATTGAGAGGACAGGTGACATCGTTCTTCTGCTCACAATCTTGGTGAAAGTACTCACCTGGATATTACCCATCTTACTTGGCTAATTCCGATCAACCCTGCCTTGTGCAGGGTCGATCTTTCAGGGCTCTGTTTGGGCAGGAGAGCCCTAAAAAATCGATCTAAAATCGAAGACCAAGGAGATCCGTCATGGCAAATGAATATCGTGAAGCTGTTGATGTTTTAGTGCAACATCGAAATGTAGCTGTAGGAGTGACTGCTGTTAAAGTAAATCCTTTTGGTTTCAAATTCACTAAAGGAATCCAATTATATGCACCAGGTGTTTTGGATGCAAATCCCAATACTTCGACTATTTGGCTAGGTGGTGCTAATGTCACCGCCGATCAAGTTATTGAGACAGGGGGATTTCCACTTGTTCCTGGTAGTTCTCTTTTTCTACCTTCGGAATTTGTCAGTGGTTTACACGTTATCTCGGCAGCAGCAAGTCAGATTCTAACATGGTTGGGGGTATAAAATGAGAAGTTTATATGTACCACCACCAGGTATAGAAATACTACCGGAGTTTATTGATTTTAAGACGGGACTTGCATGGCCGCCTTACGAAGAAGGTCGAATCTTCTATGATAGTATCAGTAAGACATTGGGTCTCTATAATAATGAGTCTGATGTCATTTTGCAACTAGGTCAAGAAATTTATATTCGTGTTTACAATGATACGGGGGTTCAAATAGATAAGGGTTCTTTGGTATATATTTCTGGTGTTTCTGGAGGATACCCAAAGGCTATATTAGCCAAAGCCGATGCTGCGGCAACTTCAAATGTTGTTGCAATGGCTACTCATAATATAGGAGATGGGGTTGTTGGTTTCATAACAGTAATGGGATTAGTTGTTGGGTTAAATACTAATGCTTTTACTGTAGGAACACTTCTATATCTTTCTGATACAGTTGCCGGTGAATGGTCATCCACAGTTCCAACAGCGCCAAGTTTCCCAATTCAAATTGGAACTGTAATGGAGCAAAGTGCTACAACGGGTAGAATCCTTGTTAATATGGGTGAGACAAATGTCTCGAAGTCAATAGTCATTCATGATCTTGAGATCAATGAAGATTTGAGAGTCAACAATAAATTGACTTTGAAACCTTCTACTGTTACTGATATTACAGCGGCTGGTGGTATTACTGTCACGAATGCAACTATGCGAGTGCAAGGGGATGGTGGTCCAATCAATATCACAGCTAACCCTCAGATTGTAGCAGGAGCGGATGGACAGTTTATATTTCTAATTGGACAGGATGATACAAACACCATCCAACTCGCTGATGGAAATGGTTTACATTTACTTTCTGGTAGCCCATTGTTTCTTGGTAAGGGTGATTACCTTAATATGCAGTATGATTCTGTTGATGCTGTATGGAAAGAAGTTGGAAGTAATTTTCAATCAATGCACATCTCATGGAGTTATGTATCTCCACCAGCATCATTTGGAACAGAATATGTAGGTGGTTTTTACAAGTTTGGAACTACAAGTTACACACCGGCTGGTGGAACTGTACTTGGTACAGCAAATGTTGCTTATGGTGCTCATGCTTTTATTGTTTTAGGTGCATCATCAACTGACATGGTAGTTAGAGTTACAGGAACATCAATCACTAATGCTGGTGTTAGAGTTGCTTCTGATACAGAAGATATTGATACAAGTGGTGGTGTACTCAATGACTATTTTGAGACCACAAAGAAATGGATTGGGCAAATTACAATCAGTCTCCAAAGTGGTACGGGTGTGGCTATCAATGATGGTCTATGCAAGTATTGGAATAATTGGGGTACTGATTTTCGTGTTACTGGTCTTGATATAAAAGGGATTGCAGGTGCAAATGACACTGGGGTAAATTTTGGACTTATTTATCATAATCCGACTGGATGGACTTTCAACTCAGGTGCGCCTTGCACTCCTCCAAATCCTTTAGTATCTTTTCAAGGAGATTATGATACTGAATACCAACTCGTAGTAGATGAGCCCTTTTCTTGGAAACGAATTGGTTTAACGCCTATTATTCTTGGAAATCAGCAACAAGGCATTATAGGTTTAATTACAACTTCAGCTAATAATGCCATTCGTTCACTTAATTGGGATTACGTTATACGAGCCGATTAAACTCAAAAGGAAACTAAAATGAAAATCGATCTGCCTCATGTTGAACATACTATCCAGGTACTTGTGAGCACACCTGAAGGTGATTGCGTCAAGATTCTGGATTCTTCCCATCGATCTTTTGAAATCGAACTTCCGAATAGTGTTCATGAAGATGAAGTCGAAATTCTGGCAGTCAATCTTGATGAACGTGGTCTTACCGTTGGTGAGATGCAATATCTGAAGGAAGCCGTCAAACCCGAACCTGAACCCGAACCTGAACCTGAACCCGAACCTGAACCTGAACCTGAACCTGAACCTGAACCTGAACCTGAACCTGAACCTGAAGAGGACAAGGAAGAGGATGAAAGAATTTTGTGGCCTTAATACCATTCTCGACGACTGAGTAAAGTCGGTTTTGTAACTTTATAGTGAGAAGACCCATGTCAATGGATTTGATGCAAGAACTCAAAATGACAATTGCAGATGGCCTTCAAAACCAGACTCTGACCAATTGTTTGAGATGGGCTCAACATCGTAGAGTAATGGGTGGTGATTTTGAGGGACCATATTCAACAAAATACCACCCCTGGGTCAAAGAAATGCACCTCAGTAAGGCTCCAGTCAACTATTGTATGAAAGGAGCACAATTGGGACTCACCGAGTGTACCATAAATTTAGCCTTTTATGCAATTGACATGCTGAAAAAAGATGTTCTTTATGTTCTCCCTACTAGTAGGAATGCAAGCGATTTTTCTAAGTCACGTTTTAATACAGCACTCAAACTCAGTCCATATCTTAAAGCAATCTTCACAGATGTGAATAGCATAGAATTGAAACAAGCTGGTTCCAACACACTCTATATCCGTGGTAGTCGTGGTGATGCTAATTTGAAGTCTATTCCAGTCAGTGTGCTCTTGCTAGATGAAATAGATGAGATGAGTCAAAGAGCAATTAGCCTCTCTTTGGAACGGTTATCTGGTCAACTATCCAAGACTGTGTGGGGTATTTCAACTCCTACAGTTCCTAACTTTGGAATCCACAAACTCTCTCAGGATTCGACTCAAGAGCTTTTTGTGTTCAAATGTCCCTGTTGTGGACGCCATACACATCTCATTTGGCCCGACTGTATTGAAATTATTGGTGAAGGAGTACATGATCAACGATGCTATGAATCGTTTTTGAAGTGCAAGAAATGTGGTGGACGATTGGAGCAAAAAGACAAGCCCAATTGGCTTAGAAAAGCAAAATGGGAAATAGGTAACCAGAATGGTAATCCAGATATCCGTGGCTTTACAATAAATCAACTTTATTCCTATACTGTTAATCCTGGTGAGTTGGTAATAGCTTATTTCAGAGGGTTTGGAGATGAAGCTGCCAACGTAGAATTTCATAATTCTAAACTGGGTCAACCTTATATTGGTGATGGTGCAAAGATTTCTGAAGATGATATTGAAGCCTGCATCAAAGGGCACTCGAAAGATGACCCACGACCTATCAGTGGTGAGAGAATAATCACGATGGGTGTTGACCAAGGGAAAATCGGTTATGTAGAAATTACCGAGTGGTTCTTCGACCAGTATTCCAATGATTTGAATGTTGCTGCTACAGCAAAGGTTCTCTATGAAACGAAATTTGGAGAAAACTGGAGCCTACTTGATGAATTGATGAGGGAATTTCAGGTTCTGGCTTGTGTGGTAGATGCTGACCCACAGATACTTGAAGCTCGTCGTTTTTCAAGACGTTTCCCAGGGTATGTTTGGTTATCTCGTTTTCGACGGGGCGTGACAGGTAAAGAAATTTCTGTGAGTGATGATGATAGTTTTGCTCCAATAGCTACAGTGGATCGCTCGAATTGGTTTAGTGCAGCTTTAGGACGTTTCCGTGAACCCCGTCGTATCATACTTCCTCGTGATGTATCTATGGAATATCGTCAGCATATTCAAGCTCCCATCCGAACTTACGTACGTGAAGGCACAGTCGAAGAGAAAAAGAAACGACAAACTGATAATTTGGTTGCTAAATATATTTCTACTGGCCCTGATCACTTTGCACTAGCTAGGGTTTATTCTGAGATTGCCCTCCCGTTTGCGGCAAGTCTTACATCAGGTGAAGACATCGAGAAATTTCTCTAATTAAGGTGAAACCATGATTGAAAAGAAAATCGTTGATTTCCGGGTCCCCGGATATTTTCTTGCCGCACCTAATTGGTTGAAATACAGATTAGTTTACGCGGGAGGAGAGGATTTTCGTTCGGAGTATCTACAACAATTCACATCGAGAGAAACCACTTCACAATTCAATAACCGAAGAAATATTACTCCAATCCCGTCTTTTGCTAAAGCAGCAGTCAACGAAATCCGTAATTCCATTTATCAACCAATGATTGATATCGTTCGTAGAGATGGAAGTGAAGCATACCTCAATGCTATTACTGGTAAAGATATGGGAGTAGATTTACGTGGCGCAAGCATGAACGCCTTTATGGGTCAGAGAGTTCTTGAAGAATTGTTGGTAATGGGAAGAGTTGGTATTTTTGTTGATGCCCCCGAAATTCAATCTACTGTCACTCTTGCAGAAGTTGGCAATTTTCGTCCCTTTTTATATCCTTACAAAATCGAAGATATTCTCAGCTACTCTTGTAGTAGCCCTGAGAATCCTTCAAAATTCAGTGCATTGCTCCTTCGGGATACCATCATTGAATATGATAGTGCCTCTGGACTACCTACAGAAGAGATGATTCGTTATCGACATCTCTATATTGATGATGACGGATTTGTATCAATTCAATTTTATAACGAAGACGATGATCCAATTGATAGGGATGGAAATCTTTCGGGTCCGATTCAAATGAATCTTACTCAAATTCCCTTTACTTTTATTGATATTGGTCAAAGCTTATTGATAGATGTGTGCGAATACCAAATCGCCCTATTAAATCTAGTTTCGTCAGATGTAAACTATGCACTCCAAGCTAATTTTCCGTTTTACACAGAACAAGCTGATATGCGTAAGGTGGGAAGCCATCTGAAGAATACGGCCAATCCGGACGGAACGGCTACACAAGGTGGCCAAGGTGCCCATGACAAGGAGATCAAAGTCGGAACCACTCAAGGTCGTCGATATGACAAGGGTACAGATAGACCTGATTTCATCCATCCTTCTAGTGAACCTTTGAAAGCTTCAATGGCTTTACAAGAAAAAATGGAAGCTGACATAAAGAAGTTGGTAAATCTTGCTGTAACAACTTTGGCTACGAGAGCATCGGCTGAATCCAAAGCATTAGATAATCGTGGTCTTGAAGCTGGACTGTCCTACATCGGTCTCAAACTAGAAGCTGCTGAACGACAAATAACTGAGTTTTGGGCAGCCTATGAACAGGCTGATTGTTCCAAACGTCAGATAGCTACTATCAAATATCCAAATCGTTATAGTCTCAAGAGTGATGAAGATCGAATTGAAGAAGCTGGAAAACTTGATAAAGTTATTTTGGGAACCCCAAGTAAAACGGCACGAAAAGAACTTTGGAAATCTGTTATTATAACACTTTTGGGTGGTAAAATAAACCCTGACAAACTTGCAAATATCATGAAAGAGATTGATGTTGCTGGATTCACTACTGCTGATCCTGAAGTGATTATTGCAGCACAAGAGGCTGGATTAGTTGGTGAACAATTGGCATCTATTGCTTTAGGATTTCCAGAGAATGAATACCTTACGGCTCGCGATGATCACATGGAAAGGATTAAACGAATCGCAGAGACTCAAGGTGTTGTGGATAAGGCTCCATTAGCTGGTTCACGGGGGGTTGTTGACATGGATGATGATCCAACAAGTTCTGGATCAGATGAGAAAACTGCGAGTCGTGATACAACTTTTCAAAGTACCACTAAGGATAGTACCCGTGGTGCTGGAAAGAATAATCAATCTAAAGAATAAATTATGGCTTGCCATTTAAGGAGGTGACCTTTGTCGATTACCACCGATTATTATGGAAATCTTCTGGAAGCAGAGGAGTATTTTGCCATACGCCTTCGTGAACATGCTTGGTCGTCTGCTGATCCGGTAGATAGACCCAAAGCTCTTTGGGCTGCATCGGTGATTATTGATGCGTTGAATTACAAAGGTTACAAGAGCACTGTCTTTGCTCTTGATGACTCTGCGACCGATGAAGAGATTCGCGAAGCTGAAGCGGCTCAATCTTTGGAATTTCCTCGTGGGGCTGATACAATCGTTCCAGAAGCCATTCGTCGAGCGACATATGAGATTGCTCATGAACTGCTTGATGGGAAGGATCCCGAACTGGAATTGGAGACTCTTGGAATCATTAGTCAGAACTACGCATCTGTGCGAACTTCGTATTCCAGGAATCAGGTTCCAATCGAGCACATCATCAATGGTATTCCAAGTTCACAAGCATGGAGATGGCTGAGACCATTCCTTCGCGAAGACGATGCTATCGTGCTTGCCCGTATCAGTTAGGAGTTACCCTATGGCTTTACTCTGGATAGAAGGTTTTGAAGGCTTCGGGACAACTCCGAATGCTACTCCTGCACCGACAGCTATCATTGCGAGAAAATATCCCATTATCAACCGTGAATCAGAGATGAAGATTCAAAATGGAAGATATGGACTTTGCTTAGCAATTTATTATGCCATCGGTGCTGAGGATTATATCCAAAGTCCTAATTTGACTACGGATAGCACTCTGATATTTGGAGCAGCAATCAAGATACTTTCAACTCCAACTGTCTTGCCTAGTAAACTGATATCGCTTTATGACGGCGTACTGTTAGCTGTGAATATCCGTGTCAATACAGATGGCACCCTCGCAGCTTATAGGGGTGATACTCTACTTGGGACATCTTCTCTGGGACTATCTACCAATACTTGGTATTACCTTGAGTTAAAGGTGGTCACCCATCAGTCTGCTGGTACTGTTGATTTAGTTGTCAACATGAACAATTGGCTTTCTCTTTCTGGTATTGATACACAAGCAGGTTCTAATGCCTACGCCTCGGCTTTCAGGCTAGGACCAGTTTTTGTAACAACCCAGTTTGATGACATCTATCTTCTCGATGGGTCAGGAACAATCAATAATGATTTTCTTGGTAATCGTAAGGTAGAAGCTATCCGACCAACTGCGGCTGGTTCATCAACAGATTGGACTCCAGACTCAGGGGATAGTTACGCAAGAGTCAACGAAGTAGAAGTAGACGATGACTCTTCGTATGTTGAGACTGCTACCACTACCGACAAGGATTTGTATGCTTACGAAAATCTCGACAACATGAATGAGGTTAATGGTATTCAGATCATGTCTGAGGTTAGAGTAACCGCTGGGAGTATGGATTTACACAATGTAATCAAATCTTCAACAACCGAAGATGATGGAACTGGTGACACAGTACTCTCAACAGATTATGTTACCAGTGTCCGTACTGAGGAATTGAATCCACATACAGCAGTCGCTTGGACTCCTGCTGAAGTCGATGCAGCCGAATTTGGTATCAAGGCTATCTAAGTGGGGTCATCATGGTCATCAGGGTCTCAAGGCAACAGACTGAAGTACTAGGATTACAAGACCCTAATCTACGTGTCTCAAATCAACACATTGAAGTTTTAGGTTACAAAGATTTCGAGGCTCGTGTATCAAGACAACATGTTGAGGTACTTGGCACCGGAGATTTCAATTCGCGCGTATCAAGACAACAAGTTGAAGTACTCGGAATAGATCCGCCTAATCTTCGTGTGACTCGACAACTCATAGAAGTTATGGGTCCAGTCAACATCTTTTTTGCTTCAGCATCATCAGTCCTAAACTTACAGCAGACTAATGGTGCAAGCACAAACCACATCACAGTTGAGTATTATGGTACAATATATGAAGCCGATACGTATTTCGCACAACGTCTACATGAGCGTACCTGGTCTAAGTCCACAGCCGATGATCGTAAGAGAGCCCTATGGGCTGCAACATTAATCATTGATGCGTTGAACTACAAAGGAGACAAGCATTCCGAATTCCAGTATTTAGAATTCCCTCGGGATGCAGACACAGAAGTTCCAGAAGACGTTTTAGTGGCCAGTTATGAAATTGCCTACTCACTGCTTGATGGAAAAGACCCTGATATAGAATTGGAAGCTTTGGGTATCAAAAGTCATGGGTTCCAAGCTGAGTCAACTAGTTATCAAAGAGAGCAAGTTCCTATTGAGCACATCATTAACGGAGTTCCTAGTTCACAAGCATGGCGTTTGTTGCGACCATATCTTCGTGAAGATGATGCCATTATTCTCTCTCGGATTTCTTAATCGAGAGCCTCGTTCACTGACTGCGTAAGTCAGGTTTTACATGGTTATACACTGGTTCACCGCTACTAGTATAACTTAACACTCAGCGGGTATCGTTTGGAGATTTTCCATGTTTGATGAGAAGTATTTGTATCTGTCCATTTCTGAAGTTTCTTGTTTTGATAATGAAGGTGGCGAAGGCGGAGATAGTGGTGACAGCGGTACTGGTACTGGTGATTCTGGTACTGGTGATGGAGACAGCAGTGGTGCTGAGAAGATGGTCGCCCAATCGGTTGTCAACAAAATTGTTGAAGAGCGTCTTGCCCGAGATCGTAAAAATCGTGAAGTTGCTCACAAGGAAGAGTACAAAAAGTTGGAAGGGACTTATAATACTCTTTTGGAGAATAAGAATCTTTCGGATGATGAAAGAACCAAAGCTGAGGAACGATTGGAAGAAGTTCAAAATCAGTTACGGACGAAAGAAGAGAGAGCAAAACACGAGAAAAATCAACTGCAAAATACGTATGAAGAACAGTTGAAAGAAGAGCGAACCGCCCGTGAAATGTGGGAGAATCGATTCCGTGATTCGAGTGTTTCTCGATCTTTGCAGGATGCAGCGATATCTAATGATGCCTACAATCCTGATCAAGTGATGCGTTTGCTCCAACCTATGACTACTCTGAAGCCTGTAGTTGATGAGACTACTGGTAAAGAAACTGGTCAATTTAGAACTACTGTCGATTTCCCCGACCATGATGAGAAGGGGAACGAAGTCACTTTTTCTGGTAATCCAGACGAGATCGTAAAGCGAATGAGAGACCTTCTCCCATACGCCAATCTCTTCAAGAGTAATGTAGTTTCTGGTCTAGGTGCCAACAATGCTACCGGCGGCTTAAATACCGGGTCCAATGGTCAAGTCGATGTTACCAAGCTGACTCCAGCCCAATATCGAAAAATGCGTAAAGAGCAACCCGAACTCCTTGGCTTATAATTGATCATTTCTCCATCGGGGTACTGAAAAACCAACTTTGTAAACCGTTCTTTATGGAGAGCACAATGAATTCTTTTTATCTTTGTGACGCTGAAGTCACTTGTTTCGCCAATGATAACGATGCTTTCGTGCCTGAGATGTGGGCGAACGAAGGTCTGATGATCCTCGAAGAAAACATGGTTATGGCTCACTTGGTCCACCGGGATTTCGAGAACAAAATTCAACGATTCGGTGATGTAGTCAACACACGTCGTCCCAGCAAATTCAAGATCGCTCGTAAGGTCGATGGAGACACTCTGAGTTATCAAAATGCTGAGAGTACGAACGTACCTGTCACCCTAGACCAATGGTTCACTCAACCTTTCACCATCTATGATGGTGAGGATAGTATGTCCTTTAAGGATTTGGTCAAAATCTACTTGCATCCGGCTATGCTCAGTATTGCCAATGGTGTAGATAGGTCTGTTACAGGTCAGATTCAACGATTTTTCAGCACGTCTTCTCAGCGAGTTGGTCGCCTGGAAAATTTCCCGGCTGCAACTTCTAATGATGTCGTGTTGGAAGCCCGTCAGGTGTTGAATGATAATTTGGCTCCGATGGATGCTCAGCGACATCTGCTCTTGACTTCAGCCAGCGAGACAGCCCTTTTGCAAAACGATATTTTCATGAAGGCAAACGAACGGGGCGATGGCGGAACGGCTTTGGAAAACGCTCTCTTGGGTCGAATCTATGGATTCCAGACTTGGATGGGTCAAAATGTGCCGAGTCTCGTTAGTGGAACCACAATTGCTGGTACAGTAACTGGTGCTGAAGTCGCTGGTGAAGCTGGTGCCTTAGCTTGTACACTTGGTGCCACTGTTGTTGGTGAGTTTATCAATGTTGCTGGTAATGATCAGCCCACATACTGTACTGCCATCACTGGTGCGACCACTGACTTTACGCTCAATGAGCCTCTAAAGTACGCGACTGGTGCGGGTGCGGTCTGTACAGCCTATACATCCGACACAGTTAATCATCCGACTGCTGGTACTTATGCCATTGGTTGGACCAAAGAAATCGGCGTGGATAATGTTGCCTATTGGAGTATTGGTCAACTATGTGCATTTGGAACTGGTGCTACCCGTCGAACCTATACTGTAATCGAGATCAATGGCAATGATATCATTCTTGACCGTCCTCTGGAAGTGGCAGTCGTTGATGGTGCTGCTGCCTTCCCCGGACCTCAAGGTAATATGAACCTTGCGTTCCATCGTGAGGCTCTTGCATTGATCACACGACCTCTCGCTTTGCCGCGAGCGGGAACTGGTGTTGCTGCTGCTGTTTCGTCTTATAACGGAATTTCAATGCGGATCACCATGCAGTACAATCAGTCTGCTGGTGGTACTCAGGTCAACTGTGATATGCTTGCTGGTCTGGCTGTGCTTGATACCAATCTTGCATGTGTCATGTTGGGCTAAATCTCTATAAGGCCCCCCGCTGAGTAGTCTCAGCGGGTGGCCTCTCTTTTTGATGGAGATAGTATGATGGATTTCCTGTTTGCGTTTAACGGACTATTGGATATGGGCTGGCTCTTCCAGAATTATGGACCGTTCATTGCCGCAGTAGTATTTTTCATTTGGCGCGATTTTCGTCGCGAAGATAGACTTACTACACAAATTAAAGAACTTGAGAAAGAACAACGTGAAATAATTCTTCCTCTTATGAAAAGCTGTACGGAAGTGATTACCAGGAATACAGAAGTCATGCAACAAAATATAAAGGTAATGGAACGCCTCGAAAGTGCCATTGATAGGAACCTCAATTAAGTGAGATTGTCATGTATCCTGCCGAACTATCTCTCAAGCGTACAATTCAGCGGACGCTTTATATGATGAAGCGACAGTATGGTGGCACTATTGACATCTATACACTAGTTAGCTCTGCAACCGATCAAGAGACTGGTATAATCACATCAGTTAGAGATGTGGTTCATGTTGACCGTGCCATTGTTTTACCTGCTCGAATACAAAAAGAGGTTAGAAAGAGTATCTCTCAAATCTCTGCAAATAAGATGTTTGTAGTTGGTGGGACCTATGATGCTAGTCGTCGCATTTTTATCATTGATAGAGATGATGTTGATATTGATCTTACCAACAACACATACATTGTTTATCGTAATCGAAAATATGAAATTGAATCATACCAAGAATACGAATTTGATGCAGGATGGATTGTTGTTGGTAGAGAACTCATGGGAGAGATTCCGGAGCAAATCTATCTTCTAAGAGCCGATAATCTTCTCGATTTACAAGGAGAAAATAATGTCGGTTAATCCAAATTGGACACGCTGGATATTCGCTTCTATTGCCAAGACTCTCAAAGCAGTTGCCACTACAAATGGTATCTCAGTAATTGTTGAGGGAATTGATGATGAGACGAATTCTTTTACGAAAGCAACAGACCATGTTGAAATTCGTATCAGTGGACCTTTCACTAAAGAAATGTCTGGTGAATACAAAATTTTGGTGGATGTAAATGTTCTTCTGACAAGTCGCTTTGACGGAAAACAAAAGAACAGGCACGCTATCCTGACCAATGCCGGTCTTTTTCACGAGGCTATGGACAAAGCAATTCTCATTTACAGATATGGAAACACTATTACAGATGATGATACATATCTGGGTTGTTTGACTTTACGCTCAGGGAAAAACGATACCCTCCGAGTGATACATTTCGGAAAGGTGGATATTACTGATAAAATTCGACAAAGTGTTGTGGACGCCAGATATGAAATGTATCTTTCTAAAGAATAGAGTATGGAAGTCTAGTGGATATTGCTGAAAATCTTGGAGTTAATTACTCGACTCTACGTGATGCTCGACGAAGAGCAAAATCTGATATGTTCACTTACCAAATGGGGTAAAATCCCCAAACAAATTTAATTAGGAGGGTTTACCCTTGGCCAGAATAGAACTCAAAAACTGTGTGATAAGTTTACTTGACGGACTCAGCGGAACAGGAGCAATCAATGAACCCACCACAGCACCAGTTGCAACTGATACCGAATTTGATATAGACACCATCGTCCTTAATGCTGGTGGTCTTGGAACCGATGTGATTCCGATTGGAGCAAAGTTTACCATCGCTGGTGAAACTGCTGCTACAACAGTCCATACTGTTACTGAACGAACACCTTCTGATGGTAGTGCGGTCACAACCAATATCGTTTTCTCACCTGAACTCGGGGCTGGTGCATATGTAGATAGTGGTGTGGTCACCTTCCAGCCAATCGAACTTGAAATTAAAATAGGTGATGGAAATGTAACCTATACAGAGAACAACGAGTATGAGTATGACCTCGATAGAGGTGTTCTCGATACTGTTCGTGCTGGCGACCAAGTTCCAATGGATGTTAGCCTTGATTTTGTATATGAATATATCACCACGGGCACAAGTGAGGCAACTTCCCCGATGGATGCCTTGAAGCAGATTGGTGGAGCCGCTGAGTGGCGAAGCTCGTCTGCTGATCCATGTGAACCATATTCTGTAGATGTGTTAATCACCCACACACCAATCTGTACAACTCAAGAAAGTGAAACGACATTGTTTCCAGATTTCCGCTCGGAGAGTCGTGAAGCAGACCTGGGTGAAGCCAGTGTCTCTGTATCTGGTCGATGTAATGCCACACAACCCACAATGAATCGAATTTAAGGAGGTGTATCATCGCACGTATCGAACTCAAAAACTGTACTATTATTTTTCGAGGAGGTTGGGCTGGAGCGGCTTTAGTCGATGATGTTGCAATTGCTGGGACAGATACAACTCTCGAAATTGATACATTATCGGGTACACCTGCTTCAACTACGATAATCCCTGTTGGTGTGCGTTTTACAATTGATACTGTGGCTGATACAGTATTCACGATTACCGCCGTCAACTCCAATGAGCAGCAATCAATTGATCTTGATACTTCTTCCGCTGGAGATTACACATTAACATTTGATGGTGAGACAACAGCAGACATCGCCTATGATGATGATGCTGCTGCTATTCAAGCTGCTCTTGAATTGCTTGCTAATATCACTGCTGGTGATGTAATTGTTACGGGAACTGCTCCAGATTTTGTTGCAGAATTTAGAGGAACATATCTTGCCACTAATGTTGCCTTGATGGTGATGAATACGGCTGGTTTAACTACTCCAGGTACAGCGGCTGTTGCTCTTCTTCATGAAGGTGCTACTTCTTGGGAATTGACTTTTACTCCGGCGTTGGATGCTGGTGATTTGCCCACAGAAGATGATGTAATTACGTTTCTTTCACAACAATTGAATATCAAAATTGGTGATGGCAACTTGACGTATACCGAGAACAACGAGTATGAGTATGACCTCGATAGAGGTGTTCTCGATACTGTTCGTGCTGGAGACCAAGTTCCTCTCGATTTGAGTCTTGATTTTGTTTATGAGTATATTACGACAGGTACAGGAGAAGAGATTTCTCCAATGGATGCCTTGAAACAGATTGGTGGTGCTAGTGACTGGGTCTCTAGTTCTGCTGATCCTTGTGAACCATATGCTATAGATGTGGTAGTAATTCATACTCCAATTTGTACAACTCAAGAAATCGAAACGACTGTATTTCCGGACTTTCGTTCGGAGAGTCGTGAAGCTGATTTGGGTGAAGCGTCTGTTTCTGTTACTGGTCGGTGTAATGCTATTCAACCGACAATAACCCGAACGTAAATCTTATAGTCTGGATAAGTACACCACTTATTCAGATTTTAATGAGGGAGAATAAAATGAAGATTGGTGGAGTAGATCCAAGTACGTTGTCAACTGAAGAAATTCTCGTTTTACCTCGTGGCGATAAAGAGATCGTTTTTCGAGCAGTCGGCGTTCCTGACTATGAACCTTTTAACAAGCTTTGTCCTGAGCCCAAACCTCCTGGTATCTATAAGCCAAAAGAGGGTTGGGTTCCCAATGAGGATGACCCCAGTTACAAAGACATGATGGAAACCTATGGTCGTAAACGCCTAGCCTGGTTGATCATTAGTTCTTTGGAGCCTAGTGATATAGAATGGGATGAGGTTTCTCTTAATAACCCATCAACTTGGATGCAATGGGAACAAGAATTAAAGACTGCTGGACTCAATCAGGTTGAGTGTAATCGAGTTCAGAATCTTGTCTTTCAAGCAAACTGCCTTGATGAGAATAAACTCAATCAAGCACGGGAGTCTTTTCTTGTTGGTCAGCAGCCGGTGCCAAGCGAATTCTCTGGCCCAAGTATCGAACCGGAGAATTTGCCATCTGGGGAGCCTGCCTCCGAGTAGGCATCCTTCCACCTGGTATCAAACCTCTTTGGGAGGATAATGGTGTCCAAATGCAAGCGAGAATTCTTGCATACAATCAAGTTTGTGAATATGATGAAAACCAGAATATGGGAATATCATTATTCGGAAGCAAGAAACGTCGTTAGTTTGGAGACTGCTGACCATGAAATTTACAGGTAATTTTGTCAGTTTTCAATTTGATATGAAAAAATATGAACAGATTCTGCATGAGCAATTATCAGAAGATATTGCTCATGCAGCCACTCTCTGGTTGGAAGCTGTTCTTACAGAAATACCAGTTTGGTCTGGTGCTTCTTGGGCAACTTTCACTCAACTTGCCAGAGAAATTGGTTCTAATCTTGCTATCAATCCTGTAGCTGTCAATCGTATTTCATTTGGACAACGTCATGGAGATGGTGCGCTCATCACAGATCGGAAAAAGCATGAATACTATTTTGAGTATTCAACTGATTTGAGATGGTTGGTTCATAATGAATATAATACACCAAATAGTGATCCTAACGTCTGGGGACGGTTGAAGAAACCTGGTCCCTATTTCTTTCAAGAGGTAGGTCAAAAGGTATTTGCAAAAGTGGCAAATGAGATTTATTTACCTTCTCCTTGGAAGGCTCTAAAGATTATTAAACATAGGATATAGCATAGGATATAGCAATGGCAGAAATCAAACAAGAACTTGGCTTTGATGCCTCAAAAGCTATTCAAGCTTTGGCTCGCCTAGATACTGCTTTGAAATCCTATAATCAAGGGATGAATAGCTCTATTGGAGCTATGAAGAGTTTTAACCAGCAAGCTGGTAAGACTGTTTCAGCTTTGAAGAAATTAGCTTCTAATGGTAAGGCTGCGGCTGATCAATTACAGAAAGTTGCTAATCTACAAGGAAAAACACCTACAGTAGTATCTACAGTAGCGACTCCAGTTTCCAGTAAGAAAGCAAAATCTAGTGTTGATGATTACATTGCTCAATTTGATAAGATGTTTGCAGCTAATGAGAAGTCTTCTGATAGCCAGAAAAGAATGCGTGCTAGCAATATTGCTAACGCTGCACAATTTGCACAAAAGCATGGAATCTCGATAGATGCAATCAAAAGTCAGATGCAAAATTTGGATAAAGTCTATCAAGGAAAATCTAACACAATGGCGAACCATCTTAATAAGATGGGGAACTCCGCAAAGGATAATGCAAAAAAATGGACCGTCTCTTGGGAAACTATTGGACGAGTTGTAGCAACACAGGTTATCGTTAGAGCCTTGAGTACTATCAGAGAAGCTCTAAAAAGTGCTGTTAAGGGTGCTGTAGATTTTCAGAAAGCAGTTGCTGAAATTGGAACTATTCTTCCTAAAATTGGATTGGAAGATATTTCTGATATGGTCCGTGGGGTATCAGACGCATTCAATATAGGCTTGGATGATACTGCCGAAGCTGCCTATGAAACAATTTCAAATCAAATTGCTTCAACGAGGAAGGAGATTGAAAGTTTTCTAGGGTCGGCCGCAAAATTCTCCAAAGTCACCAAAACAGCTATGCCCACGTCTATCAATCTGCTTTCGGGTACATTGAATGCTTTTGGAAAAGATGTGTCTGAAGTTGAGGATATTGCTGCAAAATTCTTCACGACTATTGATCTTGGACGTATTCGAGCCGACGAGTTGGATCAAGGTATGGGTTCAATAGCTCCTACTGCTTCTAAACTTGGTATTTCACTTGAAGAATTAAATGCTGCTTTAGCCACTCTGACAATTGGTGGTGTACAGGCTAATAAAGCCTTCACCCAAATCCGAGGTGCAATGGTAGCTTTTATGAAGCCAACGACAGCTATGCAGAAAGCAATGAAGAAATTAGATATTTCTACTGCTGAGGAACTTTTGGCAACCCTTGATTTACAAGAAGCTATTCGAGCAATAATTGATACCACTGATGGGAGTTCGGCGTCAGTTGCAAAATTATTCCCACGTATTCGGGGTCTAACTGGTGTGCTTGGTTTGGCTGAAGATAAAACCGAGCACTTCACCAAGACCATGAATGAGCAAAAAAAAGCTTTGGAAGATACATACGATAAGGCTTACAAATT
>Ga0315547_1001282_pt1 | contig 20375 bp, 17 predicted proteins | sample SalMarSW160240MG_2_FD_202542 | JGI IMG/M metagenome (GOLD analysis project Ga0315547, IMG submission 202542) | Salt marsh sediment microbial communities from the Plum Island Ecosystem LTER, Massachusetts, United States - Salt Marsh Sediment SW1601-240 ...
GCCCTTAGATCCTCAGATGTCAATCCAGATTTTTTTGTCTATAGGCCTAAAGACCTCAATGAACAACTTCCCTGGGATTTTATTGACCACGGTATTAAAAAATTAGTAACTACCCAGGTTGTCAGGTTCAAGGTTCACCGTTCAGGGGTTCAACTTGGAGCCATAAACCATTGTCCATGCCAAGACTCCTCAACCGGCTTATGAAAAACCCGCATTGAACTGTCAATGGTTCAGCAAATAACCATTAAAAGGTGAACCCGGAACTTTGAACCTGTGTAGCGCTTCTCTTTATATTTTATAAGCATTAAAAATTATCTTAGAGACCATATGATTTTTACCTTTCATTGCTTGCAAATGCTTCAATATTATTGTATATGAATAACTGGGAGGTGAAAGATATGCCTAAAGAAAGTTTAACCCTCAGGATTGATAGTGAATTGCGGAAAATATTTGCTACAATAGCAAGGGATGAGGAGCGCTCTTTAAACAGACAGATAGAGATGGCTTTACGTGATTGGGTGAAAATAAAAGAGCAATTACATCCAACATTTGTGGCCGATATAAAGGAAGCAATCTCAGGGCTCAGGGCAGGAGAGAAGGAGCCTGTCTGGAAGGGTTAAATAATTGTATCTCCAATCAGTCTTTAAGAAATATAATCGCATAAAAAAGAAACTCCCTTTGCCCTTAAGAAACCAGATTAATATTATCGAGGATGAAATAGCTCTGAATCCTTATTCCAGTGAAAGAAAGGAAGGGGATTTGAAAGAAGTTTTTGTTAAGAAATTTCCCCTTCTGGGGGAGGAATATCTTCTTGTCTATAAGGTTAATAAGAGAGAAAGAGAAGTCACTTTTCTGGCTATTGGGGGTTATGAGAATTTTTACCGTGATTTAAAGAGATATTTTAAATCAGGATAAAATGGTAAAAAACGATTCTTCAAACTCGGGCTTACCCTTATATTTCCCCATAAAGAATCCCGAGGCCTTGTCTATGTGCTCGAAGATGGTGGAGTTAAGGGTTTGAACAGGCCATCGTTTCCGAATTAGTTATCTTAAAAAACAACAGGCATGCCGAAATGGTAAATTATTTTAAAAAAAGTAATTTTTTTTCTTGACAAAATATTTTTTCTAATTTAGAAGAACTACTAGTCGGAATAAAAATAACCAATCGGATTATTAATTTAGTAATTAAATCTATTTTCTTTCATAGATGTCTATAATACCTACCACAATAAAAAGTAAGGAATTGGTTGAAAAAAGGAGGGAACAGATTGTTCTTGCAGCTATCAATCTATTTGCCAAGAAAGGATTTCATAAAGCCACATTACGGGAATTATCAGAGGTAGCGGGAATAAGTCACGGAAATATCTATGATTATGTAGGCACTAAAGAGGATATCCTTTTTCTGATGCATGAATTTATGGCAAATCTTGCAGACGAAGCCCTTAATAAAGATATGGAAAATATTGATGATCCCATAGAGAAATTAAGGCGAATGGTTCGAAGTGAATTTAACATCATGTATGAATGGGCAGATGCCGTTCTTTTAATTTATCAAGAGTGCCACATCCTTAATAAATCCCTTCTCAAGAGATTGCTACAAAGAGAAAGCGAACATATACGAAAGTATGAACAGGTGCTTGAGGATTCTATTAAAAGAGGGCTGCTTCGAGAGTCCAATACTCAGGTAATTGCCAACCTTATCAAGGTCATGGTGGATGCTTGGGTACTAAAACGATGGAGTTTGAGGAAGCATGTATCCCAGTTAGAGATGGAGAGAGCTATACTTGATTTGGTCTTCTATGGATTGATTAATGGAAAACCTTCCGGGGCAAGAGAGCTGGAGCTAATGGGGACTTTAGAGGGGAAGTCAATCCTATTTGTTAATGCGGGAACCGTGCTTGGAAAAACGATCACCACATTTCTTTTATCCAAGGGGTCGAGATTGGCCATATACATTGACGATACCAAAGGAGGTGCAGAACTTCCCCGCTCAAATGTGAGGAGAAGGGAAAGGGTGAAGTTATATTCAACGAAAAAAGATGGGCAGATAACCCCACATCTATTCGAGCAGATAGTCAAAGATTGTGGCCCGATTGATATCATTATTCAAGATTTAGGGGTAAGTTATAGAGAAAAAAAGACATCTAGAAAATATGAGACTTCGATTGGCCGAAATTCAGAAGAGAATTTTAAATATGCACAGGATTTGTCCTGCTTGTTTGAGTTGAAGATGACTGAAAGAGGAACTGGGGGCATCCTCTACTTGGCTCCCTGGGCCTGGAATAAGTATGAAGACCCCCTTCGGTATGAAACTGTAAAAGCGGGAATAATTAGCCTTACACAGACTTTGGCAAAAAGAATGGCCGTTGCAAGGATAAATGTTAACTGTATTATTCCTGGATTTATTGGTGATATTAAAGATAAGGGGAAAGAAAAAATAGATTTAACCGATTTGATGACGCAAATCCCAATGGGATACCTAGGTGAAATGACAGATATATCGGAGGCTGTCTATTTTCTGATTTCTGATTTATCAAAATATATAACTGGGCAAGTGATAGAAGTAACAGGTGGCTCTAAATAAATACAAGGAAGCCAATAGTATGAGAACACAAGAAGAATATTGCAGACCTTAAGAAAATGAGAAAGATTGTCTTCATTGGGGGGTAGGGTTGCGTGTCCTCTATGAGGACCAAGGTTATCCTTGGAAAAGAGAAAAAGAGCAAGTGGCGCTTGGATGCTTCTGCTGTTAGTAAAAGTGTCAACATTTCCTTTATAGAGCGTAATACCCTGACTATCAAACAAGACTTAATGCCATTGGGGCGAAAAACCAATGGATTCTCTAAAGGTATTGGAAAACTAGAGACATAGTTACACTTAGCATTAGGATATTATCACTTTATCAAAGAAAACTTTGGGCTTCGTAAAGAGTCCAAAGGCAGTAAAAAAATAGGTTCAGAGAACTCCACCTATTGCAAATAATATAACCAATCACATTTGGAGTACTAGAGAATTACTGATTTATCATGTGCCATAAATTTCCTTCAATAAAATAGGGCCATTAAGCATGATCGAAACAGTGTTCAATATATTATTCAGTGGTATTTTCTATGCTTCTATCCTTTTTCTTGTGGCGGCGGGGCTTCAACTGGTGTTTGGAGTCCAAAAGATTTTCAATATGGCCTGTGGTAGTTTTTATGCATTAGGAGCTTACCTTGGCATTTTTTTTGTCAATTCTTTCCTATCCATGGGTGGCACACCCCTTTTGGCCCTGCTTCCTCTTCTCGCCGCCGGATTTGTACTCGCTATTATTGGCCCGATAATCGAAAGGGGATTGTTGAAATTTGTTTACGACCGTGATGAGCATTTCCAGCTTTTATTGACATTCGCCATTATTTTCATGCTCGAAGACGTAATCAGGTTATTTTGGGGGACATCCCCTCAACTCACTGTGGGTGTTTACATGGCTTTTGGGAAAATCAATGTCCTTGGAGCAACTATTCCCGTATATAATCTAATAGTTATTGCCGCTGCATTGGTTATTGCTGGAATAATGGGACACATAATCACCCATACCCGCTTTGGCGCGATCATCAGGGCCGCAGCGTCAAATAATGAGATGGCACAGGCTGTAGGTTTAAACATCAACAACATTTACGTCAAGGTTTTCACTATCGGAACCGTGCTGGGAACAATAGGAGGAGCACTGGTAATACCCACCACCGCAGCCATGTCCGAAATGGCCTTAGATTTGGTTGTATTGGCCTTCGCAGTAGTGGTCATTGGCGGGTTGGGTAGTATGAAAGGCGCTTTCGCAGGTGCTCTTTTAGTAGGCATTCTGAAATCCTTGACAATAACAATTTATCCCGAACTGGAGATGTTACTGATTTATTTGATTGTTATCATAGTCCTGATTTTCAAGCCCGAGGGCCTATTTGGCACCGCTACTTGACAAAGTAGGCTATGGGATTATTCACAGCCGTATGTCTACAAAAATGAGCTGAGAGATGGAAATTAGGGAGGCACAAAAATAACCCAATGAAAAAACGATGGAACATCATCCTTCTTCTGATACTGGCATTCGCATTGGTCTGGCCTTATGTTGGACCGGATTACCAGGTTTATTTGAGCCTTTCCCTTTTCTCCTATTCCATCGCGCTGTTAGGATTCAATCTCTTATTAAAATATGTTGGACTTTTGTCCTTCGGTCATGCTTTGTTCATAGGTCTCGGCGGGTATACCACTGCATTCCTAACCTCGGAATTCCATATTCCTCACATGGAATTTTCAATAATTTTATCAATTTTAATCTGCGCAATCGTAGCAACTACCGTCGGATTTATTTGTGTACGTTATGTAAAAATCTATTTTGCCATGTTGACCCTCGCGTTTGGTATGCTGTTTCATTCGGTTTTGATGAAAACGTACCACCTCACAGGTGGGGATGAGGGTATGGCTTTAGAGCGACCTTATTTGCTGGGGATTGATTTCAGCTCCATGGGAACAATTGAATTCTTTTCCGGACCTTTTTACTATTACAACCTGGGCATTCTCATTATCGCAACTATTATAATGTGGCGAATAGTTCATTCACCTTTCGGCCTTTGCCTCCAGTCGATCAGGGATAATCCCGACAAGGCGAAGTCCCTGGGGATAGGAATTAGAAAATACCGCTTATATGCTTTCATCATTTCCGGATGTTTTACAGGAGTCGGTGGTGCTCTCATGGCGACGGCGACAGGGCACATGGACCCGGGGATGGTCTTTTGGGTGCATTCGGCCGACTTGGTTTTTATGACCCTTGTGGGAGGCTTCACCAACTTTTTCGGCCCAATGCTTGGATCGCTCATTTTCATATATCTTCGGGATATAATCACCTCATTTACCGAATACTGGAGGTTTATCTTTGGGGCACTGTTGGCTGTGATAGTTATCCTGTGTCCGGGCGGAGCCATGGAAGCTCTTACAAACTTCTTTAAACTTTTAGTAGGCAAAACCAAACCAGGAGAGAAAATATAATGATCATTGAAGCACAAAATATTAAAAAATACTATGGAGGATTCTGTGCCCTTGACGATGTGAGCATCGGAATTAATGAGGGAGAGTTTGCCTCCATCATCGGCCCTAATGGTGCTGGCAAGACAACCTTGATCAATATTCTCACCGGATTCCTTAAGCCTGAAGCCGGCCGTGTGCTATACAAAGAGGAAAATATAGTGGGGATGGGCCCTGAAAAATTAACCAAACTTGGCATTACCCGAACCTTCCAGTTGTCCGCCATTTTCTCAGAACTTAGCGTCCTCGACGCCATTAAAATCGCTGTCATATCCAGACAGGGCAAAGGCATGAGGTTCTTCGCGGACCTCGCCAGAGATAAACAAGTCCACGAGCAGGCCCTGGAGGTTGCGGAACTATTCGAGTTCACAGATCAAATGCAAGAAAAGGCCATTAATTTACCCCAAGGAAAGAAAAAATTAATAGACGTGGCCTCGGCCTTTGCTCTCCATCCAGAAATTATCCTTCTTGATGAGCCGACCAGCGGAGTCAGCACAAGCGACAAACACCACATCATGCAAGTCCTTGTGGAGGCATCCAAAAAGATCGGCATCAATACAGTAGTTCAGGTGGAGCATGACATGGATATCGTGTTCTCTTATTCGAAGCGAGTCATTGCGATCCAGCAAGGCAAAATATTAGCGGATGGTACCTCGGATGAAATAAAAAAAAATGAATATGTGGTATCTGCAGCAATTGGCCGGAAAGAATCTTTTACGACCTTTCGGGACATTATGGCCGCGAAAGGGCAACAAGGGGCTTAAGGCAATGATGCTTTCAATTGACGCGATAGATGTCTCTATTAAAGCTAGCATTATCCTGCGTAGTGTCTCTCTGGAAGTGAGGGAAGGTGAAGTGGTTTGTCTTATCGGCAGAAACGGCGCTGGTAAAACAACAACTTTAAGGACGATAATGGGATATCTGAAGCCAGACAAGGGTGTTATCCATTTTCGAGGTATGGATATTACCAATAAAAAGGCCTATGAAATAAGTCGCATGGGCATCGGCTATGCTCCTGAAGATAGTGGAATTTTTCCGGACCTGACAGTCCAGGAAAATATCGAAATTTCAACCTGGACCAGAGCCACAAGCAGATCGGAAGAGGAAAGAACAAAGCTGGCCTATGAAGTTTTCTCGGTTTTGAAGAATTTAAAAAACCGCAAAGGGACACACATGAGCGGTGGCGAGCGTAAAATGCTCTCTATCGCCAGGGCTCTTGCTTTGAACCCCGAATTATTTCTTCTCGATGAACCGTTTGAAGGGTTGTCCCCAGCTATCCTTACCCAGGTGGCCAAAAGTATTCAAGAAATTACTAAGATAGGGCCATCCATGATCATATGCGAATCAAACATCTATAACGTTCCGGATTTCACGGATCGGTTGTATGTGATCGAAAGGGGAGCCATTGTCTTCTCCGGCAAGCTGGAAGAGGTTGCCAAACAAAAAGAAATACTGAGAATAATCGCAGGAACGATCTAATTAAAATAGTTTTACCAAGTGATTTACAAAAAAAGAAAAGAAAGACTTGAGAATGGAGAGAGAACCGAATCCCGATTTTGAAAGTATAATAAAAACAGTAAGGCATGAGAAGCCAGATAGTGTAACTTTATGCGAAACCCTAGTTGAGTATCCAATCCAAAGAAAATTTCTGGTCCGAGAGGTAATTATGATGATATCTAATCTTAATTAGAGTTTTGGATTAAGGCTGGATATTATTTGATTTAATTATTTTTAATTTGGCATGATGACCTTGGCAAAAGTGACGGAAGATTATGCTATCTCAAAAGCTATAAGGGAGGCCATGACTTTAGAATATTTAGATTTAACTTATAAATTTTGGATCCAGTCGAAGGATGATGTAAAGTCAGGGCAAACTTTTGAAGACATCACCAAGAAGCTATTGGTTGAATCACTATAACCGTTTGGCAATTTGAAAGGGTCTGCCAATGGCTTAGGTATTTTTGTTAGTGCTTTCTACAGAAAGATGAAAAATTTAATATAAATTGTTTTCTAATCGAGCGGATAATTGATTAGAAATTGGGCGGAAGAGTGCCGGAAAAAGGTAAAATGATACTCGATATCTACGATATAATAAAGCACGAGCCTGCGAAAGTATATAAAGCCGTGTATAACAGCCCGAAAAGCGAATTGGGTCAGTAATCTGGCTCTTGAGTTATATCTAAAACTATATTTAAGGGGGTTATTATTATGGCTAGCAAGGTAAAAATTTTTCAGGAACTGAATGATGCCATCATAGCATATGACGAGGAGAGTGCTAAAAAGGCTGCACAAAAGCTCGTGGATGAAAAGGCAGATTTTTTTAAGGCGATAAAGGAAATGTCAGATACCATGTTTGAGATAGGAGAAAAATTCCATACTGGCGAGCTGTTTCTACCTCATCTGGTAATGGCTGCGGATTGCATGCAAGCAGCAGCGGATATCATTGAGCCACACTTACCAAAAGATAAAGTTGAAAAGCAAACATTAGGAACAGTTGTGATAGGAACGGTGGAAGGAGATTTACATGATGTTGGACTGAGTATTGTGGCGATGAGATTGAAAACCGCTGGATTTAAGGTATACAACTTAGGCAAAAATGTCTCGGTTGACCAATTCATAAGTAAGGCAGAGCAAGTGAATGCTGATATAATCGCGGCTTCAGCACTCTTGAGTGTTGCAAGATCTAAGCAAAGAGATTTGATAGAAGAAGTCAAAGATCGAGGTCTCCCCTTCAAAGTGATGATTGGAGGGGGTCCAGTCACCCGTGAGTTTGCTGCACAAATAGGTGCGCATGGGTTTGGGGAGGACTCAGAAGAAGCTGTGGAAAGTGCTAAAGAAGTCATTAAAAAGAAGAAAGGAGGAATCAAATGATTAATCTTTTTGACATTCTTGACAGAAGCTATTCAGGGGAAAAGATAACGGATGAAAAAAAATGGGACCTACGAATATGGAGCAGAGCGGTAAAACTAGTAGAAGAATTTAACATTAAATATGACCCGATGGTAGCCATTGCTGATGTTGAGATGGCTGATAGGTGTTTTGAAGCGGCAATGATGCTCTTAAGTGAGCATGGCGTATTTAATATAGGAACCAAGAGGGTTGTTAAGTTTGATAGGGAGGAAATAGAGAAAGCGATTGGTCAAGGGAGGGATAATATAATCCTAGGGGAAAATAGAGATAGGTTCACGCTGTCACACAGAAATGTTGACTCCTTTAATGAGGTTAAAACCATGGCAGGGCATTTTTCATGTACTGATGAGGTCGGCCCCAAATTATATCAAGCAATGGCAGAGGTTCAGTCGCTGGATATGATAGAGGGCTTTAACTTCTATGGGGAGCATGGCGGCAGACAGATGCAAGGCATGGTGCATGAGACTCTCGGAACGAAATATTCGGTTTCATCGATTAGGAAGGCAATTGCAAGAGCTGGTAGACCTGGTATGCATATTTTATACTACCCAGTATCTCCAGATCCTGCTGTAAATATAGCAGCTCTGGATCCTGACAACGGAATAAGGAAGACAGATGCAATAGAGATCACTCCAATACCAGAGTTAAAGATTGAGAGCAACCTCCTAGCGGTTACTATTGCTACTACAGAATATGGTGCTTTTGTAAATAGCGATACTTCAACAATCATGTATGGCTTTGGAGGAGGCCCAACTGAAAGCGCTATAATAGGTACAGCGATGTCCATAGCTGTTTACTTGACATATCGTGTCGATTACAACAGCATTGCCTCTTCACTACCAGTAGATGCTGAAAAATTTAGTTTAACCGAATGCCTTTGGCCTCGTAGTATGAATTTGATCTCGATGGCCAGAAACATAAAATCACCTTTGTTTTGTTTTGTAGCTCCCGGTCCAGAACCAGAGAGTGAGCATACTTGGATGGAACTGGCAGCACAAACTATTATGGCGGTTGCAAGTGCCGCACATATTGATGTAATACGGCCAATACGACCTTATAGGCCTAATCTGCTTACACCCTTGCAAATTGAATTTTGTAGTGAGATTGCCAACGCTATGGTGAAAAGCCAAATGTCCCGAGAAGAAGCCAATAAGATTATAATAAATGATTTGGTTCCCCGATACAGTCCGACTTATGATGTTCCAACCAAAGACAGGTATCGCCTACTCAAAGGGAAAGCATTTGAAGAGCTGTATGATCTGAATACGCTTAAGCCAAATAAAGAGCATATTGATAGCTATTATGCAGCCAAGAAAGAGCTTACTAAATTGGGAATTGAATTCGAATGGTGAGAGAACTGTATTGAGATACTGAAATGATAAAAAGAATTACTGTCTTCTTAATACTGACAGCGTTAGCATGAATGAGAGCACTGAAATACATAATTGAACCAAATATTTTATTTTTTTCTAAGAGGGAGAGAAGGAGCCTTAGACCAGATTTTATGACTTTATGCGAAGGATTCCAAGCGGATATATTATCAATTTTACGAATTCGATTAGCTCTAAGGGGGTCCAGCTGAGGATTATGAATGTTAAATTTCTACCTGAGGGTAAGCATGTGAGTATAGTTTTTGAGTCCACAATATTAGATGCAGCTCTTAGAGGTAATATAGATTTGGCATCGGAATGTGGGGGGGAAGCCTTATGTGGTAGATGCCAGGTTATAATAGTGGAAGGCAGTGAGAATTTAAGCCCTATTAGTGAAGAAGAAAAAAAGCATCTCACAAATGAAAAATTACGAATGGGTTTTAGGCTTGCTTGCAGGGCAAAGGTAACCGGAGATGTTGTTGTTAAAATTCCTATTAGCAGTAGAACTGGGATCCAAAAATTGGTGGTTATGGGTATTGAGCCTCCATTAATTATTGATGCACACATAAAGAAAGCTTACATTGAATTGGCGAAATCAACACTGGATGATCCAACAGCAGATGATATAAGACTCTTGAAAAAAATTAAGCAGGTTGGATTAGAGCTTAAAATTGATTATGGGGTTGCTAAGAAGCTACCAGATGTTTTGAGAGATGGAGGCTGGAAAATTACGGCAACAATAATTGGAGAAAAGATCGTAGATATTGAAGCAGGAGACAGCCCAGCTTTATATGGATTTGCAGTAGACATCGGCACAACAAAGGTTGCTGGTTTTTTAGTTGATCTGTCAACCGGAGAGTTACTCCATGCAAGTGGTATGATTAATCCTCAGATATCATTTGGAGAGGATGTGATTTCCCGCATATCTCATGCAATGGAAAAAGACGGGATAAAAGAATTACAAGAAGCTATTGTAGAAGCTATTAACTCCTTAATAGAGAAGGCATGCGATATAACAGATATTCATAGGGAGAAAATTTATGAAGTAAGTATAGTCGGAAATACAGCAATGCATCATTTATTTTTAGGTGTAAACCCCGAATACATTCCGTTTAGCCCATATCCTCCTGCAATAGCCCATTCATTGAACGTTGATGCTGCAGAAATGGGCATAAAGATACATCCCAAAGGAAACATTCATGTATTGCCCAATATAGCTGGTTTTGTTGGCGGAGATGCTATTGCATGTATTTTGGCTACGAGAATCTATGAGAAAGATGATCTACATATGCTAATAGATCTAGGTACCAATACGGAGATTGCTTTTGGATACCGAGATAACATATTTATCTGTTCTACGGCCTCTGGCCCTGCTTTTGAAGGAGCGCATATTAAACAGGGGATGAGAGCTGCTACGGGTGCTATAAGTAGTATGAAGATTGATAAGGATGTTAGCTTTGAAACCATTGATGATGCTAAACCACGAGGAATATGCGGTTCAGGAATAGTTGACGCCATAGCGGAAATGCTTAGGGTTGGAATAATAGATACTGCTGGAGAAATGTTCCATGAGCACCCAAGAGTAACTGAACAGGGTTTTGTAGTCGCTTGGAAGCATGAAACTGCAAATGGGAAAGATGATATAGTTATAACTCAAAAAGATATTAGAGAGGTGCAAAAAGCCAAAGCGGCAATACAGACAGGCTGGCGCATTATGATGAATAAACTCGGGGTTGTGGAAAGAGATATAAAAAAAATAATCATTGCCGGTGCTTTTGGTAGCTTTATAAACCCAGCAAGTGCCGAAACAATAGGCATGCTTCCAGAAGTGGCGTTATCTGCAGTAACTTTCGTAGGAAATACAGCTGGCTCGGGCGCAAGAATGGCTTTGAAATCTCAAGAGGAAAGATTGAAAGCAGATGAAATAGCCCGGAAAGTACATTATGTAGAATTAGCGGCAGAGGAAGACTTCCAGATGGAGTATATTAATGCGTTGAGCATGCCTCATGCTAATTTGGATTATTATCCTCAGGTTGCAAATTCTATAAAAGCCCGAATTTCGAAAGTATTACTGAGAAAAAATAAAAACTTAGCTTCTTAAGGGTAAAAATTGGCCAAAAAAAAGAAGGTGTTTAATCCTTGTATAAACGGGAACCGAGGAAATTCAAGAGTAAAATGACGAAAAAATCATATTTTTGACTATTTTTGAGCATATCTCTATGGAGAAGGCCTGTTAAGCAGTCTGGTTTAGTCTATGTCTATTATTTGGAAAAGAGTTGATAATCACAGTTTTTCGTAACTATTAATAAAATTGTCATGAGAACTTTTATGCCTACACTTGCGAAATTCAGGATTATTATAAGGTAGATTAACGAATACGACGAGGTCAAAAGGCGATGGATTCATTGGCTGACCGTCACTTCCGTGGAAAGGTTGGGTATATGATATTTGCCGAGAGATAGGAAGGGAGTCTTTTGTTCCCTCGTCCTAAATGCCCTTTTTTCGAAAAAGATGGGTAAGTCCAGTGATGAATGAGGCAAAGGCGCTGGCCGGGGCTAATTATATAGAGGTTAATGCGGGAAGCTTTGTCAGAGAGGAATCCAAGCGCCTAACTCTAACGGTTGTCGGCAAAGACGAATTCTGCACTGAATATCTAACGGCCTTTAGAGAAGGACGATTGAGATAAATAGGGGGAGCCTTTCAGGTTGGAAGGCTTACAGGATTTATTTACTTTAAAATTCAAAAAGGAGGTATTTATCATGAAAAAACAAAATAGAAGGGAATTTCTTAGAATGGCTGGAGCTGGAGTTGTGGGGGCAGGAGCTGCTGTGGCTTTCGGAAGCAGAAGAGTGGATGCAGTTCCTGCCAAGGGTCTCCCCAAAGGCCCGGTCAAGATGGGGATCATAGCATTCCAGTCCGGTGTGGCAGCGGTGCCTGGAGTAGCAGGAATCCGGACCGCAAAAATTTGGGCTGACCAGGTAAATAACGCTGGAGGTATTCTGGGCCGAAAAGTCGAATTGCTAATCGAGGAGGAATCCTATAAGGCTAAGGAGACTGTGGAAAAATTCAAGAAGCTGACTATGAAAAACAAATGCGACGTGATTTTTGGTACGATCTCCACAGGTAACGGTTTGGCCCTTGCAAAACAGGCCGAAAGTCTCAAAAAGCTCTTCTTGAGCTGGGACGGAACCACCCAGAAAGGCCTCAACGAAACTCTATTCCATCCCACATACACCTTCAGAAGCGTGGATAATGAATGCGAAATAATTTCGGCTGCGTACATTACCGCCAAGGTATTCCCCAACATCAAGAAAGTTGCGGGGCTCAACAACGACTACTCCTATGGAAGAAACGCTTGGGACGCCTTTAAACGGGTTCTCTCCATGTACAACCCCAACGTGAAATTCGAGGAAGGCATCTTCACGAAATTTGGCGAAACGGATTTTACTGCGGCCATAGGAGCCTTGGAGGCTAAACGCCCGGATCTCATTATGACTAGTTTTTGGGGTGCTGACGCATCCATATTCCTGAAGCAGGCTGCCGGAAGGGATTTGTTCAAAAAATACAAGGGAGCCATCACCTCGGCAGGCGGCCCAAACTATGTCACTCTGAAGAAAGAATTCACCCCCGAAGGCATGGTAATGGGTCACGGCACTCTCTTCATAGACTATACTGACAGCTGGCCCTTATTAAACGAGTTTAAAAAGGTTTTTTGGGAAAAATATAAAGAATACCCGAACCATGTATGCGATCACGCGTGGTTCAGCCTCGCGGCTTACAAATTGGCGATTGAGAAGTTCTATGAGTTTACCGGCAAATGGCCCACCACAGAGGAGATTATTTGGGCTCTTAGGAATATCAATGTCCCATCATTATCCGGATATCGCGGCTACCGCAAAGACAACAAGATGGAATGTAATTTTTTCGTGGGCTTGACTACCCATAACAATCCCTATGATTTCGTCACCATTAATCCGGTATACATCCTCCCCTCCGTCAGTGTTCAAAAGCCGGAGGGTTACACCTTCGACCAGTGGATTGAAGAGTGGAGCAAGGCAGCTAAGACGCAGAGGAGTGCTTAAACAAAAAGGTTGGGGGCGGTTCTTAACCGCCCCTCCACCTAAAGTTTCATTAAATATAGATATCCTAAGAGAGTAATTTTTAGATTGACAGTCTTAGATATTTGCGCACAAGATTTTGAGCGCCATATTAGGATTTTGCCATTTTTACAGTTGGCAGTAATTTCTGATCCACATACCATTCAGAAGCTATAGAGCTAAGACCAGTTATTTTATAATTTTTTTGACTGATCGATCTAAAAGCAAAGGATAGAGAGAAGGGCTAAGGATGAGATTTTGACTAAAAGTTTATGGATATATCTAACAAGGAAGAACAGCTCTATCTCAGGCCCGGGAAGAATTTTTTACGAAAATGTCTTTGCCTTAAGAACAAACAAAATTGTCTATATTAATGAAATTTTATGATCAGGAAAGAATTCATCAGGTACTTGGTCACAAAGAAGACGAGAGGATGTATATTTTACAAATTAACTAAGCTAAAAAGAAAGGAAACTGAAAAATGAATATTTTCTTTAAAAAAGGGGAGTACTTTAAATCGGTGAAGTTTTCTACAAGTCCGAGAGATATGTTTATTATGAGAAGCATAATTGATAACGAAAACACTGGAATTCAACAATTTAGGCTGGCGCTAGCTGAAGTGGAACCAGGGAACTCCGCGCCCGAGCATAAACATAACTGCGACGAGATTTTTTATGTTTTAGAGGGTAAAGGAACGTTTCGAGTTGAAGAGGAAGAATATGAAGCAGAACCTGGCGACAGCCTTTATGTTAAGGCAGATGCTCTTCATGGGCCACATACAAATACAGGGGAAAAACTTTGGCGTTATTTATATATAACGGGTCAGTTATTGCGGCCGCAAACCTGGCACGATACTGTAATTCCCTCAGGAGAGAAACCACGAATAGAACAGTTGGACTGATAGCTGAAAAGAAACAAGAAGCCATAATATGACTCGGACGATGATGTAAGGTCTAGGTTATAAGGATTGCGAATAGTTTTTTAACGGCGGTGTATGGAGTCTGTGAAAATATCTCTCTTGACGGGTTCTGGATATTTCAGCCTGAATAGCGGAAGCGAATATCTCAGTATTCGGAATTAGGTTTCTTTCTTATAGGAACAAACCTCATTGAGTGTTGTTTTGTTACTAATATAGCACATGATGAGGTAATTTAAGAAGCATGCTTTCAACCCATTGATTGTCACCAACCAAAGTAATGAGCATCGAATGTGTTGTTGAAGAAAGCTTTATTATTATTCTTAATACTACGTCCGCTTGCGGCGGAGGTGCCGCTTAAAACTGGCTTCAGGGCTTGCCCTGGGGTTTAATACTTTTTATTTCAAAAGTATCTTAGACTTAAGAATAACTAAAATCGACTATATTGATGAATTTAACATCAAAGGATCTGACCAAAATTAGTTTGAAGATCTTATAGAGCTGGAGAATATTGATATTAAGAAGATCTGACATTAAACTTTGACTATCTTTAACTTTAATATTTGGAACAACCTATTTTAGGTTTTTGAAGTTATATTCATTACGGAAAATCCGCAAAAGGTGGAGTCTTAAAAATAAAGGAAGACACTTATGAAAATTATAAAGGGATTCCCTTCTGGTTCACAGGATGAGTATCAACTTAATGTGACTACTATTCTAAGGCATGCAGTGAGGAATTTTGCTGGCCAAGAAATCGTCTCTAGAATGCCTGATGGGTTATTCCGATATACTTATAAGGATGCGTATAAGAGGATACAAAGGCTTGCCAATGCTTTAGAAAGTTTGGGAATTAAACCTGGAGATAAAGTGGGAGTGCTTGATTGGAATTCATACCGATATATAGAGCTATACTTCGGAATTCCGGGAATTGGGGCTGCCCATGTAGAAATGAATATAAGGCTGGCACCACCAGACCTCATTTACATAGCTAAACATTGCGGGATGGAATTAATATTTGTTGATGAGTCATTGATATCTGTTGCAGAGTCTATGGCATCTGAGTTTAAGCCGGCCAAGGGGTATGTTATTTTAACGAATAAGAAGTTAACTGAAATTAGAACAGAACTATCCCCGATATATAGTTATGAAGAACTATTGAGGGAGGCAAATCAGGAATATGATTGGTCAATGATTGATGAAAAATCTACTTACAGTGTTTGTTATACTTCAGGCACTACTGGAAGACCGAAGGGTGTTTTCTATTCCCACAGGGCTTCTTATCTCATGGGTGCCACAGCTGCTATCACTTTAGAGTTAACTCCTGGTTCTTGCCTTTTACAGATAGTTCCTCTGTATCATGCCCTAGGATGGTGTAATCATATTGCCGTTTTTATAGCTGGTTCAAAACTTGTTCTCCCAGGAAGATATACAGGAATAGAAATAGGATCAATTATTGATCTAATGGTTCAAGAAAAAGTAACAATTGGCCTTGCTGCTACGGCTGCTTGGATGCCGATATACGAATATATAAGAAATATGAAAGAAAAGCCTAATCTAAGTCGTGTCACTTTCTGTGCTGGTGCTAGTGAACCACCGTTGTCGATGCTAAAAGGCTTTTATGAACTAACTGGCGCTAAAGTCTATCATACCTCGGGAACAACCGAAAATGCTGCATGGTCCACTATGAATAAGCCAAAACCGTGGTTAGAAGATAGGATGTCTGAGAAAGAAAAATGGGAGCTACAGAGGAAGCAGGGACTCGAGGTTATTGGTTGTGATGTTAAAATAGTTGATGAAGCGGGTAAAGAACTTCCTCATGATGGTGAGTCAGCGGGAGAGTTCTTAATGAAAGGACCTTGGTTAATAAGTAATTACTATAATGCCCCTGAGGCTTCGGATCGATTTACGGATGACGGATACTGGAAAAGTGGCGATATCACCACTATTGACCCTGAGGGGTATATAAAGATTGTTGATAGGATCAAAGATGTAATAAAGAGCGGTGGGGAATGGATATCTTCTGTTGACATGGAAAATGAAATTATGTGCCACTCAGCGGTATTGGAAGCTGCTGTAAGTGGAGTACCTCATCCTAAATGGGAAGAGAGGCCTCTTCCCTTAGTGGTTTTAAGAGATGGATACAAGGGCAAGGTTACCGAAGAGGATATTATCAATCACCTTAGGGGAAAGTTTGCTAAGTGGCAACTCCCAGATAGAGTGAAGTTTGTTGATGAAATCCCAAAAACAAGCATAGGGAAATTCAACAAAAGCAAAATAAGAGAACTATATAAGGATGAATATATATAATAAAGGAATTTGAAGTCATGTGAACTTGATGATTTTGTAGAAAGACCTTTTGGTGTATTTGAGCAAAACTACTCAGCTTGAGGGCTTATTATCAAGGAACCCTATAAGGGAAAACTTCAATCACGGTTTTTGGAGTTATATTAACAACTAAAAGAAGGAGAAAGATGTCTAATGAAAAACGATTTGAGAACGAAATTGCTCTAGTGACAGGTGCAGGAAGAGGCATCGGGTATTGTATTGCTGAGGCATTAGCCAGAGAAGGTGCTGAGGTAGTCGTCATAAACGATGTTGAGGAGGAAAGCGCTCAAAAAGCTGCCATTCAAATAGAAGATATAGGTTCCAAAGCTATAGCGATTATTGCTGATGTATCCCATGAAGAACAAGTAGAAAGAATGTTTCGGACTTTAATAAATAAATATGGCAGAGTTGATATAGTAGTCAATAACGCTGGAGTTGCTAATGTTGCTCAATCAGAAGAACTATCAAAAGAGGATTGGGAAAAAGGAATTGGTATAGATCTCACTGGCGTATTTTTTTGCAGTAAATTTGCTGCCAAGCAGATGAAAAACACCGGTGGTGGTAAAATCCTTAATATTGCTTCAATTGCTGGCCTCAATGCCTTCCCTCAAAGAGCTATGTACTGTACCGCGAAGGCAGGCGTTATTCATCTCACCAAGGTATTAGCAAGTGAATGGGCAAGATGGAATATTACTGTCAATTCTGTTGCACCCGGATATATTAAAACAGATATGATAACTGAATTAATAAAGCAAAAAAAGATTGATGAGAAAGTGCTTATTGATCGGATACCACAAAGAAAATTAGGTGATGTTGAATCAGTAGCCAATGCTGCTCTTTTTCTTTTATCAAAGCAGGCCGATTACATAACAGGGGTAACCCTGCCAGTTGACGGAGGGTGGATTGCCTATGGATATATTTAATTAGCTGCTATCAAGAAAATCTGTAATCTCGTAACTTACTATGAGAGATAGAGCAAAAATTTGTAATAATTTAACAAATGTTGTTGTAGACAATATTAAGCCTTTTCCCCAGCTTGTGTTGTTTTTACCAGGTCTGTTGATAACGATTAATTGAAATTAGGCCTAAATAAGTGGGCTCTGAAGAGGAGATATCCTTATATTTAGAGAACAGAAATGAATGCAGTGAGAGAAGGTCGCACCAAGAGTGGCCACCAGAAAAATGCATTTTCTATTGGATGTGAAAGAGTATTACGTTCGAGTAAAGCTACTAAAAAACTTAATTAATATGGATTCGGTAGAAAAACATTAAAATCGAGAGTTTCCCAGGGATTCCATTCCTATTATTTAAAGGGAGTTAGTTGTGATGAACATTAAAGCAGGAGATAAGCATTTGGTTATAGGAAATGAAGCAACCACTTTATTTGGCTTGGAAGAAAAGGTTGCTCTTATCACTGGTGGGGCAAGAGGCATTGGCTGCACTATTTGTTTTACCTTTGCAGCTAACGGAGCTTCGATTGTAGTAGCCGATATTGAAGGTAATCTTAGCCTTGATATCGCCCAAAAAATTAATGACTCAGGCGGAAGGGCTATTGCTGTCAAGGCCGATGTCGCAAATGAAGTCCAGGTGAAGAAAGTGATTGAGAGAACAATACAAGAATATGGGCGCCTAGATATTCTGATCAACAATGCGGGTATAATTGCGTATACGCCTATTGAGGAGATCACTGAAGAGGAGTGGGATCGTATCATGGCAGTTAACTTAAAAGGAGTGTTTTTTTTCAGCCGAGAAGCTAGCAAGCTCATGAAAAAACAAGGGTGGGGTAGGATCATTAACATAGGATCTATTGCTGGAAAGTTGGGGCGGACACACTCCGGCCTTACTTATTGTGTATCAAAAGCAGCAGTAATGCAATTGACTAAGAATTTCGCCTATCACATGTCCCCATATGGTATTACGGTAAATGCCGTAGCTCCAGGAGTAATTGACGCCGGTATGGCGGAGACGTGGGACTCTGAGGTTAAAGCTAACTTCATTGCAAATATACCAAAAGGTAGGCTGGGTACAGCAGCAGACGTAGCTAACGCGGTAGCCTTCTTGGCCTCAGAATCAGCCGATTACATCACCGGAGAAATTTTGGATATCAATGGCGGATTTCTTATGGACTAGCATTTAGTTCAGAAGTAAGGGCACGACTATCAATATCGGAACGGTCTAGGAAAAGGGTGCAAGTTGAAGGATTGGATAGTGCAAACACATTGATTTTGCTACCTGTGATATATTTTTCCTTTTGGGAAATATGTCCAGATTGCGAAGGGGGTGTACGCCTCATATTACGTGGTAAATTGCATGTAAAATAGGGTTATTAGTATTTTTAAGTTGACATTATGTGACAAACATACTATCTATTGTCATATATGGAAACAAAGGGCGTCTCATCTGCAATAATTTCAGCTGTTAGCGCTGGCGTAGTGGAACAGCTCAGCTCAATTGCCAAGTACCCATTTGACGGTGCAAGGATACAATATGTTGAAAAGCAATTCATTGAAACTCTCGGCAAATCCGGAGCGTCTGGATTGAGTGAGTTGTTTTTGAAAAACGACGAGCGCACTAAAGCCATTATCCATGACGGCCAGAAACACTATCGCAAGTTCCTTGCGCTGGGCCGGTATTTGACCCTGTTAGGTGAAATTTCCCTCAAACGAGGAATTTATCAGAGTAACAAGGCAAATCGAAGCATCTGCCCCCTTGAAGTAAAGCTCAGGTTCATAAATGACTATGTAAGCTTTGCTGCTGCTGAGTACATATGTTACAGCTTGGCCTCTATGACCCTTAGAGAATTTGTTAAACATTGTAAGAAATGGACACTTATGAAACCCTCAGAAGGGACCGCCAAAAGGGTCCTCGAATATGTTGGCGATTTTCTGGAAACAAGTGGGTTTCTTCATACGATTCAATCCAAGCAAGCGGTTTCTAAAAAGGCCGTGACCTTGGCCATGAGCATGGACTCCACATCCGTTCTGATCAGAGAAAAGGGGTGGAAACACGCCACAGCAGCCACTGTAAGCACATACGATGCCGGAGGTAACAGATTGGATACTGTGTATATCGGTCGTATGCCTGAGAAAGGAAAAACCCAGGCCAAACGCCTTCTTGAAAAAGAAGTGGAAGCCATAACCAAGAAACACCAATTTAAATACATTGTATGTATAGCGGACGGCGCCCGTGATTTATGGCTATTTTTTTGTAAAAAATACCCCAACGCAATTCATGTAGTTGATTTCTTCCACGTCTGCGAGCACCTCTCAAAGCTGTCCGAACTGTTCTTTAGAGATTCATCAGATGCAAAGGCCTGGTACAAAAAACACCGGACTATCCTAAAGGAAGATCCCAACGGCGCTTCCAAGGTGATTCGGGCCGTTCGATACAGACGGAGCAAAACAAAAGAGAACCCGGAAATTGAAGTAGAGCTCAAGTACCTCCAGCGCAACAGAAGGCGAATGAGTTACTTTGAATTGCAACAGAACAAGCTCCCTATCGGAAGTGGTGTTGTTGAAGCCGCGTGTAAAAACCTCATTGGTGCCCGAATGAAGAAGTCAGGCATGCGATGGACCATTAATGGCGGCCAGGCTGTTCTTACACTTCGATCTCTCATCTTGAGCAATCGCTGGGACCATTTCTGGACGTTTTTCGTCAACCGTCATTTTCCCGAGTTTGGAACGTAATATGAGGCGTACACCC
>Ga0315547_1001283_pt1 | contig 20351 bp, 17 predicted proteins | sample SalMarSW160240MG_2_FD_202542 | JGI IMG/M metagenome (GOLD analysis project Ga0315547, IMG submission 202542) | Salt marsh sediment microbial communities from the Plum Island Ecosystem LTER, Massachusetts, United States - Salt Marsh Sediment SW1601-240 ...
CTATGGAACTCATCCGGTCAGCGTATAAGGTACCTGAAGAAACAAGACAGGCTCGGCGGCGACGTAAACCTAATGAGGGGAGGCTAACTGGTCGCAGAACGCGCGAGGCAGCTAAAGCTCCTCAGTCAGGACCTCTCATTCCTCCCCAGAAAATAGTTTACTGCGGTGAGGAATTACAATCAATAGCCAATTAAGGGCTTGACATCAATTAGGAAATCTTTTTGTTACGTCTGCACACCTAAGGATCCACCTCTATTTCAGGTATTGACAAATAAGAACAACCACATTATTATCTTTCGCATAGGAACATACAACGACCCTATGAGAACAAAATTTACATAGTATAAGTTAGGTGATGAAGAGGATGAATCAAGGGCGCTAAAAACGCCGAGGAATAGGGCGGTGTCGGTTCCCTCTTCATTTGGGACGGAATCAGGCGGGCTCAAAGTTGTTCCAAAAGGGGCATAGGGTGAAGGTGCCGCTGACTCCAGGGTACACAGGGTGGAGCAAAAAGATAAGACCAAACCACAATTACTTAAGGAAATAGAGAGGCCCAAACCGCATGGGCATCTCTGTCAGATCTATGCTACACCGGAAGAGTGGAGTGCTACCGCCACTACCTTCCTGGTAACCGGCCTGAGGCAAGGAGAGAAATGCCTCTATATTGTGGACACCCACACCGCTGATGAGGTGCGCGCCCTACTGCATGAACAGGGCGTGGATGTGACCACCGCTGAGACGTCAGGGCAACTCGTTATCTCGCATGAGACCGAGACCTATACCCGAGGGGGATTCTTCGACCCCGACCGGATGATTGCTTTTCTAGTTACCTTAGTCGAAGCGGCCATCGCTGAGGGTTATCATACCGTCCGTGGGGCCGGTGAGATGAGCTGGGTGCTCCGTGGCCGCCCAGGCTCAAACAGATTTATAGAATATGAGGCAAAGCTGAACAGGGACCTGTATCCTAAGTATCCTATTACAGGTCTCTGCCAATATGAATGGCAGCGGTTCGGCCTTCCGTTGCTTCTGGATGTGATCTGCACACACCCTGCCATCATGGTAGACACGAAGGCCTATGATAACCCCTACTACATACCTGACACTGATTTCCTGGGCCGTAAACACTCTATGGCAGACCTTCAACACTGGATGGAGGCACTGGTCACGCTAAAGAAGGCCGAAGAGAAAGAGGAACAACTGCAACAGGAGCTTGACCGTTCCAGGCGGTTAACCTCCGTAGGTGAACTAGCGGCTGGTGTTGCCCACGAAATAAATAATCCCCTTACCGGGATAATCGGACTCTCCGAGCGCCTGCTGAGAAAGAGCACTGATGAGAAAATCAGCCGGGACTTAGGCCGGATTCATAGCGAAGCCCGGCGAATGGCTAACGTGGTGGAGAATCTGCTGGCTTTTACCCGACGCCGTGAGCCAAAGAAGCAATATGCAGACGTAAATGACATCTTGCAAAGAACCCTGGCATTAAGGACTAATGAGCTGAAAGCGAGCAACATTGAAGTCGTAACCAACCTCGCCCCCAGCCTCCCCAACATAATGGCCGATTTTAATCGGATTCAGGAAGTTTTCCTGAACATTATCTTGAACGCCGAGCAGTCTATGACCGAGGCACGCGGTGGCGGAAGGCTCACTATTAAAACTGAAGAGAAGAATGGAAATATCAGGGCCATATTTACTGATAACGGCCCGGGGATTCCCACTCAATATCTTGATAGGCTCTTTGACCCCTTTTTTACCACGAGGTGGGAAAAGGGCGGCACCGGCCTGGGGCTTAGTGCTTGCCACAGTATCGTGACTGAACACGGCGGAAGAATATACGCTGAAAGCCAGCCGGGAAAGGGAGCCATGTTCATCGTCGAATTCCCGCTGATGGTGAAAAGAAGACAAAAGTAAAGTTGGGGGAAAAAGCGAAATAGGGTTGCTAAATCGCTAAACCAAGCTCAGGTGCTTGAGCTCGAACCACACTACCGGCTTGGGCACGTCGAACATGGTTGCTATCTGGTCTATATCTTGAACCTCACCCCATCTTTCCTTCAGCTGCTTTTCGGGCATAAGAAGAATGGCAGCGAAGTGGTCGGCAAGCAACTCGTTAAAAGAGCCCGCAGTGCTGCTTGATGTTTTCTTAAACACAGGAATGGCTTTGCAGTGGGCCAGGATGTGGAAAATCTCATGATACAGGGTGAATCTCTTCCTGGCTGGTGTATCATTACTATTGAGCTGAACTACCCAGCAGTCGTTCAGTCGCCAGACAGCGCCGTGGTGAGCTTTAAACGGTAGCTCTCGTATTTCAATGGGGCGATCGTCACCACCATGAGTAATAAGGTCCCCTGGCACGGGCAGGCGGCCGACACCCCCCTCCCTTTGATACCTGACTGCCAGCCTTCTAACTAGACTGAATATTCTTCCCATATGCTGACAGCCGCGGAATTCAAATTCAATACTCGCCGGGTCGGTAAGGTCAAGGACTTCATCATCGAGGAAATTATTCAACAACTGATAATATTCCTCGTGCTCACTCAAACACCACTCCCCCTGGAGCCTTAAGTCACATGACTGATATATAGGGCAGTGTATCCCATCACCCCTGCTCAGATATGACCACAGCTCAGCTTCCCATCTAGGGGTTTTCGCCGCTTTTGTACCTTTTTTGCCTTCGCCGCTCAATGAGATCCTCGATCATGGTAATCAGGTCGTCATCAAGTTCGTTAGGATACATCTTGCGAGCGTACTCACGGAACTCTGGCCACTCGGGAGGTGCTACCTCAGCTACTCCGGGCATATGCCCGACAACGGAGAGGATTTTTTCCAGAGGCACGCCACTGTATTCAGCCAACTTGCGACAGGACTTGGTACTGGGAATGTCTGCGCCGGAGAGCCAGCGACTAACGGTAGCATGGCTGATACCTAAATCAGAAGCCAGCTGGCTGGGAAGACGCTTACGCCGACGCATTACCTCTTTTAGAAATGAGACTATAGGGACTTCTTCTGTACTCACGCTAACATTCTACATGGTCATGCCGCGGGCTGTCAATAAAAGCCAGGGATTATTGCTGGTTATTTATCATCTCATCATGGTCGCGGGATTAGGTTGTCTTAGCAGACCGACTTTTCCGTAGCAATTTGTCAATGTCTCCACGCTTTAATCTCCGGTCACCCCGGGACCCAAGCCGGTATGTTCTTAATATCCCCTTATTACTCCAGCGTCTGGCCGTATTTACATGAACATTGAGAAGCTCGGCCGCTTCAGCAATGGTCAGCAGGGCATCGGGGTTAGCGCGAGCTGTCTTTTTCTTGGTTGTGGTCTCAGCTGTGGAAACGCTCACCTTCAGTCAACTCCTCTTTAGCTAGTAGCTAAAGCTCGCTTATATATTCATACCTTGTCAGTCCATCAATAACACAGTAGATATGCTTGTCAGCCTGGGCTTGGTGCAGCACTGGCTTAAGAAGGCTATCGGCGGCTTTGATTAACTCTTCTAGCGAACCGACAGGTATAACTACTTGTTCGCGCTGGGCCGCTGGCAGCTTTGCTATATCCACAATGACATTCCTATGCTTTTTCTTCGCTCTCAAGGCTTCCTGTTCAATCTTAGACACCACCGGCCTAGCCCAAATGGCATGCCACGCCACAAACAGGAAAACAAACAGTAACACTCCCAATAGCACCCGCGCCCACAGCCGATATTTAGGCACATCAGGGTCGGTAACAGTTTTGGTGCCCTCAATAGTGGCTGGTTCTGACTTCTCCATCTCCTTATCCCAGGTAATAGTGGTCGTGCCCAGCGCTCCCCTCAAGGTATGGGTGAAGACCTCATCTATGGGTCCAAACTGGGTTTCAGCCCTGGTATGCACCTCAGCGTTAATAGTCAGGTCATGGGTTGGTGCCCCCATGCCTATTTCTTCGCGAATGACCTCGGTTAGCCTGCTAAAGTAGTTTATATCCACCGGGAATTCGAGGGTGAAATTGCCCGATTTCTGGGTCTTGGGCACCAGGGTGAATGTTTTCTGCCATACCTCAGGATATCCCGGGATAGCTTCGATCTCGGGATATTTCAGAATGGCAGTAACCTCAACTTCTTCAACCAAGTCGGTCACCGGCTGGTCGCAGATGAAGTGGTAAGAGAAGCTGGACTTCATAATGTCAATCAGTCTGGGGAAGTAGACCTCGCCCGGCGAACGGCTTATGATCAGGGGCGGCCAGTACGGCTCAGGGCTGAGCTCGGTAACGCCGGCCCCGTAGAGGGCGGGCTTCCCCTCATCGAGCCAGATGCTGTAGCTGAAGTTGCCCGTATGCTTGTAGCTGAACCCCCCGTAGCGCCCCCAGTAGTTCCGCCTCTGGAACAGATTAAGCTCCGTATCCCACCCCACCGTGTCCCCATCCACGTTTATTTCCATCGGCTGGACGAAGGTGTCATCCACCCACTCCCGGCCGGTATAAGTGCTGACCGTCACCCTGGCTTCGATGACCAGGTCGTAGACATATTCATCTGGCTCGCTGTACTCCTCATCATCGTCCTCCAGCAGTTCTTCCTCAACATCGTCGACGATGTCTTCAAAATCCTCCAGCTCCAGCGGGAAGCTGACGTTTAAGTGGTCATCCCCGGATTTGCTTTTCAGCGGAACCTCTTTCTGCCACCCGCTGGGGCCGTCTATGATGGCAACGATATAAACATCGATGGAGGTAAGGCTGGTGGGATAATCAGGGGTAAAAACATAGTTGAAGCTGACCTCCATGTTTTCAATGAGATTGAGAAAGTATTGCGGCCTCTCTTCCTCTTCTTCGCCGGGTTCGGCTTCGGGGAGACTGAGCGGCGGCGGGCTGAAAATGTACCCGGGCCTGATAAAGACCCGGTAGTCAAATTCCCCCTCATGCTGGTAGTTGACCAGGGTAACCGGCTCCTCCCACTCCAGGGGCATGGCGTAGGCTGTCCACACCCCGTAGCCGGAGGCCAGGAGCAAAACCAGGGTTACAATAACTGAAACTGCCTTGAGCCGGGGGTTATCAATAAAGGCTTGCTGGATGAACTTAATATATAACCGCATCTTCTTGATTTTCAATAAACAAAACCGCTATTTATTACTCTTAAGGTCATTTACTGTGTTCTTGCGGACAATAATAGTGCTAATCCGGCGATTTGTCAACACAGGCACGGTGGGCAGGTGCATTATGCCCGCCGCCGGTGGCGCTTTAGGAACAACTGCATCCGTTTCTGGCGGCGGTTGGAGGAGCGGGCCACGCCCCTGACGGTGCCGCCTATGAGCAGCACTGACGGTAGCGCCACCAGGAAGATAACCCCCCACCAGGTGCGGACGTAGAGGATAGCGCTGTTGGCCACATACCCCATGTAGGGGATATTGAAGACCACCCTGCCGGTGACGTATTCGGCGGGCATGACCCAGGGGTCTGGGTCTTCACTGGCGTCTCCCTTGGTGCTGAATCGGGGCTCCTCATCATTAAATATCTCAACCACCCGGTGGCTGACGGTGACATCGGGGTCCCAGGGTGGGGCAAAGGCAATGATGTCCCCCACCTTTACCTCCTCGGCGGCTACGGGCATGGTTATCGCCAGAGACCCCATGGGCATGTTCGGCTCCATGCTGGCACTGAGGACTATGGCTACCCTCCCGGAGAAGACCAGGGGCACAATCAGGACAAACATTAGCAGTAACCCCGCCAGGAGCAGGACTATGTTGCTCAACCAGTTGGTCAGTTTTTTCATGCCGCTCCTCTAGCCTGACAGCGTATATAAAAATGTGCCTCGTCGGCACAGGTATATTCGTCTCTTTGCAACTAGAATTAAAGCCGTACCTGCTACTGCTCTTTCACCCTCAGGTAGTTATCCAGGCATATCTCGGTGTCACAGAAACCGACGCCAACCATGTCATCATCGTCGAAATAAAAGCCCCCCAGGTTGAATTGTATATGGAAGGCCAGGGAATCTCCGGGTGCGCCCGCCGGCGGGTCAATGGTAATTTGCAGGTTCCGCCACTCTCCTGCCGGCAGCATCCAGACCGCGGACTCCCCCGGCACTTGCTGGCAGTCCAGGCCCCCCAGCGTTCCGGTTACAACCTCCGCCTCGTCAACCACAGCAGGGTCCACATTATCCCGGTCATCGCCGTCCTCGTCCAGGTCGTACCATAAAGTCACATTAGTACTGCCCGATAGACCTGCCGGTTCATCAACCACATCCCTGATGTGGACGTAAGCCTTGCCGTGAGTGGAGCCGGCGTTCAACAGCTTGAGGTTACAGGTATAGGACGGGTCAAATCCGGCTCCAGGTTCCTCTTCGGCATTGAAGCAGGGCACGACCTCAAACACACCAGGTGTGATTTCCACGGGGAACAGGCCGCTTCCCCAGGGCTGGTCGTTACAATACTCCAGATCACCAGCCCTAGCCACCAACAGGTCCAAGTAGCCGGTGGCTAAAGCGCTATCTTCCACCATCTCGGTATCGCAGAAACTGGCGAAGGTAGCCCCCATACTCATGAACGCTACCGCCAGTATTACGATTAACGCCAGTAATATTCTCTTCATAATCACTTAATGGCAGCACTCATGCCGCCAGTCCCCCTGCAACCCCTGGGTGGGGGATGACCTGCGGTCATCCCCCACATTTAAAACCGTCAACTACGTCTAGGGATCCTCTACCGAGACCAAGCCGAAGTTCACATCAAAGGTAATCTTGTCCGCCATGTAGGCGTTGGTCGGGTGGTACTTGAACAGCTTGTTGCCTGTCCAGTTCGGGTCCTTAATGTTGTCGTACATCATGTCAACCCGCACTGTCCTTTCAACGCCACACTCCTCAAGCAGCCCCAGCTCGTACCAGTTGCACTCAAGCTTGCTGAGCTTGTTCCACTCGTTGCCTCTCAGCTCTACCAGCTGACCTCTGTAGTACACCCGCACCTTTACAAGATCGCCCATATTGCAGCTTTCGCCCTGTACACCAGCGGCTGGAATCGCCACCTGGTCTAGGAAGCCTCCATACTCCTCAACAATCTCCGGCTCCGGCTTTATCAGCTTGCCTTCAACGCAATTCTCGGCACATTCATGGAGCAGTTCTTGTACATTAGAGCAGACGAAATTCTTGAAGTGCATGTAGAGGGTGCCGTCAACAGTGCCGCAGTTCTGTACCTTTGTAGTGCCGGTATAAATCTTCCCCGGCTCCGCCCACTCGATGTTAATGCTGCTCGGTTGTCCCGATCCATCGGCTCTGTCGTCATTCCCGAACACACCGGTATTATCCATGACTAACAGGTCCATGTAAGCAGTGCTGAAGGCGCTATCATCCAACATCTCGGTGTCGCTAAAGTTGGCCATTGTGCCGCCTATTCCGGCAATAGCCAGGGCACTGATAACCACCACGCTTAAAAAGATGCTCTTCATTTTCTTTTCTTGCCTCCTTTCTTTAAAGATTTTTCATTTCCGCCCCTCGACCTGGAGCGTTTCAGCCAAATTCAAAGCCTCCTCGAAGCACCCGGAAGGCCCTCTGATTATTTGGACCCGGCCGATGATTAAACATTACCTTAGTAGGGGGTAAAGCGGTATCCTGCAATATGACGATTTGACTAGGCTAACAGGACAGTTTAAAAATCCGTCCTTTTGGGCGGAAAATGGCGCCAGGTCTGCCTTAAAGGAGTAATCCTTTTGGGGTGGGGTTATAAAAAGAGTCAAAGAGAGGCTTCGCCTCTCTTAAAAAATAAAATAAAACCTCCCCTCCACCGGTGGAGGGGAGGCCTTTGAAAGGAGCCCGGGAAAATCTGAGATTCCCCCGGGTGCTTCGAGGAGTCAGCTTATCACCTGTTGAGCAAGCCCTTGTTTGCCGCCAGTGCCACTGCCTCGGCCCGGTTGCGGGCGTGGAGCTTTTGCAGGATTGACCGCAGGTGCGTCTTAACTGTGGTCTCGCTGATGTAGAGGAGTTCGGCAATCTGCTTGGTGTTGGTGCCCTCGGCCACCAGCTGAAGGACTTCAGTCTCCCGCCGGCTTAAATGGCCGGGGTCTTTGCCCGCCCGCTCTTTGTCCTGCCTGAATTCGTTGAGCAGCCTGCTAGCCATAGACGGGGAGATAATGGCTTCACCATCAGCCACCAGCTTGACGGACTCAACCAGTTCCTCTAAATCCACACTCTTAAGCAGATAGCCCCTTGCCCCCGCCTTTATAGCGTCAAAAAGGTCGTTATCCTTATCGGAAACAGTAAACATGACCACCTTGACCTGGGGGAGAATCCGTTGAAGAGCCATGGTAGCGGCAACACCATTGCCCCCCGGCATGCAAATATCCATAATTATGACATCAGGCTGAGATTGCTTGGCCTTGGCTATTGCCTCATTACCGTTGGCCACTTGTCCCACCACCTTAAACTCAGGGTACCGTTGCAGCAGTGATGCCAAGCCCTCCCTGAAAACAGGATGGTCATCCGCCACTAACACTTTAATCATCGACATCACTCTCCTTTTCTAGCCCAACAATGCAACTGCCTGCCGTTCTCGGCTCTAGGGCACTGGCAGCCTGACTTTCACCTCAGTACCTCGGCCGAGGGAGGTGGCAATAGCCAACTCGCCACCCAGCGAGAGTGCCCTCTCCTCCATCACTGCCAGACCGTGTCCTTGGAAGCCAGCCCGCGTATCAAAGCCGGTGCCATTATCCTTGATAGTCATCTCAATACAGTCCTTCTTAGATTCAAAGGAGACCTCAACCGTACTGGCTGCCGAGTGTTTTCTAACATTGGACAGAGCTTCGTGGGCGATGCGCAGCAGCTCAACCTCAGCCGGTAACGGCAGAGTCACCTGGCCATCAGCCACATGCAACTCGCACCTGATACCATATGTTTGAGTAAATTCAGTGGCGTAGCGGGCAAGCGTGGGGACAAATCCCTGTTTGCCCTCGGCGCTGGTGCGGAGTTCATCTACTGCCTCCTTTACCTCCTGCTGGGCGGCTTCAATCAGCTTTTTGACTTCGATAACCTGAGGCAGCGCTTCCGGCATTTTGCCGCCGGCTATCGTCTGCCGCAGCAGCTCTGCTTTCCAGTGGACGATTCCCAGCGACTGAGCCACTCCGTCATGTATCTCCCTGGACAGGCGGCTCCTTTCACTGAGAATAGCCTGTCTCCGGATAGTCTGTGAGGCGTTGATATTTATCATATAAGGCAACCAGGCAATGAGGAAGGAGGCGACGATAACGGCGGCGAGCAATCCAACGGATAGCCCCAGCGGATACAACCCCATAGCTGGCAAGGTTGGGTAGAGCAGTAGCTGGCTAACACCAAGGCTCGCCACGGGTATGCTTGCTATAGCGAAAGTAACTTTCCTGGGGAAGAATAGCGCCGAGGTCAAAACGGGACACAGGCAGTAGAGCAAAAACGGGCTGTGAAGACCACCAGTAAATAACGGTAAAGAAACACAGAGGGCAAGGTCGAAGGTAAAATCAGCGTGGGCAAAAACAGTCCTTCCGTAGGCGCGCAGGGGGCGAGAGACTTTGAAGAGGGTATAAGCACCGACTATGCCAAACAATACCCAAGTATGCGTGGTAAAAAACTGGAAATCACCGACGAAAAATATCTGGAAGGTAGCTACTACCAGAGCAAAACCCCGATAAGCAGCCACAAACACATGCGCTGCCTTTTCTTCAACCACCCTCGAACCTAACCAGTTAGCCACCGGCATAATTCTACGCTACCTTAAAATGACCTTTGCCTGCTCCGCCGCACTCACCATTTACTTAGTAGTTGCCCCCGAGCGTTCTTACGCTAACGCTCATTTATTGTTCTATAAGGGACACTATTATAATTTGCCACTTGTCGAAAGTCAACATACCTAAACTTCACCTTAACTACCAACTTGGTGCTTCCTCCAAGGACGGTCAGGTATTAAAGGGCTAGACCCCACGGGTCCGGTTATTCGTAAACAAAAGTGTTATGCGTTTCTACTCCAGGATGGAGAGGGGAAATATAGTATAGCAATGAAGGAAGCTAAGAAGGGATGAATGATGAATGGTATTAGCCTGTTAGCCCTTGGTAAAATCAGCGTTTCTTGGGATGACGAATTGTGTAATTTACATTAAGAGGGTGATGAAAATAGATACTATTTTTCGGGCGGTGACAATAAGATTGAATCAATCCCAGCTGTCTAAGTCTGATGCACATGACTGAGTTTGGAACAGCTCAGCTTCCCATCTAGGGATTTTTCCCACTGTTGTACCTTTTTTGCCTTCGCCGCTCAATGAGATCCTCAATCATGGTAATCATGTCTTCATCAAGTTCGTTAGGGTACATCTGGCGGGCATACTCACGAAACTCGGGCCACTCGGGGTGTGCTGCCTCAGCCACCCTGGGCAGGTGACCAACAATGGAGAGGACTTTTTCCAGAGGCACGCCACTGTATTCAGCCAACCTGCGACAGGACTTGGTACTGGGAATGTCTGCGCCGGAGAGCCAGCGACTAACGGTAGCATGGCTGATACCTAAATCAGAAGCCAGCTGGCTGGGAAGACGCTTACGCCGACGCATTACCTCTTTTAGAAATGATACTATAGGGGCTTCTTCTGTACTCACGCTAACATTCTACAAGCTATTCCACCCGGCTGTCAACAAAGATTCTACGCTTCCACAAAGGCAACCCCCCCAAAATAACCGCCAACCTATTGACAAACCAAAAAGGCGATGTTATCATTGTCCGCAAAAGCTCATTATATGTTCCTTTAGGTAAACAAGAGCCGATTCAACTATTGACAAACTAGGGAAATGGTGTTAGTCTCTATGTCCGCAGGAGAGCAAAGAATGACCGTAAAAGTAAATTACAACCACGATAAGTTATCTCTCCGAATTATTTTACATTTAGACCAGCCGGTGGTTGGGTTCCTGAAGAAGAGGTGGTTACAGGCGTGAGATGAACAGGCAACCTGACCACCTTTTTATTTTTTGCCAGCTTTATTGTCATCTGGCGAATTAGCCTGAAAGGGGGTGATGTGTATGTGATGAGAATAAAGGTTAAGCAGCAAAGTGAAAATCATTTCAGGAGGATATAAATTTAATGAAAAAGAAATTTAGCACAATATGGCAGGTGATGGTCGCCCTGGTGCTGATATGCAGCCTGCTGGTGTTTTCCGGAATACCAGCAGGTGCCGTAACTGGGCTGGGGGTATCGATTGTTACCCCCACCGACGGCACTGACTACCATGTCGGCGAGACCATCAACGTCACTGCCACCATTACTCCCGCTGACACCGACGCCGACGACGTGATCGTTACCCTGGGCTTGACCGGTGAGGCCGAGCTGGTAGGCGGCAGCGCCAGCTATAATGTCGGCCCTATTCCCGCCTACTGGTCCGATACCACGGTCAACTGGACGCTCAAGTGTACCGGACCCGGCGATGTCGCCATCACGGTAACGGCACAGGCGGCCAACGGTCCATCGGGGTCAGCAGGGCCGGTCACGGTACACCAGTTGACCCAGGAGGAGCTCACGGTAACCATTGACCCGCCTGCCGCATCTGAGATCTGCAAGTGTACTAACTTCGAGGTTGATGCCTGGGTGAAAAACACCGGCGACTTCACCATCAGCGATATCGACGTTACCCTGGGAATAGACGGTGACGCCGAGCTGGTAAGCCCGACATTAACCCAGAACATCATCGACCTTGCCAAGGGCGCATCGACAGAGGTCACCTGGACGCTGCACTGTTATGCCGGTGCCATCGGCAACTGCCCGTCGCACAACTACGTTGACCTCGAGGTCACCGCGGTGGGCGACGGCCCAATCTCCGGCACGGACGCGGTTACCGGCTCGTATTCCTATGATAACTACGTCGACCAGAAGTATCTCATGCTGGAGATTACCGCACCGGAGCCACCCCAGGAATACTGCGTCGGCGATGAGTTCTATGTCGATGCCAACATTAAAAACTGCTTCGAACAGGATGTTGAGGGCACGCTCACGCTAACACTCGACCCCGCGTCGGGGGCGGTGATTGAGGAACCGCCGGCGGCGGTTCAGGAGAACGTCACCATACCGGGAGAGGGCGAAATCGACCTGTCCGACGACGGTGGGCCACAAAGGTGGCATCTGACCTGCGCTGAGGGCGGAGACCTGAACATCACGGTGAGTTTCCTGGGTATTGCCGGCACCACCACCCTCTGCGATAAGGACACCGTCATCATCCCCCAGAAGAGCCCGGCCGACCTCGACGTTGAGCTGAGCGGTCCCAGCTGTGTAGCCTATTCTCAGGACTTCGATGTGACGGCCACCGTCACCAACACCGGCGGCCCCGGCGCCGCCACCGCCACAGGAGTCAACGCTGACCTGGACCTCCTGAGCGGCGATGTCACTGGCGATATGCCGGACAAAGCTGTGGCCGATATCCCGGCCGGTGAGTCAAGGCAGGTGAGCTGGACGCTCAACTGCAATGGGCCGACCGACGCCGAGTTCGATATCACGGTGACCGGGTCTGACGACTGCGAGACTGTTCTTGAAGCCGCGGACACGCTGAGTGTAATGCAGATTGACCTGGAGATGTCGGTTTTAAACACCCCGAGCGGCCCCTACCGCCCCAGCCAGGAGTTCTGCGTTACCGCCACCCTCACCAATCACGAGCCCGAGGACACGGTGACCGTGGACAGCGTCACTATAGACCCGCCTGGCAGTACAAACCTGGTTTCGGGTGAGGACGCGACCAAGCCGGTCGGCGATATTCTCCCCGGCGAGTCCCAACAGATATCCTGGACGCTGCACTGCAATAGTGAAGGCAGTTCAGACTATGTCCTCGTCAACGCCGATGTCACCGAGCCCTGCGAGGTGACGATATCCGCCCTGACCGGGACCTTTGACCAGGAGTATCCGCCCACAACCCTTAAACTGGAGCTACTCTCCCCTGATGAGGGCGCAAAGTATGCTACCTCCCAGGAGTTCGCCGTGACCGCAGTTGTTACCAACACCGGCGGCCAGCCGGCGGAGAATGCCGTAGTCGGCATTCACGGCAACGGGTTCGACGTGATAGACGCCCCTGGGGAGACAGTACCGGGGGAGGGGGTGATGTTAGGTACTCTCGAGCCCGGCGAGTCTGAGACGTTAACCTGGACGCTCCACTGCGACGAGTCAGGCCTGACGCGCATCTTTGCCTGCACCTGGGCAATAAATCTGGATTTGGGAGGGGAGCAGGAGTGTTTTGACCTTATTGACTTCGTGCGCGTCTGGCAGTATCCGGCGGCTCACCTTGAGGTGCAGATACTCGATGACGTAACGCCCGACGAGATTGTTACCTGCAACACGTTTGACGTCACCGCCATCATAAGAAACACCGGTGAGGCTGATGCTACCGAGGTCTACGCTACCCTGTCGGTGAACCCGGACGGAAGCGTCCGCGTCAGCGCAGACGACCCCGAGGGCACCTACACTAAATACGTCGGTACCATTCCCGGTCACGACTCGGAAGCTAACTACAAATACGTAACCTGGAACCTGCACTGTAAGGTAGCCTGCGAGAGCGAGATAACGGTAACCGTAACCGGTAACGACGAGTACGGCTGGCACATCAAGCAGGAGAACTCGACTACCGGCAACTTCCAGATTGAGCTCGGCGCGCTGGTGTCACAGCAGCTTATCGCGCCGTATGTCGAGACTTACTTCCCGGAATATGGCTACGGCTATAGCGAGGAGCCTAATAGAGGCTGGGCATACGGAATCTTCGTTGGCGACGCCAACCAGCTGCCTCCCGGTCCCTTCCTCCTTGATACCGACATATCAATAATCGGTTTGTATTCCGGCAACGACTACCTCGGTCATGTAACCGGCCACGGCTACGTGGTTCCGAGCGTGAACTTCATGGACATGATGTTCGCGTCCCACGTTTATGACCATGCCGTAAACTACCTCGAGTTACTCCACTACTACTGCGGCTATGACCCGGATGAAGTGAAGGGTGAGGATGTCATGTTCTGGGTGGTACACGTCACCATGGACTCCTCGGGCGACTTTATGGGATTCGAGGACCCAACGGCGTGGTGTATTAGCGGCGGACTGCTGGAGGTGATTAACGGGACCGTCGTCGGGTCATATAACAAATGTATTAGCCAGGGTGACCGGTCTTATGATGACTGTTACCAAGACAGTCTGCTCGGCGGCACCTTCTACTCCAACCTGGCAGCCGAGCCGGGCAGGACAATCCCCGAGAAGTTCATCGAGCCTGACGGCGTCACTATTAAGCAGCTACCATTGAGCACAGACCTAGAGGTCACCAAGGAAGTTGAGGGTGACGATACTGTTACTGTCGGTGAGACGGTAACCTTTACCATCACCGTAGAGAACCTTGGCCCGTCAGATGCCACCGGCATATTTGTCTATGACCTGCTGCCTGCTGGCCTTAACTTTACCGGCCTCACTCTGTCACAGGGCTGGTACTACGTAGGCGAAGGTCAGTGGAGTGTTGGTGACCTGGCTGAGGGCGAGACTGCCACATTGACTCTCACCGCCACGGTAAATACAGTCGGCGAAATCTACAATGCGGCAGTCGTTGGCTACCTTGACCAACATGACCCGATTACTACCAACGACGTAGGTGTGGCAATGGTTACCGGTGAGGCGCCAGAGGCTGTTACGAGCTGGGAAATCACCGTCGGTACAGGCTATAACCTTATCTCCCTGCCGCTCATACCTGATGGCGACAACATTGAGGCGATGACGGCTCCTCTTGAAGACCTCATAAAGATATATCGGTATGATGCTCTGTTAGAGCCACCTGATTGGCTGGAGTACGACCCAACCATGCCATTCCCATCAGGCAGTACTCTGTTCACTATGGAAGATGGTTATGGCTACTGGGTGAAAATGACCAACCCCGACTCATTTACCTTTGACGGCTGGGAACTAGTTGCCGAGACAGATCCGCCTAGTGTGCCACCGTCTTACGATGTGGTCGAGGGATGGAACTTAATCGGCTTCAAGTCCACTACTCCTAAGCCAGCAGCGGAATACCTGGATGGCATAGATGGCAAGTACGTCATGATATACGGCTATGATGGCGGTTTCTTCATCGCTGGCTCGCCAGGACATGAATACCTCCAGCCTGGGCTTGGCTACTGGCTCGCGCTTAAGATTGGTGAGTCAGGGACTATCTACCCATAAAGTTGTAGCTTAGGCTGAAAGGACGGTGAACTCATGGAGACTGGATTACTAAGGAAAGGAAAGCTAGCAGGAGGCCTCGGCCTCCTGCTAGCCCTGGCTTTAATTGCGAGTTTAGCCATGCCTGCATTGGCTGCGGAACCGCCACCTCCCATTCCGGAAGACCACAAGTTCTGGGGTAGTGTGACAGTTTGTGGCGAACTGGCTGAGGAGGGAACTGTAGTCACTGCTACAATAGATGGTGTAGCCGACGAATGGACATCTGTTGTTGTGTATATTGAAGGCTGGGATGGCTTTTACGGCTTAAACGACCCGCCAGATTACCCGGAAAACTTTCTTTTGGTTCCAGCCGATGACCCAGGCACTCCGGGCGAAAAGGAAGGCGGAGTTGAGGGTGATACGGTACAGTTCTGGGTGCTGGGACAGCTGGCTGGTCAGGCTACGTTTGTGCCCGATACAACTACCAGGCTTGATTTGGAAGTGTGTGGAGAAGATGTAGAACTCACGGTAGTTGCTAGTCCACCTGAAGGTGGCGTGGTTACTGGTAGCGGCACCTATGCTTACGGCTTCGATGCTCCGATTACCGCTACCGAGGCAGGTGGCTGGGACTTCGTTGGCTGGACTACTGATGATATGGATGAGATTGCCGATTCGAACTCACCATCAACAACTGTCTACATGGATAAGGATAAGACGGTTACTGCTAATTTCGTTGAGGAAGGGGTTACCTACTATACCTTGACCATGGCAGTAACTGGTAGCGGGACCACTACTCCCGCGGTAGGCGACCATCTCTATCCGGCAGATGAGGTGGTTGATATCACCGCTACCCCGGATGCTGGCTGGGAGTTTGTCGACTGGACCGGTGATGTGGCTGAGCCCGATTCTGCCACTACTATAGTGACGATGGATGCTGATAAGACAATTACCGCTAATTTTAGTGTGCTGAAGGTTTCATATGTCCTGACTATGAATGCAGAAGGAGGAGGGGCGGTCACCCCTGAATCTGGTACTTACCCCGAGGGAGACATTACTATCACCGCTACATCAGCCTCCGGCTGGCGGTTTGCTGGTTGGTCTACTGATGACATAGCTGAGATTGCCGACCCCGCCTCACCGTCAACAACGCTGACACTTGATAAGGATAAGACGGTTACTGCTACCTTCACTGAGAGAGTCGGCTTTACCACCCCCCTATTTTTTGACTGGAACCTGGTATCCACGCCGATAACACTGGATGCTGATAGCGATACTCTGGGGCAAATTTTCGATGCCGAGTCCGTAAATAACATACTGATCTTCTATAGATGGGATGCCGTAGTAACTGAGAACTGGGTTCAAATCTTTGCTGATTATGAGCTTTTGCCCTTGGAGGCTATCTACGTAAAGGTTAAACCGGACGCTTCAGCGATAGCCGAGTTCATCCCCTCCGGGGAACTTACATGGCCACCAACCCGAGACCTTGTGGAGGGGCTTAACCTGATTGGTCCCGCTCCAGAGTTAGAAGACGGTGTTTTCCCAGCTATGCCACTGGACCAGGCTTTAATCAGCATTGCCTTAGTCCCGGGTGATCTTACCGGCTACACCATGGTGATTAGCCCTGACCATAACCAGGAGCCCTGGACTTATCCCCCTTGGGAAATAGAAAACTTGCTTCCTTATAAAGGTTACTGGGTGTTTATGCTAAATGCTGGTGGTACCTTGGTCGGCTTCAGCACCACTCCATAATAACGTAGGTCAAGATGGCAAAATCAAGGCGAGGGGGCTTAAGCCCCCTCGCCTGGAAGGTGATTTTAATATGAAAAGAATAGTGCCTTTAGTAGCTGGCTTGTGTTTGTTGGCTAGCCTTTTTGCCACCCCAGTTTTGGCAGATGGGGTTCCTCCTTTGCCTCATGCCTTTTACGGAACAGTTGAGATAGATGGTAACCCAGCACCCGCCGGGACTCCGGTAGAGGTTAGAGGCAATGGGGTGGAACCCAACGTCGAGGGCAATCCAATCACAGTGACCGAGTCAGGTAGATATGGTGGTCCTGATGCTTTTGACCCCAAGCTCTTGGCGAAAGGGTTTATCGAAGATGGGACTATCTTGACCTTCTATGTAGATGGTGTTGAAGCTGAGACTGACCCAGCAACTCTTGAGTGGCTGAGCGGTGAAGTTACAGAGGTTAACTTATCAGCGGAAGCTGCCCCAGGAGGTGGCGGCGGCGGCGGCGGCGGTGGTGGTGGGGACAATACCCCTCCCCGGATTTCGAACGTCTCGCTTTGTGCTCCTGTGGGTGTCACCGAGACCACTGCCGATATCTGCTGGGTGACCAATGAGAAGAGTGACAGCCAGGTGGAATACTGGGGCAGTCCCAGCATGCTATCTACTCTTGATGAGACTTTGGTCACCGAGCACAATGTTCAGCTTACCGGCTTGACCCCATGTACCACCTACCACTATAAGACCATGTCAGAAGACGCGGCGGGTAACCTGGCGGTATCTGATGTGTATACCTTCTCCACAAAGGGGGAAACTACCTTCAGTAGCTGCTGCATCCAGATATCTCCAAGTGAGGTTCAAATTGGGGAAGAGGTAACCATCAGTGTTTCGGCTAACAACAATGGCAGCTGCGCTGGTGACTACGAAGTGACCCTCGAGATAAATGGCGTGGTGGAAGAAACCAAGGAAGTAATGCTTGAAGCCGGCGCCAGCGAAAGGGTAACCTTTACCGCGATAAAGAAGGACGTGGCCGACACCTACTCGGTAGCTGTTGACGGAGTTGCTGGCTCGTTTACGGTAAAGGAAAAGGCGACAGTACCGCCGACGACACAACCACCGGAGGAGGAGGTACCAGCCCCACTCAACTGGCCCCTTATTGGCGGAATTATAGCCGCGGTGGTGGTGGTAGCGGGATTGATCATCTTCTTCGTAGTTAGAAGAAGAAGGGCATATTAGCTGAATCATGCAGAGTGTGACCAATATAATAACAAGACGCGATGAAGTATTAAGGTTGCGAAAGAGCGGTCTAACTTATGCCGAAATCGGGCGCAGATTAGGCTTGAGTCGTGAGCGGGCGAGGCAAATTACTAAAGGGAATCCTCCACTAAAAAAGCCTGAGTTGCAGTCCAGGGTTATGCTGACGACAAGCGATGTAGCTCAGCTCCTTGGGCTACATCCTAACACAGTGAGGCGCTGGAACAAGAAGGGAATACTGAAATCGTACCGTATTACCCCGCGGGGTGATAGGAGGTTCCGGCAGAAGGATATTGATGGCTTTCTCAAATAAAGAGAGGTTGAGTAACGATCTAGGTAAAATAATTAAACAGCAAAGAATTATGAGGGAGATGACATTACAAAAGCTTAGCCTCATGTCAGGAGTATCCCAATCGTACCTTGGTCGCATAGAGAAGGGGAAACGTTTCCCATCGGCTTATGTTCTGCGGAAAATCGCCAAGCCTTTACACTTTGAGGAGGACGAGCTATTTGCTCTGGCTGGCTACCTATCCCCCCATCGCCACAGCGTAGCTGAGAGTCGTCCACCCTACAGCAACGGAGAGTTGGATCCCTATGTGGCCACTGTATTGTCACAAAAGTCTCTAGAGGTACAGAGAACCGCACTTGCTATCCTTTCCATACTGAAGATTATGACTAAGAATACCGCTCAATAGAAATTATTTAGTGGCACGAAGCGAGCCGGGATTTGTCTCCTTACTGCACTTTCTAGCGGCTTGTGCAACGGGGACCCCATCGGCTCTTAGCCACATCATAGCCTGTGGATTTGACGTTCATTAACCGAGACTTTACAATTCCAATCAGATCGCATGGTAGTGTAGATGATGATTTCATCTAAGTAGCTGCTATAGCAATTACGGGGGAGGAGGTTTGTTCTATGCCTACGAAGCCGACAGTTATCAGGTTTTTTGCCCCTGTCATCGACGTGACAATCAACGCACTAATGAATGCAATCGACCAACAGATGAAACGAGGCGCTACCGAGTTCATAATCCTCCTATCATCTCCTGGCGGTTCCGTGCTTCACGGTCTATCGGCCTATAACTACCTGAAGGGTTTGCCCGTGAACATAACTACACATAACTTCGGTAGTGTTGACTCAATCGGTGTAGTGTTGTTCTGCGCCGGCAGTAAAAGGCTCTCAGTGCCCCAAGCTAGGTTTCTACTGCATGGCGTAAGTGCAGGGTTCCGCAACGAGCGCCTAGAAGAGCCGCAGCTTGAGGAAAGACTGAAAGGACTGAAAATCGACATTGAGAACATCGCCAAGGTGATAGCCGAAAACAGCGGTAAGACCGCGGACGAGATCGCAAAGGCGATGCTTGAAAGAACAACTCTTAATCCTCACGAGGCCAAATCGTGGGGACTGGTTCACGATATTAAGTCTGAGCTCTTTGAGCCAGGCTCTGAAGTAATTTCGATACAACATCAGGAGCGCCAAACCCAGCAACCTCAGCCTCAGTCCCGGACACGTATGCGAGCCCAACTTGAACAATAGGGCGTTGTGTGTAACTTGGTCAAGCAAATGCTTCCTGGCCTCTATTATAGTTATTCCACTACTAATGTTTATCTGCTATGATTCAGTCGGGCTAAAGAGTCACTTAAGAGAAGTTTCAAGGTCAGAGGCAAAAAATGATAATACTTGTCGCCGACGATGAACAACCTATTAGGTTGTTGGTAAGAAGGCTGCTGGGCGACAAGTATATTGTGCTGGAAGCAGCCGATGGTGAGGCAGCAGTAGATATAGCTCGGCGAGATAAACCAGATATTATCCTGATGGATATCATGATACCAAAGATGAGCGGCTATGCCGCTTTACGCGCAATTAAAACAGACCCGGTTACGAAGGGAATTCTTGTGGTCATGCTTACCGCTCTTGGCAATGAACTCGATAAGAAGCTTGCCAAACAAATGGGCGCTGACGGATACATAACTAAGCCGTTTAGTTTGCAAGACCTAGAGAAGACAATCGGCAGATTGTTAAAAATCCCTAAATAGGAAACAGCCTTTCTCAATTATACACACCCTTCTCTATGATGAAATGCTAGGATAAGCGCCACAATGGATGATAATGATACCCCACAATCAATTCCACCCCATTTCTACTACTGGATGACGTCGGATGTCAATAGTGGACACCAAACCTTTCATGCTGCCAGCAGCCCTGCATAGTATCTTTGCTCATAGCTCACCGGTGACAGGAAACCAAGTCTTGCCTGTCGGCGCTGCCGGTTATAGA
>Ga0315547_1001285_pt1 | contig 20320 bp, 18 predicted proteins | sample SalMarSW160240MG_2_FD_202542 | JGI IMG/M metagenome (GOLD analysis project Ga0315547, IMG submission 202542) | Salt marsh sediment microbial communities from the Plum Island Ecosystem LTER, Massachusetts, United States - Salt Marsh Sediment SW1601-240 ...
ATGTGATTTGCGTACGCGATCTGAATAGTATGGGAGCTAGCACTGGTCAAGCCTTTATCGTCGGTAACCGTCAATGTCACAGTGTACGTTCCTCCGGCGGCAAACGAGTGCGAATCCCAGGGATAGTTCCTTGTAATCATAGGAGTGCCATCACCGTAGTTCCATGTGTAAGCCGTGATACTTCCATCAGGATCATAGGAAGTCGTTGCGTTAAATGTAACAGGATCTGCCATTAGTGGTTCAGCGGGCGAATAGCTAAATGCCGCGACTGGCGCCTGATTCGTGGGAGCGATTGGTTGAAGTCTAGCAGTGATATTCCGAGTACGTCCGCTGATAACGAATATCCCGCGTGTCCAAACATGGTAACCAGTTTTGTTAAGCACAATCTTGTAGTAGTTCTGTGTGAGGCGGATAGTGCATGGAGTCTGGCCGAGATAGTTGCCGTTAGCAGTAATCCATGCGCTGCTTGGGACCGAATCAATGATTAGAGTCCCATGTGAGACAGGTACCGCGGAGACGATATTGAAGCTTGTGGAATTCCAGCTTCGTTGGCTGACAGGTATGATTCCTAAGATGTTGTTCTGGATCCTGAGCCTGAACGCTTCAGCATCCTCTGTCATGAAAGAGAAGGGGTTCACCGGTGTTGTGGTCGCAAGAATCTGCAGATACTCGGTTCCCAGAGGGGGGCCGACAGTCCACCTGCCTGGGACTGTATATTCTCCCGGAGCAACATAGTTCTGCCACCCCGCTGAGGAGCTTGGGAAGATCTGGTGAGCGGTGCCATCGGGTTCTATATCCCAGATGTATATGTATGCATGCTTGTCAATGTCGTAGTGAATAGAGATTGGTTCACCTACAGTGTAAACACTCTTGTCAACCCAAATCCGTACTATCAAGCCTTGGCTTTCAGGCGGAGTAGGAATGATTCCCTTTGGGGTTGTTCTCTGTGGAAGGCCAATTACAGAGAAAAGTATAGCTACAAGCACGATTACCAATGCTGATCCGACCAATTTCTTGTCCATCTTTCCTCCTTTATTGCTGTTGTTGACTGAGAACATTCGACAGGATACGTGTTAGATTTTCCGGTTTAATCCGTTCGAGAACCAACTCCACGTCTTCCGCAGGAATAATAGCATTGCGTTCTAACATTGACAAGCGAGTGTGCATTTCTTGGTAGACCAGGTAACCTTCAAGTGGGCTTCTTCCGGATTCTTGGTAATTGGCAAGTGTGTCAGCGATTTGGGTGACAAGAAAGTCAAATCGAGGAAGCGGCAGGACTAAGCAGTTCTCCTGACCATATTCCGAGCTAGTGAATATCAAGTTTGTATATAGTAGATCCCTTACTTCGGCAAGCAGGCTGGCACGCTCGGAGACCATTTGCTTGATTGCTTGCAAGGAAACCTTGCGAGCCAGACCTTCTTCAACCTTGCCTATGAGCATAGTGACCGGCAGGGAGTCATCCTTGAGTGCACGGGCGATCGTGATAAGGATTGTTTCTTTGTCCTCTCTTTCCCCATTGTAGGCGGCAAGATTGCTCAGCAGGGAAACCATTTCATCTGGGGCTAGTCGCCCTTGTAAGAAGCCGGTTTCAATTGCGCTCATGATTTCAGTAGTGGACCGCAACCCTAATGATTGCAGTTCTTCCTTAACATCAATGGAAGTAGTTTCTGCAAGGGTGATTTGTGTTGGAACGATCGTCAGCAAGCAAGCCACAAATGCTAGGAATACCAATTCTTTCATATCTTATCACCAGTGTAACCCACGTAGCGCACAGAGTTGTATCCTCCAAAGCTGCGCACGTACTCGTCGGCAAGAGGATCTTGTCCCCACCAGCGGCCGTCAACGACAAATGCGTACTCGTATCGCCCCGGAGGAAGGGGAAGGTTTGTTAACCAGATACCATCCTTATCTTCGTCGGTTAGTAGGATTGGTTTCCAATTGTTGAAGCTTCCGACCACGGCAACGGTCTGTGCTCCTGGCGCAGGCATCACAAACAGGAGTTGTCCCTCATCAGAGTTGGTGGCTATCGTAGCTTTTTGTTGCTTGTCATATACAGAGAACAGCCCGTGGACCAAGGGGACGCGCTCAGAGACGAAGATTCCCAGGAATAGGAAGATCACAGCCGTTATTCCGATTACAGCTAGTTGCCTACGGCGAGATCTTTGCATCTGTGCAAACAGCCGCGTGAGTGTTTGCAACCAGCCTCTTTTGGGAAGCTGCCCGGTCAGTTCGGCGACGATCTCCTTCTCCAAACCATCAAGGTAGTGCCTTTCTTTACTGACCTCTTGTTGTAGAGTATCCCTTAATAGCTTCTCTAATTTATCCTCATGCATGGTTAATCACCTCCATTTCCCCAATCTCTTGTCTTAACAGAGCTTTCCCTCGATAGATGTGTGTTTTTACCGTTCCTTCTGGAAGAGATAGTATTCTAGCGATCTGATGATACGAAAGATCATTGTAGTAGCGCAGGGTGATCGGTGTTCGATAGCGGTAAGGTAGACGAGAGAGCCCTTGTCTGATCTGCGTCTGACGGTCTTCCTGTGCAATTGTCGTTGCAGGGTTGCATCCACCCTCCATTTGAGCGGGGAGCGGGGCAATCGGATGGTGCCGTCTGTAGCGTAAGCGGTTTCGACATAGATTGGAGGCAATGGTGAAAATCCATGTGGAAAACCGTTTCTCCACGCGGTAACGGTAAAGGTTTTCGTAAGCACGGATAAATGTATCATGGCTGATATCTTCGGCATCGGCATGGTTTCGCAGAAATCCCAAACATAAACCAAAGATCGCTTCCTTATAGCGATTGACGATCTCCCCCCATGCCTCAACTTCGCCGTCGAGTGATGCTCTCAATAGGCTCGCCTCATCTTGAACGTGATACACGCTTGATTCTTCCTCCTTGCTTCCAATATACACCTTGTTGAAGGAAAAAGTTTCATTCTTGCGCCGAGCGACTTGCGATTGGAGAGAGGGGACAGGCTACTTCTTGCTAGCTTGCTGCCCAGTAGGGAAAGACCGGGAGAAGAGAATTAGTTCCTCGCAGTTAAGGTAAGATAACCCAGAGAAAGACTTAAGAACTTTGCCTCTCGCAGAGCCGCAGAGAACGCCAAGGAAACCAACAACCAGGGTTCTGCTTGTGTAGTTTGGGGGGTGTAGTAATTAGTTTAGGGATGTACTACACCCCCCGAGTAGCTTGCTTGCCCCGTGCAATCCTATTGCACTGGGGTGTGCGACGTTGCCTTTCATGATGAATGTATACTGTCATGCCGGACTTGATCCGGCATCCAGAAGATTGGCAGGATTTGCATACAACCATTATTTGACTGGATTCCGGCGCCTGCCCCGGACCCCGATCCGGGGTTCGCCGGAATGACGGACACGGGTTCCGACGCTACATGCAATCTACCTGTCTGCCGTCGTATTCTGACAGGCACGGCAGACAGAGCTTAAGCAAGAGGATCGGGCGAGCTGATCGCTGACGGCTGAAAGCTTCCTTTCTTCTTGGCTCAGTTCGTTGCCCTGACAATACTACCAAGCCACTGGACGGTCTTGCTCAGTTCTGTTACGAGCGAACCTGTCCCTTGATAGCTAAGGGAGATCATGTAGCTATCAGCTAGGGCGTAGTGAATAAGGTAAGCAAAGTCTAGCTGCAGGTTCTCCCAGTGAAATGAGAAGCCCAGGCTGCTCCAGTCTCTGTTGGTACCTACACGGAACACAAACGGCTTACATCCGCTGTACTCACAACCCATGCGCACACAGGCGATCTCGCCACGGGTGATCAGGTTCTCAGTAAAGTCAATACAACAGGTAGTATCCTCATGTTGGTAAGATAACCCCACTGCAATATCACGTATCCAGGGCTCGCTGTGACCATCCGCATAGTAGGTCCCCATACTTAACGCATTACGCCATATGATCCCTGATGTGAGCGCTCCTTGTCGATAGAGGATAGAAGGACTAACTGCAACACCGCAGGCGCTAGTAGGAAAGAAAAGCCGGTAACCCTTAACCTGTAGACCACAGGAAAGGTTGCTGTCTATGCGTTTGCCGAAGCCGAAGACAAGACCACTGCTCGTGTACCTGAAGCTACCTGTGACGTTACCATAGAGATCGCGTTCCTTAAGAGTATCTGAGTCAAGGACTAACAGGTAGCCTCCCCAACCATGTTCGGATACACCTAACGCTCCGTATGAATAGGCACCAAATGGTCTTACATAAAGGGAAGAAAACCTTGTCTTGGAAAGGGAGGCAAGCCCGGCAGGGTTGTAGAAGATAGCCGCCTCATCATCGGCAACTCCGATGAATGCTCCCCCAAGACCGATCGTTCTTGCCGATACCCCAAGCTCAAAGATGGAAGCAGTGCCGATATATCTATCACCGGCCATGGTAGGTAGTACTACTAGCACACAGATGATTAACAGAACACTTACTTCTACCGCTAGCCGCTGCATTACATTACGCCTCCGTTTACTGTTCTATTACCATCTTGTGTACCGGAGAATAAGTAGTGGTTCCATCCGTGTGCTCGATCTTCACTACATACAGGTACAACCCTGTTCCAAGTAATCTCCCCTTCTCATCCTGTGGTAACCATCGACCTGTGAGTGGATAACGGCTAGCCACTGGGTCAAGTAAGATATCTACAAGCCCTGCTCCATCAATGTCGAACATGGTAATGGTTGCATCTAGAGTGTCATCCGGTAGGTTAAGCCAGAAGATACAGCCTTCGGCTGGGACAGGGTTTGGTCCATGGGTTATTAGTGTAATATCAAGAAGGACATTGTTTATTGTGAACGAGTCGCTTGTCTGTTTGGCGGTGAGACCAGCTGGATCTTCTACCACTATCTTCACCTTGTACTCTCCATTGACCACCTTGGTAGTATCCCAGCTGTAGGTACCATCATTCTCTGTGTCTGTAATGATCGTGTTCCAGGTGATCCCATTATCAGGAGAGTAACCAAGGGTTATCTTTAGGCTATCTGTGCTGTCATCGGGATCGGTTCCGTCCCATCTTATCTCCTTTGTCCCCTTCCATATCTCTCCGCCGGCAGGGGTCTCTAGTTCGATCTCTGGGGGAACATTTGCTACGGTCACATCCTTGGAGATAGTATTGGTTGCACCATCGTCATCGGTCACGGTTAAGGTAACAGTGTAAGTGTTATTGTCAGAATAGCTGTGAGCCAGCTTCTGGCCTGTTCCTGTTGAGCTATCACCGAAATCCCATTTGTATTTCTCAATTGAACCATCTGGATCGGAAGAACCAGAGGCATCAAAGTTTACGATTTCGTTAGTCTCCGGCGTGGGAGGGCTGTAATCAAAGCTGGCGATAGGGGCCTGGTTAGAAACTGTAACACTGTGGGAAGTGCTATCTGTTGCGCCAACGTCATCAGTTACTTTTAATGTGACGGTGTAGGCTCCGTCATCTGTATACTGGTGAGTAGGGTTCTGTGTTGTTGAGCTGCCCCCATCGCCAAAGCTCCATTGCCAGGAGGAGATGGAACCATCTGGATCGTTTGATTCATTGGTGAACTGAACTGTCTGTTGGGTTGTAGGACTTAACGGGGAGTAGGTGAATGCGGCAGTTGGTGGTGAGTTTGTGGCTGAGTTTGTGGCTGAGTTCTTTGACTTGGGTGTGCCATTGATCGGAAATTGGCCGGTATCAAGTCCGTTTCTGGCTACGTTAGGGTCATTTGTCACCCAGTTAGCTTCTTCTACGCCAGCTGCATTGGGGTCAATTCGTTCCATGGTTGTTCTATCTGTGCTGTTGCCCGCAAACCAGCCTCCGGTGGGTTGGTTTACCCTGTCAATTTCGGTGCCCGTGCAGTTTGGAGCATCGTAGAGAACTACTTGGCCCGGAGACGAGTTAACCATGCTTATAGTTGCGTCCCAGATATCAACATTCGTTTCCATCGCAGAGTTATTAACATCGTCTTCATGATTTGCGTAGATTAGGTAACCATAAGAAGGGATAACCCAGGTTCTGTTGCCATCAGCATCTGCAAAGTTCACACAATCTCCACTATCCGCTCCATAAATGGACCAATCCTTGATGTTAATTGGAAAATTTGTATTGTTAGCAAGCTCGATCCATTCATCTCCCGAACCTGCTTTTGTTCCCATCCAGGCAATTTCATTGATTACAACGTTCCCTGGAGAGGCTGATAAGACTTGAAGAACAAAGCCGAAAACCATGCAAAGAATAGCAACGCAAAATCGCAAGCTTACTTGCCGCGCTCTATTCTTAAAGGGGACTTTCTGCTTTGCCATGCGTTCTCAAGCTCTCCCATGCAAACATGATGAAAGGGCAGTAGGCCTATGATCACTACAGTACTTATAAGACGATACATGCCCTTAGATGTATTATACAGGATAATGCGTAGAAAAGTCAAGCATCAAAGAAGATGGCAAGTAGAGAGGCTTTCAACGATAGGAATATCCCATGACTTGATGCTTGTTGGTTAAGGGCAACAAAGGATATAATCGGCATATTATGGAGCCATTTAAAGTTGAAAAACCGCTTATCGGAATGATTCACCTGTCTCCGCTGCCAGGGAGTTATCGCTATGCTGGTGGAGGAATAAGACCGATTATCGACGCTGCATTACGTGATCTTGATAGGTTGGAACGAGGTGGGGCCGATGCAGGGCTTGTGGAGAACCTTCATGATACGCCGTTTGCCAAATATGCTTCTAAGGAAACGTTTGCCGCGATGACAGTAGTTGTTCAAGAGGTAGTAAGAAGAGCAAGCATCCCAATAGGTGTAAATGTTCTTCGAAACGACGGGCTTGCGTCTCTCTCGATTGCTGCTGCTACTGGAGGTCGGTTTCTTCGGATAAACGTGTACTGTGGGGTTGCGTTTACCGATCAAGGGCCAATTGAAGGAGAGGCGCATGCCTTACTGGAGCTGCGGAAACGACTTGGTTGCAATGTCAATATTCTTGCCGATGTACTAGTGAAACATGCTTCCCATCTTGCTACAGTGGAACAGGCGGCACTAGACACAGCGAGGAATCTACCCGATGCGCTGGTTGTCTCCGGAATTGGAACAGGAAAGCGAACCGCACCGGATGACCTGCAGGTAGCAAAACAGTCAACTTCTTTACCAGTACTTGTTGGAAGTGGGGTAAGGATCGATAATCTGTTTACCTACGGCGAAGCCGATGGGTTCATTGTCGGATCTGCCCTTAAGGAGGAAGGAGAAGTAACTGCACCGGTTGACTTAGAACATGTACGCGAGCTAGCCGGGGCAATAGCAAGACTTCGTGAAACGGACTGATCTAAGTCGGTACGCTGCTCACTCCCATGTTGTGGTGTCACAAACGATACTTCATCGTTCTTGCCGGGCAGGGGTTTCATTTCCCATTGAGACCTTCACAATTTGACCTTTGTCGCTTACTTGATGGATAGTGAATGTAAGCTAATGGTGTATTGATGTTGGGAGGTGACCAAATGGAAAATGGACGTATCTTGATAGTGTATGACAACCATACTACAAGCGATGACCTCACTCCAGGATGGGGTTTTTCTGCCCTTATTGAGTTACGTAAAAGAAGAATCCTTTTTGATACCGGGGCGGATGGACAGACGCTTATGGCTAACATGGGACGGCTCAAGGCTGTCCCAAGCATGATTGATACTGTGTTTCTCTCTCACTCACATGGCGATCATACAGGTGGAATAGAAGAAGTGTTAGCAGCGGGCGGGCAACTCGAAGTCTACCTTGGCCATTCCTTCTCTGATCGGCTAAAGACAGCTGTGAGAGGAGCGGGAGCGAAACTCCATGAAGTAACCAGGGCCAATCATCTATTTGGCACGGTTTACACCACAGGAGAGCTGGGATTGGGGCTCAAGGAGCAGAGCCTCATTATCGACACAGAGAAGGGCCTGGTTGTGATTACAGGTTGTGCTCATCCTGGAATTGTAACGATAGCAAAGGCGGCAACAGAGCAATTGAGTAGACCGATCGATCTCTTATTTGGTGGTTTTCACTTAGGCGGTATCTCTCGGGGCAAGGTTCGTTCAATCATTACCTCTTTACAGGAGCTTGGTGTAAGCCGGGCAGGGCCGTGCCATTGTACCGGAGGCAGTGCAATAGCCCTGTTTGAGGAAGTATACAAAGAAAGTTTTGTTTCTGTGGGAGTTGGAACAACTATCAAGTTTTGAAGGAAGTAAAACATGAACCGCAATTTGTTAGCTGTCAGACTAGTGACACTGAGCATCGCTGTTGCTGTTGTTAGCCTTGGAGCATTTGCAGCAATAAGCAAGCAGGTAGTGACCATCACTACAGATGAGTTAACCCTAGTCTACAGCAAGGAGATTACCTGGGATAAGGAGGGATTTAGCGAGGGGTGTCATTCTTATCTTCTTAACCCGGAAAGCTACTTGCAGGAACTTGCTACGAAGACCTCAGCAAGTTGGCTGTCCCGTGGCGTCGAAGTAACAGATTGGCAGATATCGTTTAGCTCAACTTACACCCTTGAAACGCAACAAGTGACCTATAATACACGGCTTCAGTGTAATGTACACAATGCCATCTCCAAATCTGGAGATCGTTACACTGTCAGGTTTCAGTGGTTGTTGACCCCCTTAAGGCTAGATTTTATTGACGACAAGTTTATGGAATTAACCCACGGTCTTCTTTGGGAGGGAGAGCTTGCAGGCGTCCCTACCGTGATCGCGGTGGAGGCTCCTATGCGAGATTGTCCATATGTAGCCTGGCATCAGCCCAATGGTCACTGTCACGCGCACCTGTGGTGGGAAAAGCAACCTTAGGCTTGAGAAACACTGTTTCTTACTGAGAATGAACGCTTGTGCTGGTATACAATCTTTTTTCGAGCTGAAATTCGGGAAGTCACAATCATATCTGAAGGGGGGAAGGAATACTTGGGCCTCATTGAACATGTTTGCTATTAAGAAACAAGGGTGATGGTGTGGAGGAGAAATATGCCTGAATTGCCCGAACTGGAAGTGTTGAAGGAGCTCTTGGAGCGTCGGGTCGTCGGTCGTGAGATTACTGCGGTACATGTATTGCGTCCAGGAGTCCTAAGAATAGTGGGAACGCCAGTTGAGACACTGAACGGTAACTCGTTTGGCGAAGTCTCTCGTAGGGGCAAGCACCTCGTCCTTTCAGTCAATAGAGGCTTGCACATAGTCATTCATCTTATGACCGCTGGTCGATTGGTCATCAGCCGCAGCAACACACGGGCGACTAAGGCTACAAGTCTGATGGTTGCCTTCTCAGATGGTGACGATCTGCGGCTGATCGAAAACGGTCCAGTTAAACTAGTGCGGGTGCACATGGTGAAGGATCCTCTACAGGTAAAGGGAATTGCACAACAGGGAATTGAACCCCTCAGTTCTGCGCTCACCGTAGATGTGTTAGGTGATTTGATGGCAGGGCATCGTCGACAGGCGAAAAGGCTTCTCACTGATCAGAAGACGATCGCAGGCATCGGCAGTGCCTACGCTGACGAAATCCTGTTCGACGCTAAGATTTCTCCTGTTCGCTATGTGAATACCCTTTGTTCTATGGAAATAGAACAGCTGTGCCGATCGATAACAAAGGTCTTGCAGAATGCGATTGAGCAGATTCGCATTCGCATTGGAGATAGCTTGTTTACTGATGAAATTCGCGATTTCATGCAGGTGTACAAACGTACTGGACAAGCATGCCTGGTTTGTGGAACTGAGATAGCAGAAATCCGCTACGCCAATACCCGCACCTACTATTGCCCAAGGTGTCAGGGGAGCAGGAAAAACACCCTCCATTAATGCTCGCTACTTAACGGTTGAGGTCCATATCTCTGCCTGCGTCAAGTGTTACTGATGCAAACTGTGGCCTCTTCTGTCAACCTTACCGATACAAGAGCGGCATGTAGTCTTGTAGATCATTGAAGTCATCAATCTTAAGGGTGGCTTGGAGAAGTTCGTTCAGTTGATCCTCTGGCAATACTTGTTCAGCATTAGCCTGGAATTTAGTGATCAGCTCTTGGTTTGATAAAGGCCTTTCTGCTCGTCCCTTGGCATGGTCTTCTTGTTTGCTGTAGGTTTCCCAATTTTTGGTCTTGATGGTCACAATTGCTCGCTTTACCTTGGGGAAAAGCTTGTCGATCTGTGGGTTGGCAACAACTTTTATCTTAGGTAAGAGTTCCCGCACGGATGGGTCCTTGAGTGCGGCATCTTCGAAATCAGATGGAAGGACGTTTTTCTTTGCTATTGCGACTGCGATGCAGTAAGGAAGGGAATGATCGGCGGTTTCTTTTGTCGTTGGATTATATTTGCTTGGATCAGACAAGATGTCTGCTCCCCGCGTCGTTGTTTCCACAATCACTTCACTTACGCTGTGAGGACTGATCTTATGTTCTTCTATCAACTCAAGGGTTGCCGTAATTGGTTGATGAGTGAGGGCCTCGGTGGGAAATGCTTTATACCCGCACTCGGTAATGAGGAATCTCTTCCCAAGCCCGTCGAACAATACATCGGGATCCCACTTAACATTGGAGAGTACCTCAAAGAGTCCTTCCTTTCCTTCAAATACCTCTGTTGGTCCGGAGTAGCCGGTTCTTGCTAGCATTGCTGCTCTAACACCTGCTTCCGTTGCCATTGGGTCGGCTGCGTTCTTCATATTCGTTAGTTGTCCGGCAACGACGCCTCCAAGGCTGAAGTGGCTCGATCCACTTATTCCTACCGCTGCCACTAATTCGTCTTCAGACAGACCAAGCATCCGCCCGGCGACCAGCGGGCTAACAAATTGCGTAAGTGTTGCATGGTGCCAGCCAACCTCACGAATGCCTGGATTGGCAATCAAACACATCCGCATTTCAAGTTCGTAGGCAATAACAATTCCCACGATCAGGTCTTTCCCGCCCGCTCCTTGGTACTCTGCTGGAGCAAGGGCCGCCGAGATGATGTCAGATGGATGTGAGGGATCTTGTTTCCAGTAGATGTCGTTGTAATCCATAGCGCGGATAAGCAGTGCATTCATGAGCGCAGCATTAGGCATGTTGGTGTGGGTTCCATGACCGATGATGGACGCTTGAGCCGTTCCTCCGAGCGCTTGAATATAGGCGTAGGCTGCCTGCATATCTGTGTTATTAAGTGCAGCAAGTGCGCAACCGATACTGTCGAGAAGGAAACGTTTTGCCTCTTTTTGCGCTTTCTTTGGGATTTCCTCATAGCAGAGAGTGCCGGCAAACCGTGCCATCCTACGGCTGATTGATTCCATATTGACCTCCTATTGAATAGCAGCAGTTATTGCCTCAGCCATTTCTAATGTGGATGAACTGCCGCCCATGTCATAAGTACGAACACGCCCTTCAGCGATCACAGATTCTATTGCGTGTTCAACCTGTTGTGCCTTCTCCTTTTCAGTGAGGTAGTCGAGCATCATCTTGGCGGCACGGATTGTTGCAATGGGATTGACTTTGTACTGCCCAGCGTACTTGGGGGCTGAGCCATGTGTTGGCTCGAATAAAGCGTAGTTGTCACCTATGTTTCCCGCAGAGGCAAATCCAAGCCCGCCTACGAGCTGTGCTGCAAGGTCAGATATGATGTCTCCGAAAAGATTTGTAGAGACGAGAACGCTGTAGTTCTGAGGGTTTTTGACTAACCACATGCACATTGCATCAATATTCGCTTTGCCGAAGGTAATCTTGGGGTAATCCCGTGCGATTCGACGTGCCTCACGGATCATCAACCCGGAGGTTTCACGAATAACGTTTGGTTTTTCCACTACTGTAACTGAGCTATAACCGTGTTTCTTGGCGTATTCAAAGGCATCGCGGGCAATTGTTTGACATGCTGCGCGGGTGAAAAGACGAACCGACACGGCTATGTCTTCGTTTGCTGTGTTATTGAATCGCTGCATCTTCGGATGAGTATTGAGTGCTTCTCGCACCTGTTTGGGGATGGGATGAAACTCAACTCCAGAGTACAGTCCTTCGGTATTCTCGCGAAAGACGACAAGATCAATGTCATCACGTAGGTTAAGCGAGTTCCCTGGATAGGCTTTGCAGGGTCGCAGATTGGTGTGTAGGTTGAACAGCTGTCTTAACATTACAATGGGGCTAGAGTAACTGAGTCCCTTCCCCTGCAGTTTAGGCGATAGTTCTGCAGCCGCTTCATCCCTGGGCTTGGAGGTGATCGCACCAAACATGCAGGCATCCGTCAATTTCAGCAGATTAATTGTCCGTTCTGGTAATGGGTTTCCTTCTGTTTTCCAGAACTTCCAACCCACGTCCCCGTGAATGTATTCGGCGTCTAAGTCAACCTTGTCCAGTACGATTCTTGCTGCTTCGAGTACCTCGCTGCCAACGCCGTCACCTGGAAGCCAGGCAATCCTGTATTTTGCCATTCTTCCCCCTTTCTTGCTATCGCTAGTCAACAATTATATAGGTTTTCTGGTTAGAGCGAAATGGGAGAATAGAGATCAAAAGTGTTGTTTGTCATATGCATAGATCAGCGTAAGAAAGGCTGCTATACTATCCATATCTTCTCGCAGTGTGTTATGGTACGACTATAGAAAGGGGGAGTAGATGAATACATATCAGCAGAGAGTAGCGGCGTTGTCCCAGCGTATGGATGATAATGACCTGGACTATGTTGTGGTTCTTCCAGGGGCTAATTTTACATATAACACAGGATTTACTCGTGAGATAGGCGATCATCCACTTGTTGCCTTCTTTTCGGCAGATGGCTACCCGAGTTTTATCGCTCCACGACTCGAACTGAAAGCTATTAATCAGGTCCTTTCCTACGATGCGCGAATTTTCTCCTATACCGATGCGCAAGGGTATGAGAATGCGTTTACCGAGGCTTGTGCCAGACTAAAGCTGTCTGGAAAAAGGATTGGAGTAGAATACAGAGGCATGCGGCTGTTGGAGTTACGCCAATTAGAGCAGAACCTAACTGATTGTGAGATAAGGCAGGCAGACACTCTCTTGATGGAAGGACGTATGACTAAAGATACTGAGGAGCTTACTTGCATTCGAGAGGCAATCCGTATAACTGAACAGGCGTTAAGCGCGACGTTGACGCAGATTCGTGCAGGGCAGACCGAATTGGAGGTGCAGAGTATTCTGCACATGGAGCTATTTCGCGCAGGCGTAGATGGGTTAGCGTTTCCGTCTATTGTTCTGTCGGGCGGTCGGGCGACCCTACCTCATGGAACGGCAGGAGAGCGAGAAATTGTAGAAGGGGACTGCCTATTGTTTGACTTCGGCGGCAAATGCGGAAATTACATGGCGGATATTACTCGCACCTTTGCTATTGGCACAACGGATCCTGAGTGGAAAGATATCTACGAGGTAGTTAAGGGAGCAAACGCTGCTGCGCGGAAGCTAGCCAGCCCTGGTGTTAAGGCAGAGGATGTAGATTCGGCTGCACGCGCCGTAATCGAAGAGGCTGGTTATGGGGATTATTTTACTCATCGTACAGGACACAGTCTTGGTCTAGAGGTGCATGAGCCGCCATACATTGTTGCTGGGGATAAGACCAATCTACAACCTGGGATGACTTTTACCATTGAGCCAGGGATCTACATTCCCGATAAGTATGGCGTACGTATTGAAGACGATGTGTTGGTCACAGAGAACGGTTGTGAATCCTTGACCACTTTCCCGCGTGAGCTAATCAGTCTCTAAAATGGTTCCTCGCAGTTAAGGCGAGGTAACCCAGAGAAAGACTCACGACCTTAGCCTCTCGCAAAGACGCAAAGAACGCCAAGAAACCCTTTACTTGGTGTTTTATAATCCAGCATTCTCTTTCTTCTCTCTGCGATCCTGGCGTCTTGAGTGAGTGAAACGAACGGGCGAGAGATAAATGTTGCCTGGAGTGTGAGGAGCCCTATTCTTTACGGAAGGATCGCACTTTCTCCAAGTTCATTTGGTCGGCATTAGCTTTCCCGTCGATCTCTTTTGGAGTTTCCAGGATGAATGGAAGGCTGTGTAGGGCCTTGTGGTTGACGATCAAGGAAAAGGCGCTTTCTCCAATCTCACCTTGGCCGATGTGGGCATGGCGATCACGGCGAGACCCAAGCGGGAACTTGGAGTCGTTTAAGTGAATGAGCTCTAACCGGTTGAGGCCAATCTGCCGATCGAATGAAGTAAGCGTCTGTTCCAGGCCTTGCAGTGTGCGTAGCTCATAACCAGCGGCAAAGGCATGACAGGTATCAAGGCAGATCCCGACGCGGCTTGCATCCGAGAGACCATCGATAATCGCTCCGATCTCGGGGAAGCCTGTTCCCATTGTTGTCCCAGCTCCAGCCGTGTCTTCGAGAAGAAGCCTTATACTTGGGTATCGTGAGAAGCTCTGTGAAGCAAGAACTCGATCAAGTGCAGTAGTGATGCGAGCAATTCCTGCTTCTGTTCCGCTCCCCTTGTGCGCGCCGAGGTGTGTGACGAGCCGATCGATGTTCAGCATTCCTGCGCGCCTGATCTCCTCCTCTAAGGCGGCAATCGAGCGTTCAAAGAGGAATTTGTCGGGGCTTGCCAGGTTCAATAGGTACATTGTATGAATGACGATGTACTCCACCGATGAGCTTACAAGCCGCTCCTGGAACAGGGCAGCTGCCTTATCGCTGATCTCCTTTATTCGCCACGAAGAAGCGTTGTGGGAGAACATCTGTACAGCGTTTATGCCAAGCTCTTCCGCTGCGACGAGCGCACCGGTGAACCCATTTCCGATCGATAGGTGACAGCCAAGGAGCATCAGATCTCTTGAGCGTTATTCCATGATTTTGTTATTAGTTGAAGTGTTTGGCTTACACCTTGCCATTGATCGCCCTTGCCTTCGAATTCGATGGAAATATAACCATCATATCCGGTTCTCTTGAATATTTGCAGACACTCCCTGAAGTCAAACTCCTTCATTTCTCCTGTTTCATCAAAGTCGTAGGTCTTAGCGTGAATGAGCTTTGTATAAGGAGCGAGTTTCTCCAAGGCCTTGTAGCGGATATCATCAGCAAAATTGCCTAAATCAGCACATATCCCAAAATGATCGTTTGCAACTGCCTCTACTATTTCAATGATACTATCCGGATTTGAGGATAACCCACCATGGTTTTCCAAGAGGAGTTGGATGCCTAATTCTTCTGCATATAGAGCTAGTTTTCTGAATGATTCCTTGGCTATGACTAGGCTGACTTCCACATTGCTGGAGTCTCCCCGCGTGATGACGCTTTCCGTATTGACTCGCACCGCCTGGCTGCCTAGGTATTTTGCAGTATGCAACCAACTTTTCACCACATTCATATCAAATTCTCTGGCCGCAGCATCAATTTGGGAAATGTTGCCAACATCAACCGGGACATTGATGATTTTGATGTTGTCTTTCAACATTGCAGTACGAACAGCATCGAGAAAATAGCTCTCTTGTGCGGGAAAGGCGAAACCGAAGCGATACGTTACTAAGTGCATTTGACAAATCTCAACCGCGGAGATGTCGTATCGTTCTTTTACGATGTGGCCGAACCTAGAGAGCGGAAACTCCTGTCCTACATGGTCTCTTAAACTCCATGTTGAGATACATATATCCATAGTCAGCCGTCCTTTTGGGAGTTCATCTTGATTTCCCTACCTAGTTCAGCGCTTTCGCGGATTGCAGATACAATCTTAAGGGCATCTCTACCGACTTCACCGGTAGTTAATGGACGGTGCCTTTCTCTGACGCAGTCTATGAAATGCTGGAACGGACTGCCATATTTACTTTCTCCGGGAATCTGTGGAACAAAACGCTCGTTGGTCTTGCTAGCAGCCTGGAAGACTACTTCGGGCATTCCGGGATAATTAACAAAGAGGGTCCCTTTTGTTCCTACAATCTCCGTTCCATCGAATTGCGGGTTGGTACACCAGCTTACCTCAAGGCTGGCCATGGCACCGGAGCTGAACTTCATAATCCCCATAGCATAGTCCTCTACTTCCCATTGTTTGTTAAGAGCCGAGCTAGTCATTCCTGTAATACTTTCAATTTCCATACCTTCTGTGTACCAGTTGATTAAATCCGCATGATGAATGCCCAGATCTACCAACACACCGCCGCCACTTTTCTCTCTTTGAAAGAACCAACTACCCATGGGGCTCCAGGCTTGCGCTCCTGCGTGTCCAAACTTGCTTCTGACTGCGAGAATATCGCCAACAATCCCCATTTGGAGAAGCGATTTTGCAATTTCAACTGGGGGTGTAAATCGCTTAGCCTGTTCAATCATCAAGATGACATTGTTCCGAGCCGCAGCGTCGATCATCTCTTGCGCAGCTTCTACGCTGGTAGCCATTGGTTTCTCGCACAGAACATGCTTGCCAGCGTCGCAGCTTGCCTTGGTAATTGGTGCATGAAGATAGTTGGGGGTACAGATAGTCACTGCATCCAACTCATCCAAACCGAGCATTTTCTCGTAATTGCCGAAGTATTGCGGAATGCCTGCCTTCTGAGCGACGCACTTTGCTTTCTCAAGATTGACATCGGCAACAGCTATAATCTTGACTCCATCAATGCTCAAGAATTCTGGAATATGTCCTCGCTGAGCAATAGCCCCAGCTCCAATTATGGCAATGTTGATGGTTCCGGCTTTAGAAATAGGCTCTGTCTCTTTGCCAGAAATCATTGTATCTTCTAGAATTGCATTAACGCGATGATCTTTACCAAACTGAGATAACCATTCCTTGGTCATTGCTGAGCCTTTATCAAATTGGTCAATTAGTGGCATTTTTTCTCACCTCTCTGACTAGCTAAAGAATATGCGAATCAAGCTCTCGTTTTCCTAGTAGCAGGCCTTGCTTTACTTTTTCAGCGGACCCCTCCCAGATGGGGTCCTCGTGTTCAATACTGATCACGTAGTCGTATTTGATATCGTAAAGGGCCTTGATCACTTCTCGCCAATCGATTGCTCCGTATCCTGGCGTGCGATACCGGAACCATCCGGTTCCCAGGAAGCCATTGTTATATAGCTGTTCAGGGAGGAATTCCGTATCCTTTGCGTGAAAGTGAAAGATACGGTCCCCGAATTCCCTGATCGCACGGAGGTGATCGACCCCGAGCCAGTATAGGTGGGATGGGTCAAAGTTCAATCCGAAGTTGGGGCTCGGAATCTCCTCAAACAGGGCTCGCCAGATCTTTGGAGAGTAAAACAGGTTCATTCCCAATGGGAAGCCTTCAGGGATAACCAGATGTGTCGCTGCGCAGTTTTCGATTATGATCTTTACTCCGTGATCCTCTGCGTACTTGATCAACGGAGGGAAAATCTTCTTGGCCCGTTCAATTTCCTTTTCCAGTGGTGAGTAGGTATCCCGTCCAATGAATGTTCCCACCAATTCGACTCCAAGCTTCTCGGCTGCGCAAATTACCTTTTTAAGATGCGTATGATACTTCTCACGCATAGCATCATTTGGGTGCAGGTTATTTGGGTAGTACCCCAATGAGGAAATCTCTAGCTTCAGATTCTCCATTAGCTCTTTCAATTCAGCAATACCTCTGCCTTCCGAAAGAGCATCGATATCCAAGTGCGCCGGTGCATACTCGTGCCGATCGGCATCGCTCGGCCAGGTAGCAATCTCCAGGGCCTCAAAGCCGTTTTCAGACGCGAATTCTGCGATCCTCGCTATTGATAGATTGGGAAAACATGTAGTGAAAAATCCAATTTTCATTGTTCCCTCCTTCTTTGAATTAGATTGCCGGTTCTGAACCCGCCACTATCTTGATCTATGTTATTGGTTATCTCCTATTCCCTTGTAGCATAGTTGGCCAAGCTAATTTACTTTGTTATCTCCCAGCCACCCAGCTTATTGCTTGATACCAGAAAAGCGGGTAAAATTCCCATTTAACGAAGTCTGTTCCCCAATGGGGCGCAAGATCGGAGGCAAAGGCCATCGATCTGCCTTTGCCGTAATTCCAGACCGATATGAATGTGTCATCCTCACCACATTTAGCGAGCACTGTCGCGGTATCGTTGGCTTTTATGCGGTTGTATCCCAAAAAAGTTGGCCATCCAGCGCCCGGTATTCCTCTCATGATTGGATGTTCCTGGTCAACTATCTCTGGCCTGATACCAGCGGTTGTTTCCACTCTGTCGTCACGGTTACTGATCTCCACTGGTAGGATCTCCTCGATTTCAGAGCCGTGATAGTTGCCAATACCTTGGAAGCCCTGATAGCACACGTAGCCGCCAGCCATGATAAAACCACCTCCACCCTTAACATACTCCTTTATCATCTTCAGGCGATCAGGTCCCATTGGCACTTTGAACATGTTAGCATGCATCGTAAGAGTGTTTCTTCCCGTATCGCTGACGATGATTACGTCAAAGCCTTTTAGCTCTTCCAGAGATGCTGGAAATTGGCTGAGGACTAGATGGTTTGGCAGATGGGTAATTTGAATGTCGGGATATCTCTTGAGAGCATTTTTGAGATATACGGAGTAATCATCGAAGCCACCTAGCCTCACAACATCAAACCCCTTAGTATGGATCTTGGTGACCGCCCATGTTTCACCTACGAACAGAACTTTGACAATTGTTGCGTTCATCTATACAACCTCCTTTGTTATTCCTTCACTGAACCCAGTAATAACCCTTTTATGATTAGACGAAGAAAGAAGAGGTAAATTACTAGCACAGGTATACTTGACATAAATGCTCCTGCCATATGTACGTTCCAAGCGGCAACTGTAGTTCCTTTTAGGTTGGCTACAGCTACAGTCACAGGTTGTGAAGCAACTCCTTGAGTTAGAGTAAGCCCGTACAGATAGTCGTTCCAAATATTGGTGAATTGGAAGATTCCCACGACGGCAAATGCGGGAAGAGAAAGAGGGAGCATTATTCGAGTGAACACACCCATTACTGAACAGCCATCTATTTGGGCACTCTCTACAAGCGAAGAAGGGATTGGATCAAAATAGTTCCTGAATAGTAGTGTCGTTATTGGAATGCCGTAAGCCGTGTGGGTCAAAATGAGAGCAAAGTAAGTATTGTAGATTCCCAACATACCCATGAAGCGTACCAACGGGATAAGGATAGATTGTGGCGCTACGTAGAAGCCAATGATGATAAAGAAGAATAGGACGCTTGATCCCCGAAACCGGTAGCGCGATAGGATGTAACCGGTCATTGCGCCGATGACCGACGATAGGATCGTTGCTGATATGGCCATGATAGCGCTGTTGATGAAAGGTTTTCTTATGCGTTGGAATGCTTCTGAGTAGGCACCAAGATACAGCTTACCTGCAGGCTGAAGGGGACCGTATGCTAGCTCTTCTGCTGTTTTTAGCGAAGTATTTATCATGCTATATATCGGAAATAGGTAGAAAAATGAAAGGGCAATCAGGATAACATAAGTCATATATCGCTGTTGCGAGATATGCGCCTGCAGCCATTTTCCCAGTGCAGCCTTTCTTTTTCTCACTTAAGCCTCCCCTCTGCGCCTAACTATGGCGAGGAAAGGAATGATAATTGCCATTGACAGAAAGAACATCAAGATTCCAATAGCAGATCCATACGCGAACTGGTTTCTATTGAATGTAACTCGCCACATGTAGGTGGCCAGAATCTGTGAAGAGTATCCTGGGCCACCACCTGTTGTAAGCCATACTAAATCAAAGACTCGCAGCGAGTACATGAGTAGCAGCACAACTGTTGTGATCGTTGCTGGACGCTGTAGCGGAATAACAACTGAGACATATTTGCGGAACGTTGATGCCCCGTCGACTAGCGCAGCTTCAAGCAGTTGTTGAGGAACGCTGGCGATACCCGCGTAATATACTAAGGTCGCAAAGCCGGAGAACTGCCAAATGTAAATGATTGCCAGGCTCAATATCGACTGGCTACTTGACGTAATCCATGGCTGTGTGAGACTGCCCAAGCCGATTATTCGCAAGAGAGAGTTGATTGCCCCGCTCTCAGGCGCGTACATCCAAAGCCACATTGTTGCCGAGACCACAAATGAGAAAGAGAGCGGTATGAGGTAAATCATGCGAAACAGTCGCCTCGCCTTCAGGCCCAGGTCCAGGAGGATGGCGTTGAGCAATCCTAGAGGTACTGTAACTCCGATGAAGATCCCGGAAAGCACCAAGGTGTTCTTAAGGCTCTTAATAAAGATGCGATCGTTGGTGAACATCTTGATGTAGTTCTTGAAACCGACAAACTCGGCCAATCCACCCAATCCTTTCCAATCAGTAAGTGAGAGCCAGCCACTCCATCCCAGGAACACGTATACGAAGGTAACTACAAGTACGAGCGCCGGTGTGAGAAATGCGATGATTTGTATCGTTCGCTTCCGGTTTTGCAATTTTCCGTTCCTTTCAACGTCTTCAATACAGACTTTGTACTGTTTTCGTAAGG
>Ga0315547_1001287_pt1 | contig 20313 bp, 16 predicted proteins | sample SalMarSW160240MG_2_FD_202542 | JGI IMG/M metagenome (GOLD analysis project Ga0315547, IMG submission 202542) | Salt marsh sediment microbial communities from the Plum Island Ecosystem LTER, Massachusetts, United States - Salt Marsh Sediment SW1601-240 ...
ATTATGCATATTTTTAAATTAAAATACAAATTTTGCAATCACCCTTAAGGGTGATTTTTAAAATAAAACACTAACTCTATAAATTTATACGTTTTCATATTAAAAATAGTTTCTTTTATTTATCCTTCTCCTGTAACTTATATTTATCAAACCTGATACAGATAGCTTACTGTATGTATGCCTGGGAGGATGCATAGCGGATATAGAGAATCGGCCTATTTTTTGGGTTCCCCCTCCTTTTTTTATATTGTCTAATTTGTCCAGTTCATCTCGATAACCAGAGCAGTGTTTTTTAATAATATTTACATTAGGTCACTGGGCTTTAGAGCTCTCGGAAAAGACTGTATTTTATCCGTAATTTTCCAGTTAGGCTTTCTTTTTATGGCGTGCCAAAATTCTGGTTTTTTTAAGTTTTTTTAACTGAAACATGAATGATCTTCCGCTACATAACATTTCTGCGTGGGACTCCCTGGACATTCGCAACATTTCTGCCAGCTCTTTTTTATAGTGTCTGTTTTTCCCGGCCTGCCTTTCTGCATTTTAGAGCGTTTTAAATGTTAACTTTTGTCAACAGGGAGAAGGGGAGCACGTAGTATTTTAATGTCAACTTTTGTCAAGTAAGGGAAAGCCATATTTAGTCTTTTTTTATAGAGGCCGAAAACTCCGGAATTGTTCTATTTTACGGGACCGAAGCTCCCTTTTTAGGGAGCGCAGAAATTTAATCCGGATGCTAAAGTTTACGAAAGGCCGATTTCCCTTTTTTTTTCGCTTTTTTTAACCGATTAAGGAGTGCTAAAAATCCCCCTTTCTTATGTTATTCTTGTATTATTTTTATGTTTTTTACTCATTCAGAATTATCCTTTGCTGAGAGAAAAAACCTCTGGAATGTCCACACCGTTCACACTCTTTGTGTGAGAGGATTACCGTTTTTTTACGTTATTGAGCCATATAGCGAGCAAAAAGGCGGACTTCAAAGCCAGGAATGATACAAAACAAGACAAAATAAGAAACTTATTGAAAAAAAAGGGCGGATCTCATTCTTCTCAGCTGCACATTTCTTTTTTGAATGTTAAGTTTTGCTAAGTCCTTTACAGAGCAAAGAGTTATTTTGAGTTTCAACTTTCTTCAACATCCTCTTCTGGAATCCGGACCAGAAATAAACCCCTCTTCCTGGCCTCAGAGAAAGGCCGGCTGTTATCAGCAAAGGGGAGGATAGATGATATAAGGAAAAGGTGGGGACTCCCTCCAACCGGCGAAAGAGAGCCGTCCCTATTTTAGCATAATCGAAAAGTCAAAAACCCTCTTTTTACAGTGTGACAAAATTCAGTTTTTTCCAACCTTTCTCCTTTTCCCCTTTATCCCCCCACTCCCCCCCCCCCCTATTATTACACTTGAGCAGATCAGCCCTCCTGTGTCATCTCAGGGCGATTCTCCAGGCTTTCTATGATAAGTTTCGAACCTTTTATGATATCCGTTTTTTCTCCGTTATTTACGGACAGGAAAAGCCACTATTTTCCCACTACTTTAGTGGTTTTTTCTTATTCGCATTGTTTTTATCTAAGCCTTGTTTTTCCACTTTCCTTCCCTTTTGTAAGATTTTCGGAAAAACACTCTTTTAAGGACTGTAAAAACTGTGGTAAATCGGCAGCCAGGCATACAAGATATAGAATCCCCTTAATTCACGCCTCTTTGTGCCTCTGTGAGCCCCTGAGCGTCAAATAAGATAGTTTTCAGGCCACCCCTCTGAGACTTTAATCCTGGACCTGGACTGATCAGAGATAATTAGGCTTTTTGATGCTTTTTGAGATATCTAGGGAAAAACGCAGCGGTACAGTCTTCTTTCTTATGGACCCCGAAAACTCCAGAATCCTCCTTTTGAGTGTTAACATTTATGGTTCATCTCCCGATTAGTTGAGAAATTATAATAAATGTCATTGATTTTAAAGGAAAATGGACATCAGGTACTTCTCCTGGGTAGAATAGGTTTTTACGCAAAAAACCAGCCCAAGGAGGCCACCGCTTATTTTCTTTTGGCAACTGACCATGCTCACTATAGAACCGACGCAATAAGTCACACTCCATTTGGTCTGGCGAATCAGTTAGCAGCCACGATACTTGCCACCTCTCAGTCAGAGCTCGCCGATGTATTCTTAACTTGGTCCAGTTACTACGTCCAGGGTGCAGATATTCATTAAGACAACGCTTAATATGATGGAAAGCGCCCATTGCCCTGCCTATGTACATAATGTCCGATGCGCCAACCTTAAGGTTAAGTGAAGTCAAGCTACGATAGGCATAAACTCCTTTGTTTTCCGGGGCTAATTTCTCTATTCCCTTTTGAAATGGTTTCCACATGCAGAATCCGATGCTAAGAAGCGTATTGCTGTCCATGGAGTTTCCTAAAGCTTCTCCTTGAAGAGCCCTATAACTTGTCCTTTGATTTCATGGTCTTTCCTGGCTTTTGCCTCCTCTATTTGCGATGTCCGTAATGTAGAGTTTGCGGACATGCAATCTATATTTCCCCATTTAGAATAGACTTGCCAGAGAGAATATCCTCAACCTTAACAAGTTTAATAGTCAGGCCCTCCTTTTTTGCTCTGGCGGCCTCCTCATGCGCTCCTTTTGAGAAGCTAACGGCTACGACAAAGCCATATTTAAAATTTTTACGTCTTAAGGCAGGTTCGAAATTGTCAACCACGTTTCTTTAACTCCATTTTGAATACCGCTTCAAAGTCACGTAATTTTTCAGCCTTAATCACATATCCTAAGTTAATAGGAATATATGTCCGAGTTTGAATAGTATCAAGTGTTGGAGCTGGTATGACCTCGATTGATCCATCTGCAGATAATCTTGGTCCCGCATACAGAACGCCTAGGAGCTTAATACGAGATGCGCCAGTATTTAGGCCTTTTTTTGTAAAAACTTGTCCAATGTCTACAAGCAAGACCGGAGACCCGCTGCTCCCTGGAACACACGCCACATCAATTACAAATTCCGGTCTACTATTCCAGTCAAATTTGTAGTGTGACGCAAGCGCTCCTGACCTGAAAACAGGCTGATTATGTGCTTTATCCCACAAGCCGTTCGGATAGCCTGGCATTACGACTCGCTCTAAACCAACCATTTCATCAATATCCCGTGCCGTAGGAAGAATAGAAAAATCAAGAAAGGTGATGTAAGGCTTAATCCCCTTCTTCTCCATTTCAGTGACAAACGTATTTATTGGTATTGCACAGAGGTCAACGTCCGGATCGGGATGATTTAACCAGGGTTTTTGAAAATTTGTGATTTCGAATTTGTGATGGGAATCATGCGTCGGATTCCCGTCTTTATCGCTCAGAGTAAAGAGCAAAAATCCATTCTCTGCTCCCTCCACCACGTGTTTATTAGTCACGATGGCGGGGACAAAGTTGTCTCCTTTGTCGACAAACTTGAAAAAAAATCCAGTCCCATAAGAAACAGCGCCGTCTCCAAGTTTGCACTCGATTCTTATCGTGCTCAGAGAAAGCTTCTCAAAGGTAGATAATTCTTCCATTAGTCATTCTCTGCATAACTATTAATATACAGAGCTTTTAAATTATCACCACAGATTAAAAGACTTTTCTCAAAGTTATTTACCATCTCTACTTAACCTTTCATTTACGGACATACATTTAGCTAGCGTCTCCCTAGCCCGTCCCCTGGCCTGGAGCGCCCTAAGGCCAGCCATGTTAAACCGGTAGGCCCGCTCCAGAAGCCTATTAGCCTTCCTTGGGTGCCGGTTCTTTCTAAGCCGTTCCGCCTTTTCTCTAAGAGTAGTGGCCCGGCCCAGGGCTTCAAAGGGAGTCCTATGCTTCTGGCTCACTTCATAAGCTAGCCGTTGACAATGAAGGCAAGCGTAATAGCCCCCGCATAAATAAAGGGCCGTTACCCGGCGGTTACAATACCTACATCGAAAATAATATCTATGGCCCCCGAAGTAGCAGGGGAAGAGCTCTATCCTGTGCTCATACTCTACGGGCTTTTTGTCATAGCCCAGGAGATAGTCAAATTTAATGTAACTCCAGGGGTCTTTTATGTGGACCTCTATCCCCAGGCTTCCCGTTTTTTCGTCTCCTCTTTTAAGCGTTAGGACACCCTGCTTAAAGCCCTCATGCAAATAGCCCCAGGTTCTTAAATCGTCTATGGTAAGCCGGGTAGTTTCTTCTATCGTGTCCCGGCCTAGCCCTCGATAGCGTCCCATTTTAAAGCTCTGATTTTTTTTGATTTCCGTAATATATAGGAGTTAGTGCAAAAATACTGCATCATGTTTTTATGCCTTGTTTGTCCGATTTCACACATCATGCATATAACAAAACAATGTCATATTTTGATTTTTCACAGGGCATCTTTATAGAATGTACTTATTTGCTTATACCATTCATCCCATTGGTTTCTATCTAATACATTTTTTCCTTTTGGTCTTTCAGGTTTATAATATTCAGGTATAGGACTTCCAAAAAAAAACTTCCAAAGGTCTCGTGCAGAATCTCTGACCTGGGCCGAAACTTGGGATCCTTCTGAAATACACCACCTAAGTAACGTCCCATAACCCCATCTTTTCTTACAATGCTTAAGAGGAACAGGTCTTATTTCTCCATGTATTGCATCATTTCTCCACTCCATTAAAGGTTTTATCACTGTGTTTATTGGATCATCAGGCTTCCTTCCCTCTGTTATCATTCTGAATTCATGTAGTAGATTATTGAATTTATCAATATCAAAATCATTAAAATTAACAAGCAATAAATCTATGCTGGAATTACTAATGCGCTTCCAGTATAACTTTTTGTACATTTTTAAAACCTCCTTGTAAACAATATGTCCTGAATCTTATGCAGATATTTTTTCTTCAATTCATTCAAATTTTATCCTGTCTTTTTTCTTTTTCCGTTAAAAATCATATAAATAGCTTCCTTATTCCTTTGCCTGTAATTTTACCAGCACTTCGTCGAATAATTCTTTTATCTGCTTTGCCTTTCTGGACTGCATTTATGTCCCCTAAAATCTTTGCCAGCCAATAGAGAAAGCCCCTCGTTTTCGTTATGTTTGTCATGCTTCTTACCTCCTAATTTGATCTATAAGCCCGGATTTAATCCCGGCTAAATTCTTTCTCTGTCTCCTAAATGCTCTATTTCTCATGTTTTCAGGTTTTCACAAAACGGGATTTTACCCCCTCTTTTTGGGCCAAAACGGGATAAAAATCCCTAATAAATATTTCGTAAGTTACTGTCATTGCTATACTTACAGTAGTTTACATAATGTATGTTATGCGACACAAGCTTCCTTTTATCCCTGATCTATATTTCTCTTTTTCGTATACTTTCTTAAAGTCCGAGTAGTAATCCCTAATTCTCTAGCAAACTGTTCAGATCCTTTCTCTTTAACCTCTTTCCTTAGATAAGATGGCTTATAGTCTTTGAGCATAGACCTTTTAAACCCTTGCCTTCGTTCAATTCCATATTCCTCCAAGGATCTATAAATCATATCCTTTGAACATCCCAAGACTTCGGCAACTTTTCTTATAGACTTGGATTCTTTGATATATAGTCTTTTAAGCTCAGCTTTACCTGGCTTCTTTCCGACAGCAGGTTTTCCCTTTCTAACTTCTAACCCAACAGCTTCTTTATATCTTATTCTTGCCATTGTGAGAATTTTCCAAAATTGCAGACGTTTATATCAATGAGGTGAATATACCACTAAGGTCTCTCTTTTTCAATTTAGTGAAGCCAGGGCTTTATTAGTATTATTGACTTCCATCCACCTCAATTGAGTCTTCGTCTTTTAAATAAAAATTAATATAAATTTATTTTGGATTTTAAAATTGCCGTACAAAAGAATAGAATTAAAAGTGGAATTTGCTATAGACCTTTTATAAATGCTTTTACGTCATTTAACTCATTAGATCCGAATTCCCATATTTTTTCCCTTGCTGCTCCACCAACACCTCTTCTAGTTTCTTTTTGAGTAGCTAAATAAGCTAAAGCCTTAGCTTTGGATTGAATTCTTGGAGGATTTTCAAGCTTTAAGACACAATCCATAAAGGGATTAACACATTTCATCCCTGGTCTATCATTTACACAACGCAAAAATAAATCCTCCAGCCTACCTTTTTTTTTATTATTGGGAAACACAAAAATTCCAATTCTTGGATTTCCAATAGAAAAGCTGCCTTTTTCACTTGGCGGTATTAAAGTTATTCCATGAATAGGGTCTTTATTGTTTATTTCATTAATTATTCCGCTTAATCTTTTAAATTCCTCCTCAGCAAAATTGTCATCTGCATCACAAACTAAACCCAAACTCTCAAGCAGGTTGAAATTATTAAGCATTTTTATAACTGTGGACAACTCATTAAATCCAAATTTACCGCCGATACACCGTATTTCAATATTTTTTATTTCTAAAAATTTCAAATAATAATTAAAAAAATAAAGGTCATCTGACCCTTCGACCAATATGAGTTTAGTTTTTTGGATCTGATTGGATAATTTTGGAATTTTTCTTAAATCTATTATCTTACAATCAATAGATATCTCTTTAGGTACTTCCTTCAATTCTTCCATATTTGAATGATTATCGAATATCAAAGTCTTTTTCAGCAGCTAACTTAATATTATCTTTATTATATTTGATAATTCTAAAATCTTCTTTCTGTCTTTCAATTTTATATACTCGAATATCATCCTTAAGATTTACAGATTTTTGAGAACTAGTTAAGCTTAGGGTTTTTATACATTCTAAAGAATGAGTAGTCGCAAATATTTGGACATTAAATTCTTTTGCTGAAACAAAAATAGCTTGCCATAAAATTTCCTGTGAAGAAGGAGAAAGCCCATTTTCTATTTCATCAATTAAAACTACTCCATCTTTGTTATCCTTAATTGCAAGAACAACTGATAATATTTTATTAATTCCACCTCCCATTACATTTATCGGTAACATCTTGTATTCTTCTATATCACAGAAAATTATATTATCAGGACCTATTACCATATCTGTCAAACGGGGCTCTATTTGATTCAACACTTTTATAATACTATCCTTCCTCTTTAGCACCGAAACTTCGCCAAACTGACGGACTGTTTGAGAGTGAGCATAAAACTCAGGAGATATAAAAATACCTTTAAGTTTTTCTTTATAATCTTTAGGTGATGTCTGTTGTGGTATTCGAACTTTGCCAGTGATATTTATAAATATTTCTGAGACATAAGTTTTTTCTTCATTATTCATATCTAAAAAAGATGATTCGAATATTAATCCATTAATATTTGGAATTTCACCTGATTGAAAATATCGCTCATCTATTAATTTGCTTTCAACTGAGTCTTTTTGATAATCTGAATTCAACCCAACACCAATCTTAGGTTTTATTAATAAACTCCTAATCTTGTGTATTTCATCCATACTCGCGACCAATTTTATTGGTTTTTCTATGTCAAAATTGTGAAAAAACAACTCTAATGAAGTTTCACTAATAGCATCAATCCCTCTAAATATATTTGTTTTACTCGGTAACGCAGGATTAGTAGGATTTACAAGGATGAAAAGACTTTCTAAGACAGAAGTCTTGCAACAATTATTTTGTCCCACAAATAAATTAAATTGTTTGAAGTCATCAAATTTAACATCTGAAATCCCTCTAAAGCCTAATATGCTAATATCTTTAAACATAGCATTATCTTATTAGATTTGAAAAAACAAAACAAGGAAAAAAGCTAACAATCTAGGACAAAATAGGAAGTTAATCTAGTTTGTGGTACTGGATTCGAACTAGTGGGAAAAGTACTTGACATTTACAATTTTATTTCATCATCGAGGAACTTTTCAATGATCACGCCTTGCTCCTTTTCGTGCTCAGCTGCCTATTATGCATCCTCATTCTCTCCAGATCCGCAACATAGGTCGGGAGGCCACTGCGTTAGCCAGATCATCTTGGCCCCCTGGTAATGCTCAAAGATACATTCGCCAAGATCCTGAAGATATTGCAGGACGTTAGTATCTAAAAATATCCTACCTGGGAGTGAGTTGAAGTGATCATAGCTACCCGGCGCTTTTATCTGCTCAATCAGCGTTTTCATTTTCGGCTTCAACGATTCTAATTTCTTCAGGAGTGAGGCTGTAAAGTTTATAGACAAGTTGGTCGATTTGCTTTTCTAAATCTCTGACTTTGTTCTGCCTGGAACGATTTCCAAAATAATCATCATCTTTGCTAATGGAAAGTATGCGGTCAACAAGAAGGATGAAAGGTTGTTGGTCAGTTGGTCTTTTAATGGGTAATTGCTCATATAAATATGCTTGAATTTCCGGAAACACATCTTCTTTTTTAGTTGAAAATTTACGCTTATAATAAAAATTCAACAATGATGAATTTATTAATGAACAGATGAACTTGTAATCATATCCCTCGAATGGAATAATCGCATATAGATTTTTGGAAAATGCTATGGGACTATCTGTTATTGAAGCAACTAAGTCTTTTGATACTCTTCTTAAGATAATCAATCTATTCTTTTCAAAATATTCTTTTAACCTTACATATTCTTTATGATTTTGATTTATTCTGGCTACGGTAGGTGAAACAGAATATTTTCCAACATCATAACCAATTAATATTGGCTTTCCTTTTTTAATCATTTTTAAATCAGACTTTCCAATTTCTGCGCCTCTTTTTGTAATTGAAATACACCCTAGTTCACGACAATCTTTATATATTTTCAGTAATAGATTTTGAACTTTTTCTGTCAAATATGGGTTAATTTCATAATATTTATTTGTCTTTATCCAGTCCTTTTTAATTACGTTTAAGAATTTAATTTCTCCCTCATGATGATAATGAAAATCAATTGTTTTTTTACTTGATCTATCATTTTTTATTATCGAAATTTCATTTTCAGTTACTGCATCGAAAGGTTTGCACTCAGTCATTGATAAAATATTTACTTTATCAATCAGATATTTACGCATTTCAAAATTTGATTGATTAAAAAGAAAGAATCTAGGTGTAATAAAGCTAAAAATGGCACAGTTTCTTAAAAGTCTTTTTAAAGACAATTCAAAAAACATCGAGTACAAATCACCTTCCCATAAATAACCTTTATATGTCCCTTTTTTACATACTACATACGGTGGATTAGCAATCACCACATCAAACCCACCTTTCTGGTGAAACACTTCAGAAAAATAAAGATTCCACAGGAAAAAGGGTTTTATCTTTCTACCGCTAGTGAATTCTTTCAGTTGTATTTCCACGGAGTCAAGATCGAACTCGGCTTCCTTGTATAGTTTTTCCTTATCCTGTTTGATTAATTCATCTCTTTGCTTTTCATTTCGCAATACTGAGTATTTATTTTCAATATTCTTCAACCTGTTAAAGTAATCGGCTTTTTGAGCTCTCAGTTTGGTTTCAAATATTTTAATAAGCAGGTTATCAACTTCATTTTTTAGTTTCGATTTTCTTGTTACATTTGATTCATTCAGGAATTCATCTTTTCTCTGTTGAAATTGTTCTATCAGTTCATCAGCTTCACCTTTGAACATCAGATTTGCGCTACTTACTTCATTACCAGAATCAAAGTTAATCCCCATAAATTCAGAGATTAAGCTGTTGCCCTGCATAATCCTGTAATCCAGGTTCGGCAGGGGCTTGATATTTTTTATATCATCCTCATCCACGACCAGCGAAAGCCAGAGACGTAGTTTGGCAATTTCTACCGCGCCCGGGTCAATATCCACACCGTAAAGAGAATGTTCAATGCAATCTCTTTTATAATTGTAAGTGGTCCTTTTTACTTCTTCTTGGTGAGAGTTTATATAGATATTTTCTAAACAGCCTGTTTCAACAAAAAACATTCTGGATTTTATAATTTCTGTCATCATACCGACAGGAAAAGCGCCTGAACCAACGGCTGGATCACATACTTTTATTTTTGAAAGGGAATTATCAATTTCACTTGCATGTTTCTTCAATACAATAAAATGTTCTTTCTCTTTGTAATAGCCTCGGTAATTTTTATTAGCCTCTTTCTTATCTTTTGCCGTTTTTAGATGCTCAATATATTTTTCGCCTTCAAGTATTAAGAATTCAATAGCTTCTTTTTTTACTTTGCTTTCTAATCCAGTTTCAAGATAATTGATCAAGCTCTGCTGACACATGTAATGGACAATTTCACGGGGCGTGTAATAGACGCCAAATTTTTTATTGAATTTGTTTTCCTCGCCTTTCTTTCCGCTCTTTAATGCCTTTTTGAATTCATCATAATTATCTGGGCGGATTGCATTGAATTTTTCATAAGCTTTTCCCAGCAGTTCTGGGTCAATTGCCACTTCCTTTTCCAGTGGTTCGTCTTCCTTTACCGTAAAGTTGTAGCGGTCGAAAATGTCCAGAATGCCATCGCCGGTATCCCCTTCTTTGGTCTTCTTAGAATTGGAAAAGAGCTTGTCAGGAATAATTATATCGGTATGCACCCAGTCGTAATTTCCGATAGGATCAAAAAGCCCGCCATTCAAGAAAGGAATTTTGCAGTCAAACCGGCTGTAATAGTCATCATCATAACTCCGGTCAATACGAAGCGCCTCATAAAAGAGCGGTTCAAGAATATCATTGAAGAAATTTTTATAATCCCCGTGCTTTTTATCAAACAGTTCACGTAAAAAGTGTTTTGAGCCGGTGCCCCAGTCATCATCACGGCCCACGCCAAACCAACCCTTTTTCTGCAGAAAATAAAGAAATATAATCTGGCCCAGCAGTTTCTTAGCAAAGTTGACTGTATCAACGCTTTTGGCCTCAAAATCAGCCTCAACTTTCGGGTCATTTTTAACAACCCTGTCCAACTCTTCCTTGGTACGCAGGAACAGTGCACGGTATTTGAGAAAAAACTCTTTGGTGACGGTTTCTATGTTAAAAGCGTCTTCTAACTGGGTAAGTTTTGGGTTATTTACAACATCTTTTAAGATAGGATAAAGTCGAGACTGGGCGGTATGATTAGGTTCGTTTTTACCAACTAAAAACGAAAATCTCTTTGCTGGCGTAAATTCTTCTTCGCCTTTTGGTCTACCGGTTTTGGTTTGAGTAAGTTTATATTCCATTTTAACAAGCGAAAAACGCCAGTCTTCTTCATTAAGAGAAATAAACGCTACCAATGCAGCATTCTTTTCAGTAGTACTTCCATATTTGCCGGCAAGATATCCGGCTATAAAATTTCTCTGCATTGTTCGGGCTCGTTCAATTAATTTTTCTTTTTCAAGATACACTACTAATACATCAATTCTGTTATTGCCATCATTATACTTTCCGATTCTTTTATACATTTTGATATGTGGTTTAAAAGATTCAGGAATGAATTGTCCATAATATCCATTTTTGAAAGTTCCTGTTTCAATTTCAATTTTATTAAATAAGTTCTTAATAAAATAAACAAATTGTTCTTCATCAAAGGATTTCTCAAATGTTTCTCTGATAAGTTTTATTGCAGATTGTTTATCCATTTCTTTTACTTTTTAATAATGGAATTGCCTTAAGTTTTTCTCTTAATTCCTTCTCTGATGGTAATGTTAGTTTATACTTAGAAGCAAAAACTTTGTTGCTCAATCCTCCCAGTACATACTTGGCAAAAATATCATCTTTTTTAGCACAAAGTATAAGACCAATCGGATCATTTTCACCTTCTGCTTTTTCATTATCTTTAAAATAGTTCAAATAGAAATTCATCTGACCTATATCAGAATGGTCAAGTTCACCTGTTTTTAAATCTATCAAGACAAAACATTTCAATAGCCGGTTATAGAAGACTAAATCAATGTAATAATGCCGATTAGTAATGGTAATTCTTTTCTGCCGGGCAACAAAAGTGAAACCTTTGCCAAGTTCTAACAAGAAATACTGGAGTTTATCAATAAGTGCTTGCTCTAATTGACTTTCTGTATATGATGTTTCTTCTTTTAAATTAAGGAATTCTAAAATATAGGGATCTTTAATTGCATCTTCTGGTTTCTCTATAATCTGTCCTTTCTCTGCCATCTTAATTACTGCTTTGGTGTCTTTGCTTAAAGCCAGTCGTTCAAAAAGCATCGAGTTAATTTGTCTTTTTAATTCTCTTACAGACCAGTTATTATGGATTGCCTCTTTTTCATAAAAAGAGCGGGCATGTAGTTTTTCTGTTTTTAATAGTTCGCAGTAATGCGACCACGATAACTGAGGTTCAAATTTAACAGACAGTGTCTGCTGAATTGAAAATTTACGAGATGATGTCTCGGATTTTTGCTTTTTGAAAGATTCGTCAGACAGTGTCTGACGAATTGGATATGCCCGGTAGAAAAGCCGCATCATCTTTAAATTAGCAGGAGAAAATCCTCGTCCAAATTTTTTGGCCATATCTTCTGATAATCTTTCTATCAATCGCTTCCCATATTCTCCCCTCACTTTCCCTTTCTGCTCAAATTCAACAATTTCTCTGCCAATTTCCCAGTGTGTTAAAACCTGCACTTTGTTTATTTCTCTAACTACATTGGTTCTTGCCTGATTAAGAATTTCTGCGAGCCTTTCAAGAAGGTTATTGTAAGTTCTTGTAGTTATTCTTTTGTCTTCTTTTTTCATTTATTACTCTCTCTACATAGATATTCTGAAAGGATTACCTCTCTTGGACCAGAACTTTGTGCAGATTGTTCTGTCACAGGCATTACAAAGAAGTTATCTGGAATATGCTTCCGGATTATGCCGTATATTTTTAAGTGATTAGACTCTTTGCCAATGTTCTTGACTATAGTTTTAGTAGTTTGCTTTGGCAGAGTTCCCTCTTCTAAAAGATTGAGAGTTTTTTTGAGATAGTCTTCGTCATCTTCAGTAAAACCCTTCATTTTCTGGATTGCTTTAATTATACGGATTAATTTTACTTCGCTACTTCTGCCGCCTTTTTGTTTAAATTCTCTAATTTCTTCAATAGTAGATAGTTCAAACTCTTTTTTGTTATTATCCAGATATTCATAGAAATTTTTGCCAAGTTTTTCTCTTTTTTCTTCTGGTATTGATTTTAAAATGTCAGCTGCCTGGAAAAAATCTAATTCTCTTATTGAGCCGGTATCAGTTATAAATATCTTTCTGAGTTTAGCTTTTCTAAAAAAGGTTAAAACTGCATTTTTTTCTACAGAATATTTCTTGGCGCTTCGGGCCTTTTTAGGCAGACGCTTGATTTTTTCAAATAAATCTGGGTTCTTGTCACGAATAGCACGGATTTCAAATAAATATTTAAGTTCTGTGTCTTCTTCCTCGTCTTCGCCTTCGATAACCTTTTTAGAGTTTAATCTATTAAACAGTTCATAAGAAGATACCTCTTCGCCATCGGTCAAATAAGCCGCATCCTCTCCTAACATATTATGAAAGGATTGAATTTTTCCAATAGCGGCTTCCTCTAGTTTTATTACATTATTTGATTGTATCGTTGGGAAAAAGTTATAAATATAAATATTATCAAATTTAGTGTCCACCCTATTTACACGACCTGCTCTTTGTATTACACGTGCGGGATTCCAGGGAAGGTCATAATTTATAACTACATTAGAACGGTGTAAATTAACACCTTCGGAAAGGACTTCTGTAGAAATCAATATTCTTATATCATTTTTTGGGTGTTTGTGTTTTGGGTCATAATTTTCAATTATTTTATACCGAACGGCAGCACTGGATTTACTGGAATGGGATATAATAGCATCTTTATAAATATTCTTTAAATTCTTCTCTAAATATTCTGCGGTCTCTTTTGATTCTGTAAATACAATAAGTTTGCTTTCTTTTAATATTTTGTCGCTGGCTAATATATTCTTAAATTTCTTAATCTTAGGGTCATTTGTTATGTTTTTCCATAAGGACTTAACTCCGTTAAGAATGTTTAAATCACTCTTTAGGTCATCAAGATATTCATCTCTAAATCCATTAATTTTATATTCTCTTACTTTTTCTTCTTCTACTAATCTCATTATTTCTTCTTCGTCATCATTATCAAGAAGTTCAAATATTTTGTCTGTATATTTTTTGCTTAAATAAACAGTCCCGTCCTCACACATTTTAATAAACCTTTCGTATGAAGAAATGAATCTATCTAAAGTATTTTTAAAGGCAAAGAAACTGCTTTCAAGACGTTTAACAAGAAGAGTTTTCATAAAACGCCTTAAGTTACGCTGGCCAACTTCTTCTTCCGGGTCAGGATGCTTTAAATATAAAATTGGTGTATAGCGAGCGTATTTGAACTTTTTTATTTCTTCAATAGTTTTATTAAAAACATTGTCAGTCTCTTTATCAAATTGATAAAAAACTTTATTGGGCTTGCTGATTTCTGGAAACTTAAATTTCCGATTTTCTAAATCTTTTTTAAAATAATTTCTAACTTCTTGTCTGGTTCTTCTTACCATTAAATGTTTTAAAATGTTTTCTCTGATTATTTTAGAATTCTCTTTAATTATAGAGATATATTTGTGGAAATCAGATTGACGATCTATACCCTTTAATTTTTTCTGAAGGAAATTAAAATACCTTTCTATGTCTTTTAAGTTAGGAATAGTACTATTGTGTCCTTTTTGGAATAGCTTTATCTGGCTTAAAAGGTCTATTGGTGTGTTGTTTTGGGGAGTAGCTGATACAAGGATAACTCTTTTACCCCAGCAGATTTGTTTTAATTTTTCGTATGTTTGATTAGTTTCGTTACGGAAACGATGGGCTTCATCAATAAAAATATTTTTATACTTTTCGGTACCTTTTTCAACCAGTTTATCTAATTTACCCAGAGATTCCACATCAGCTGGCACCCGAAAATCAGATAAAGTATCCCGCCAGTATTCTTTTAATACGGGTGGACAGATAATTAAATTACGTCCATTCAATTGTTGAGCTAACATAGCTGAAATATAAGTCTTTCCCAAACCTACTACATCTGCTAAAAATACTCCCCCGTATTCTTCTAATTTACCCTTGGCATCCTTGACGGCTTCCCGCTGATATTCAAGGTCCATAAAAGCATGAGGCACATAGTGAGTGAATATTTCTTCTTGATCAATGTTTATTTTTTCTTTCAAATATTCATATAGGTATTTTAGATATAACTCGTATGGTGTTATTGTATTATTTAGCCATGTTTTGGTATTGATTGTTTCAAGATATTTATCAGATACATCAACTGAATTATTCCAAAGTTCATTAAATTTTTTAAGAGCAAATTTATAATCAGATATGTTTTTAAGCTCAACGTTAAACTCAAGGTTATCTATAAGACCTCCCTGTGAAAAATTGCTTGAACCAGTAATTACTCTTCCTACGTCACGATCAGCTTTAACAAAAGTCATAATGTAAAGTTTGGCATGGATATTCTCGGTAGGATAAGCTTTTATTTCTAACTTGCCACTTTTAAGCCATTCAATAAATTTCTGAACACCTTCTTCAACCTGTGCTTTATCCTCAGATTTTTCCATTTCGTTTATAACGTTATTTGAAAATTCCTCTTTTGTCTCAGCATGGGAAAAATTAATAATATTCTGACCTCCTTGTGTTGTGGGCACGGCAGACAGATTTTTTGACTTTTCTATTAGTTCGTAGCTCTGTCTGCTCGTTTTTATGCCGATTAGAATTCTGATTTTTTCCGTTTTTTCTAATGATTTATAGAGAGCATAAAAACCACTTGTATAAAAATATCCAGCTAAGACATCAAAGTACTGTGAATCTTTTAGTGTTTTTCTGAATCTATCGGCAAGAGTTGAGCCAGGTTCGTTAGTAAAAAAAGTCAAATCACTATTCATTTATTAGCTCCCTTAAATATAATCCATTTAGCCGACCGTTTATTAAAAAAATGTATATTATTAAATAAATTAAGTCAAATAAATGAAAGCAAACTTTTAACTGTCAATTGTGTTTGAGAAATTGCCTAAACTTGCCTTTGGATAAGGTTGACTAAAAGGAAGACAGTGAAAATTTACGTATTTTCTTTGGAAAATTGGTGCCGCAGGAGGGACTCTAACCCACAACCTAAGGGTTAAAATCCAACTCCTCTACTTTTCTTTGGGTATGTAAAATGGGACTGGACGAAGCCTGTAAGTTTTTATTTCAAATTTGAATATTCAACTAATTTTTTATAGCCAGAATCTAGCCATTTTTTCAATATTTCTAATTGTTCTTCAGCTTTTAAACAAAAATAATGATTCTCTTCAAAATCAAAATATGTTACATATTTTTTCATATCTTTTTTCCAAATAAATTCATTTTTTTCTCTAGACTCAATAGTTTTAATTGCATTTTCATTAATAACTTCACACAGCAATTTTTTTCCATCATAATAAGTCCCTACCCAGCAAATTTGGTAATCATTAAAATGCAAATAGTAACCTAACCATGTATATCCGAAAGACCTTCTAGAGTCTATTCCTTCTAATGCTGATTCCATCTGGATAATTAAATTCTTCAAAGATTCCATCCCATTCATAATTTCATAAGACACTTTAGGAATTGACATGTTTTTTCCCTCCATATATTTTTTTACTTCCTCAATCAAATATTTCTCCACAGAATCTTCAGTTTCATATTGTTTTATTAGATAATAAAAATCTTGCCACCTAAGTTTCTTCCTAAAATCAGAGCAGTCTTCAAAGGGCAAATCACAAAAATACTTTGTTAGTAGATAGATATTCTTTTCCTTTAGTGTTTTTATCGTTTGGTATAACTGTATCTGGTCAATAGCTACTTTTCTATTCTCTTCATTTTCAACGTCATAATAATTCAGTCCAGATTCTAGCTTTACTTCAATGAAAATAAGTTCATCTTCTGTTTCTAAGGTTATATCAGGAAAAACTTGCTTTCCATCTTCCGTAAAAAAAACTAGTTGAGTATAAATAGCAAACTTCTCATATTCAGATTCATCCACTTTGACGCCAAGAAAATTCATAAAATTAGAAAACAACAATGTTCTATTCTCAAGGCTAAATTTTAGGAGATATACCAATAACTCAGTAGAAAAGTTCTCTTCTGGGTTTACTGTTTCCAGTGGTTTGTAAGTTGAAAGAATACTAAAGAGACTGTCTTTCATTTCCCCATTCTATTGCTCTTTGACTTATACCACAAAGGAAAAGATGATTCAATGAGAGAATAGACCTTTCAGCGATTCCGCAACTTCGCACAAAAAGCGAAAATCTCTCTTAAGATAGAATGTATTTTTAATAAGGAGTTTCGCATTAAAGAAATTTTGTTTATATTTGATTGATTATTTAGGGCTATTTTTGACAAGAGAGAACACTATCCCTCTGGTTTTGTCATCCAATATTATTGTTTTTCATTCTTAGGAAAAAACCTGATTCATGGAGGAATTTGCTGCAAACTCCCATAATAAAGTCCTGAAAATATGAGTTCAGCAAAATAGAGATTACTGTGTTTGTATCTGCGGGAAGGCTTGATATTCAAATAAACAAAAGCCCGGAATAAATTTAACACCAGCATAAGGGTTAGCCAAAATGCAGTTATTGCAGTGGGGTTATGTTTGTAGAGATGGTCGGCATGCCAGTAAGTGACCATTTCATTAAGAGCTTTATTTTCAATTAACCACCTCGAGTGTCCAAGATTAACAATAGCCTCAGTGCTTGCTTCCTCCTGTGATAATGTGGTTGCCCATATCCATTCAGAAGTTTCCCTTTCTTCTTTTCCGGTTCGTTGTCTGCATACAGTTTTTGTTTCTAAAGAGCGCACCACCCTGACTTCTCTCCCCAAACTTTGCCATGAAGTAAATCTTTCAATATCCCATATCTGCCTTTTTGTATTGCCCTCTATTTCCACCAATGGTTCCTCATATGCAAAAAGACCTCTAGCATCTTCCATTAGGTCTCGTCTTTCGTCTTTCAATACAGCGATAACATCTTTACCATGGGCTAGGAGTAGATTAAAAAAAGGGGCTTCAAGATATAACGCATCAGTGACGACTACATCAAAGGCACGGGAATAATCTCTGAGAATCCTCTTGCAAAGCCGGATGGCACAGCTCACCTCATCCTCTCCTTTTCTCTGCTCCTCTACATCTAAGAGAAAAGGAAAATCTTGCCCCGATAGCATGGCTATGACATTGCGGTGATAATACTGGATACGATCTTCATCTCTGGTATGTATTTTTCTTCTCAGACAACCAGAACAACAGCGAAGATAACTGGAGCTTGATTCATGGCCATCTATAATCAAAGCATGAAAACCATGTGTCTTTTTTATGGCCTTATTCTTTTTTAATCTGCTATATAGGAGATGCATAAAAGAGCGTAGGGAATCTAGGATAATCTTAGAATAAACTCTTCCAATAGTATCAGCACTTGGCAAACCACTTCCCAACCATCTCCTCCAGAAACTATTGTCCTTATCCTGTTCCAAAGCGTTAAGAGAACCCATACGAGTGAGCATCATAATTACCGTACTTGAAAATACAGTAGAACTCTTGATGGATGGCTTTTGCCTGGTGTCAGTAATATCAGAAAGAAGTCTGCTAAAATGATAGACCTTATCTACATAGCGGAGAAAACGTCTGAAAATGGCTTAATCCTTTTTCCTTAATCTTTCCCAGTAAATAGAGGATATCTTCTCCTGTAACTCTTGAATATCATGGTAATTTTTGACCCATTGACGCACAATCTCTTCCTTGTCTTTTGGGATATAAAGCTGCTCAATCTTGCCGTCTTTGCTTCTAGTGAGAAAAAGGGAGACATGCTTTTCTCCTCTCTGACATTTACAATTTGGTTTGCCACAAACTCGCTTTCTGATGGATAGCGTTCCCCTTAAGAACTCTTTATGACTAATATATGGTTTTAGCCGAGACCTGCTCTCACGTTCCTTTTTTGTCATTTGAGATCTATACATAATGGAACCTCCTCTCTGTTATATACTATATATATCAGATTAAAGATAATGTCAAGCTCTTTCTGCGAATGCGAATTTGCTTTAGGAGATTTTTAGCTGAAAAACGCTCTGCCTATAGAGGAGATGCGTTAGCTAAATATTTAAGTTGCGGAATCGCTGTAGACCTTTCCCCCTTTGTCACTGATTGTCACCAGATTTAACTAAAATCGCTTAGTTATGTGCATGGTTATTAAAACGGACTTCGGTAGAAATTCAAGGTGCTCCCAGAGCCCATGTGAATAATTTCAAGAACTAGATTTTCAAGATAGCTCCCTAACGACAAACACAACAGCTGCAACTGCCGCTAGAGCAGTTCCTCGATCGCATTTTTGACCTAAACGCTTTTCACGACCCGGATGAATTAAATTACGATACCCTTTTGCAAGCCTTGCTTGTTGAGCTGTATCCTCTCCAATAATTTTGAGTTTGGCTGCTACCTCAATAAATGAATGAAGATTCCAAACATCAAGATTTATACCAGGATCCTTGTTAAGCATTCCCTCATGTAAGAGAGTTTCAACCGCTTTTCTCACCTCTTTTTTATCATGTTGGTTTAGTCCCCAGAATAATAATGCTTCAATTACAGAACCCGCAAGAACCGTTGCGGCCTTCCATTCTCCATTGGAAAGCGCTTGATTTGTAGCACTAATGTCAATTTCAAGATTTGTTCTTAAATCATTATCTTCAATAAAGCGCATTTCAGCAGTGTCTTTAGATGGAAATTCATCTGGGCATGTTAATAGAACATTCCGAAGTATAGAAACAGGATTAAGCTTGCTTAAACCAGGAACATTTTTAAGAGGATAAGTCCGAAGCTTCCAATTTTCAAGACCTATTTTGATCGCGGCTACAGCTGAAACAAGCTTTACATACTGCTCACCCGATAAGACTAATAATTCAGAAGGCAATTGTTCAATCAAATCAATTATTACAGAACAAGATGCAGCATGGTTTCGCTCTAAGTAAAATTTTATATTTTCTTTTTTCGCTTGTGGAAAGACCTGATCAATAAAACAAATTATTTGACTTGGAACAACTCGTGGCATCTATCCCTCCTTACTAGATTCATCTTATCAACCAGCTGTAGTTCTTTTACATATAGCACATTGAAAGACTTGATTCAAATAAGTAGGCAAACTTCTCCCCGTGTGCCACATGTGTGACAAAAAATGCTGAAAATTGTTGAAACTAGGGTATCAGGGTTGAAAGAAGGGTCAAGCGTAAGTCATTGATATAATTGGCATTTCCCGTAAAATCAAGAGCTTAGGCATCAGGATTATCGTCTCCTTGCGAACGCTGCGCTCTCCCAGCTGAGCTAACCGCCCACACAGAAAACACAGTCTGAACTTGCCCTAAAAATTTACCATTTTTTTGGTCCTTTTTCTACACTCTT
>Ga0315547_1001297_pt1 | contig 20213 bp, 17 predicted proteins | sample SalMarSW160240MG_2_FD_202542 | JGI IMG/M metagenome (GOLD analysis project Ga0315547, IMG submission 202542) | Salt marsh sediment microbial communities from the Plum Island Ecosystem LTER, Massachusetts, United States - Salt Marsh Sediment SW1601-240 ...
TTTCGCAAAAATGCGGGCAGACTCTCCCTGTTATGGCGGGAAGGGGGTTGGCCTCAAGAAGGATTTTGGCGGCCTCAACAAGGTTGCCTTCCCTGATTTGGCTTAAATAGTCAGGTATTTCCACGTTGGCCGGGCATTCCGCAGAGCAGGGTGTACGATATACTCTGGTGCCTCCAAATATAGAGTGATATCTGGCATCACCGGTCAGGGCGTAGCACGTTTTACCGCCCTTCCTCAGGCAGTAGAACCTGTTATCGGGGACCCAGTAGTACCAGCACCGGTTGCTTTGACAGATGTTGCCGCCCAGAGTACCCATCTCTCTGATATGCGGAGAAGCCGTCCTGCCGGATGCCTCAGCCAGTGCGGAATATTTTTCTCTTACTACCTTATCCCTAGCTATGTCTTCCAGCCTCGTTAAAGCACCCATGCGGAGCACCCCGTTGTCCTCCATGATATAGTCCATGCCTGCAATGCTCTTTATATTGACGATAACCTCGGGATAATCCGGTAATATGGCGTCCTGCATCTCGCCTAAAATATCCGTGCCGCCGGCGATAATTTTAGCCTTTTCCCCGTAGGCCTTGAGTACTGATGTTGCCTCTTCCAAAGAACCTGCATTTATGTGTTTGAATTTCTTCATTTGTCAGATCTCCAAAAAAAATTTATACATTCTTACGCTTTTCCCAGCGCCTTGAGCACTTTGTCTGGAGTTGCCGGGTAGCTATCTATCCATTTGCCGATGGCATTGTGAATAGCAGCGCCTATGAGAGTAGGCATAACTGTGGCCACGTCCTCGCCGATGCCGACAAGTCCGTACGGGCCATAACCCATGCCGGTTTCCACGAGAGCGGTATCAATCGGCCCAACATCCAGCATAGTCGGGATTTTGTAGTTCAAAAGATTACCGTTGAGCATAACTCCCGTATTCGGGTCGTGGACTATTTCCTCGCTGTGGCCTCTTCCGGCGGCCATGATAGCTCCGCCATACTGCTGCCCCTCACAACCTTCCACACTTATCGCTTTACCGACATCATTGACCGTAGCCATACGCGTTATATCAACTTCGCCGGTTTCGGTATCTACCTCGACTTCCATGAAATGCGCCTGCCGGCACAGACGGAGGCGCACGCCGATGTAGGTCCCCCGCTGGACATGCCAGGCATGTTCAAAGAGGGGCGGCGTGAGACGCAAAGGATAATCAATACCTTCTTTACCGGCCCAAACGGGTTCTCCAATGGCGGAGAGGAGCGGGCCCATGGCCCCGCTCGGCCCGATAAATTCCGCCAGTGTCATTCTGTTTGATGGATTTGCCTTTTCGTAGATGAGGCTATCCTTGATATCAAGCTCTTCAGGTTGCGTATCCGGGAAAGCCGGCGGGAAGCTATTTAGTTGAGTCACTCCTCTGGGTGCTACTGCCAATTCAAGGATCTTTCTCTTCAAAAGCCGGGCGCAATGTCTTACTGCCGAGCCATTAATGGACATATTGGTGGAGGTATCGGGTGTCATCGTGAAGAAACCGGCGTCCATTTGTCCCTTAAAACGAACATCTTCCATGCGAAGGCCCAATTCATCGGCAGCGATCTGGCAATAGGCTGTTTCAGCATTAACGCCAATATCAGAACGGCACCCCAGAATAGTGGCTGTACCATCATTGCGTTCAATGTAAATGGCTACCTCACTGGAACCACCGGAATCGTCCCACTCATGCGTCCAGTTAAAGCCCAACCCGTGCATTCTGCCATTCGGGAGTTTATTCGTTCCCGGCGCATGCCATTTCTTATCCCATTCAATAGCCGCCTTCCCCTTCTCGACACACTCCTTAAGGCTGTCTCTAACCTGGAATCCCATATCTGCCTTGCGTTTGTCTAGCCAAGTCATATCATGGCCTTCGGCACCGTCATTTTTGAGTGCTACCTCTATCGGGTCGAGCCCCAGCGCCTCCGCGACACGGCTGAATACCTGAGTCATACTGTGGCAGTTCGAGTTCTGTTCACAACGTGTCGCCACCGTGGGCCCTTTATTTATCATTACTGATTCTGTCCTGCCGTATATATTTGGAACCTTGGTGTTGTCAATAAAATGCTTAACAATACCAAATACTGGCAGGAATTGGTTGGTAACCACGGCTCTGGCCTGGATAGCTGTTATCGTACCATCCAGTTTAGCGCCAACCTTATAATAGTAGACTCCTTCATCCATCTCACCACCATAGAAGTCTTCCCGCCTAGTGAAAGTCCACTTAACAGGTCTGCCGGTTCTTTTGGACAGGAGTGCCGCACAGTAGTGCCCTCCCAAATTCCACGAGACCTGGCTCCATCCGCCGAAACTGGCACCCTGATAAAGACAATGGATATCAATCTTATTCATCGGGATGCCGCCGAACCAGGTCGCTATATGACGTTTGGAAATATGAGGGCGCTGTTGTTTAACCCAGACCTCCGGGTATTCTCCATTCCATCGAAATACGCCGCAGGGACGTTCCGGTCCAATCCAGGTATTAAGTCCCTGTGTGAACTTGAACTCAATTATCTTATCAGCTTCGGCAAAACCTTTCTCAATATCACCTTGCTTTTCAATATATGTGCTTTCCGGGTCGAGATTCCCGTTGGGGAGTGCTTCAGGGTTTGTCAGGGGAGCATCCGGCAGTAATGCCTGTTCCGGGTCAAGGACAAAGGGGCGTTCCTTCCATTCCACCTTTATCAGCTTCAGTGCCTGTTCAGCTATCTCTTCGCTATCGGCAGCTATAAAGGCACCCACCTCTTCCCCCTGGAAGTGAGCCACTCCAGGAAGAACAGTAGTGGGGAACGGTTCGTGCCCGCCCAAAGATGCCGTTTCCGGCAGCTCCGGGTCATCGTATCTCAATATAGCCCTGACACCGGGTAGCTTTTCGGCTTTGCTGGTGTCCATGCTTATTATTTCGGCGTGAGGATAGGGGCATGTAAGGAATCTACCATGAAGCATTCCCGGTAGTTGCACGTCAATCGTATATTTAGCCGCTCCACTCGCCTTCTCAACCCCGTCTATACGGCGTACACCACGTTTCCCTATATTGTTGTACTTCTTGAGGGGATATTTATCCGCCTTTAAGTTATCGAATGACTCTAACATCCTGGACATTTCTTCATTGTTCATGTTCATTACCCTCCACGCAATTTTTGGGCTGCTTCTAGAACTGCTTTGATATGCTGGGGATATGTCCCACACCTGCACAGATTGCCCACAAGAGCTTCCTTTATCTCATCTTCCGTTGGGTTAGGGTTCTTATCCAGTAATGCTTTGGCAGTGACTATGAAGCCTGGAGTGCAGAAACCACACTGCATACAGTGGTGTTTTACATATGCTTCGATTAGTGGATGGTTTGCTTTGGCGATTCCCTCCACGGTCTCTACGGTCATGTTATTGCACTCTATAACCAGTGTCATGCATGACAGGATTGGCCTCCCATTTATGATGACGGCACAGGCGCCGCACGCGCCCTGTCCGCAAAATTCCTTGGTACCCGTTAAGCCGAGTTTTTCACGGAGCACATGGGCTAACGTCCAGTTCGACTGTACGCTCATTTTGTACGAATCCCCGTTGACAACAAGGTTTACTACTTCCTCCATTACTAACTCATCTTTTTTTGTTTGCAGCATAAACTAACGTCCCTCCTTTTAGGCTTACATTGCGTTATTTATATTTAACGGGATTTATTTAGCTTAATAATACTACAATTTTACTTAAAGCCTGTATATGATTTTAAGCAGGTTTAGAATTTCTTTGACCTGCCCCTATAAAGGATACCACTTCTTGAGTTGACGTAACAGGTATCTTAACATCAGGCGCCGGCGGCCAGTACAGGTTCAAGTCCTGTACCGCCCACCATAGTGGACAATACGTGGAAACTACACAGGTCTCGTTAACAAACTTACCTTCGGAGACTGGTAAATTATAGGCAAGTAAAACCCCTGTACCAGTGACTTGAACTTCGCTAATAAAACTCTTAATAAACGGTTTTCTGTCTGCTAACGTACTATCATTAAGCAAATTGTGCAAGTCCGTGTGTTGACTATTATGAAATTCAGATATATAATTGTTAGCGCTTGCGTAGAGACTGGGAATAGTAGCTTTAATTAGATTAAATACCAATATTAATGACCTAGTTAGCTGTGAAAGGAGGTGTATATATAAAAAATATTTATATTAGAAGCTGGATAAAGAGAATTTTTTAGATTTTAAAGGAGGAACAGGAATTGAAGAAACTACTTTTCACATTGCTAGCAGTTATACTGATAACCGGACTATTTGCGAGCGGCTGTGCGGAACCGGAACCCGCCGCTGAGCCTGGACCAGCTCCGGCTCCGGCTCCGGCTCCGGCTCCGGCCCCGGCCCCGGCCCCGGCCCCTGGAGCGGAAAAATCGGAGATCCTCATAGGGGCGATTGTTTCCATGACCGGGATGAATGCCATGACGGGCGCAGAGCACAAATGGGCCTACGAACAGGCGGTTGCAGATATCAACGCCGCCGGCGGCGTCTATGTCGAGGAATATGGCAAAAACCTGCCGATAAAGCTTGTCCTCGCGGATGATAAGAGTGCGGCTGCCGATGCCGCGGCAGCCATGGAAAAGCTCATCAAGCTGGAAAAGGTTGACCTGGCTATGGGCACCAACGTTACCCCGCTGAATATCGCCGCGGCCACCGTTGCCGAGAAGTACAAGGTATTCATGGCCTGCTGCGTTACCTGGCTGGACCAGTTCGGCGAGCAGGGATTCCAGTGGGCTTCGGATATGTTCACCTCGGCTCCGGGCGCGGCAGAGGTTCCATATCAGATACTGGATATACAGCCTGAAGCCGAGCGTCCCAAAGCAATTGCTCTTATGATGGAAGACAATCCGGATGGCCAGGGTTTCGGTTCCGGGTTCAAGCACTTTTCAGAGGTATATAATTACAACATTGCTCTCGATGAGCCGTATACGCCGGGTACAAAGGATTTCTCATCGTCTATCCTGAAAATGGAGGCCAATAACTGCGATGCTCTCTTCTGGCTGGGTTCTCCAACTGATAGCATCGTCATGATACGACAGATGAAAGAGCAGCAGTTGAATCTGAAGTATATACATGGGTGGAAGGGATTCTGGCCCAATGAGTTCGTGGATGGCCTTGGTGCGGATTCCGATTACATCATGCATGATGGATTCTGGGCGGAGACTTTACCCCATCCGGGCGCCAAGGAACTCGGGCAAACGTTCAGAGATACCCACGAAGGTCAGGACTCCGTCAGCATCGGTATTCCCTACGCCAATGTCCAGATACTCTCTGAGGCAATCGAGAGGGCCGGCTCCCTTGACTCGGCCAAGGTCAGGGACGAGGTCTTCGGCGGTGTGTTCGAGGGGACGGTCATGGGCGACATCACCTACGACGATGCCGGTCTGGCTTTTACCTCTATGCTCGGTCTCCAGTGGATGGACGGGCAGAGAATGCCGGTCTGGCCTCCGGGCGCTTATGAACTCCAGTGGATACCAGCCTGGGATGCACGGTAGTCGATAACAAGGTAAACCTGATACTAATATCGACGGCGCATGTTTACCCCCGGCAATCCCTTTTCATGGGTCAGGGGAGTCGGGGGTAAACTTTTTACCACTGGATTTATAACTGGGACTAGGAGCAGTTGGAAAAAGACTTACAAAAAGAAGAGCATTGCATCATTATATCGCCATTGTTGAAGATGGAGAGAAAATTAGCATCGACGTGATAGAGGGCACCATTCACCTGCATATTTCCGATGATGAGATGGAAAGACGTTTAAAGGGCTGGAAAAAACCCGAGCCAAAGGTTAAAAGGGGATACTTGAGCCTCTACTCCAGATTAGCATCATCTGCGGATGAGGGGGCCGTGATTAAATACCGCTAGCCGGCAGGAAGCATTGCAGCGTATTACTTACCGCGGGAGAATATCCTGTCTTTAAGTCCAATGATACCTGTTGGCATGAACTTCATTACAAGGATAATAAGCACGCCCGAGATGATGGGATGCGTCTGCGCGAAATATACATCCCCAAAGGAAAAAATCGCGGTCATGAAAAAGGCGCCAATGACAGGGCCCATTATCGTTCCGGTTCCCCCCAGTACGCACATAAGGATAGGATAGAAGAGCCAGTTCATGTTCAATACGGAATCAGGGTTGATATGGAACAGGTAGTAGGCATACAGGCTGCCGGCTATCCCGGTAAGAAAAGCCCCCACAGCAAAAGCAAAAACCTTATATTTCAGGATAAAGACTCCGTGTGAGGCAGCGGACATCTCGTCTTCTCTAATAGCCCTCAAGGCAAGCCCGATTCTGGACCTCGTTATGAAATAGACAACAGCAATCGCAAAGAGCGCCAGTAGCAAACCCGTATAGTAATAAGGCACCATCGATTCATAAACAGTGGAGGGGATGTGCAGACCATCGGCTCCGCCTGTTATCGCGCGCGCCTTTAAAAACACCACGATAATAATTTGTCCTATTCCCAGGGTGCCGAAGGCAAAATAATCGCCCCTGAGCCTGGAAAGCAGCGGTATTCCGATTATGATAGCCAGTACTACCGGAACGAGTCCGCTAAGTATCATGACAACCGGGTCAAAATAATAACCCGTTTTTGTTATATCATGGAGCCAGATAAGGGCGGTAGTATAAGCCCCGAGGCCAAAAAATGCATTCTGGCCGAGGCTGATTTGCCCGGCGTATCCCGCTACCAGGTTCCACCCCTGGGCTATGACTGTATGAACAAAGGTAAGAAACAGGAAATAGATTAAGTAAGAAGCCTCGACATCGGTAAAAAGCGGGATTATAGCAAATATTAATGCACCCAGAACGGTAAAAAATATATTTGCGTGTCTCTTATCTTTTATATATGAATATATCTTATCTATCATGTTTCATGCCTTTTTAATTGAACCCCCAAAGAGACCCTGAGGCCTGAAGATTAGAACCAGCAGGAATACGCCGTAGGATATGGCATCAGCCCATCCGCCGCCTACATAAAAGGACCCCAGGCTCTCAATAAGCCCCAGCAGGATTCCCCCCAGCAGAGCGCCATACACGTTGCCGATACCCCCGAGGGCTAGGGCGATTAAAGCCTTGATGGCGAAGATAAAACCGTAACTGGGGTCAAATGGGTAGATAGTCGCCAGGGCAACTCCAGCCACACCCGCCAGACCAATGCCGATGGCGAAGGCAACGGCGTTGACCCAGTTAGGGTTGATTCCCATCAGAGTGGTGGACACCATGTCCTCGGAAGCGGCCCTGACAGCTGTGCCAACAAGAGTCTTCTTAAGAAAAATGAAGACGCCCGCTGCCGTCAGAACAGCGATAAATAACGTGGTCAGCCGGGTAAAGGGGATAACAATACCGAACGGTCGGAATACCAGGGTAGTGTATGATGTCACCACCGACCTCGGGTCAGGCGTCCAGAGCACCAGCATGACGTTTTCTATGAGGTACATCAGCCCAATGGCGAGCAGAAGGGAGATATTCTTGTCTTCGTTGGCGGCGGCCTCCTTGAAGATGCCGTAGTAAAGCGCCGAGCCTAGCAGCAGAGATGCGGGAATAACAATAATTAGCGATAGATAAGGGTCAATACCCAGGAGGGTCAATAGCCAGTAGCTGATATACGCGAAAAATATAATGAATGTCCCCTGGGCGAAGAAAATAATGCGCATGGTGCCAAAGATAAGACTCAACCCGACAGCGGCTATCCCGTAAGTCGTCCCGAAAAGGACACCGTTGACCAGAACCCGGAGAGTGAGTATAAGATTCAAGCATTCACCTCTGGCGCCTGACGACGCGCTCCCCGATGTAAGCCTTACGAATTTCTTCGTCCGCCAGGAGTTCGTTTCCTGCGCCGCTCATCACAATCTTTCCAGTCTTGAGGACATAAGCCTGGTGGGCAATCTTCAAAGCCTGATTAATGTTCTGCTCGACAAGCAATATCGTCGCCTTCTGTTCGTTCAAGGTACGGATAAGTTCGAATATCGTCTTGACAAAAATGGGGCTAAGACCGAGGGAAGGTTCATCAAGCATCAGGAGTTTCGGTCTGCCCATTAAAGCCCGGGCAATAGCCAGCATTTGCTGTTCACCGCCACTCAGCGAACCTGCTTTCTGGTCTTTTCGAGTTTGCAGTACGGGGAAAAGCGTGAAGGAGCGTTCCAGGGATTCGGCGAAGAAGGGCCGGGCCCTCGGAACATAAGCACCGAGTCTCAAATTCTCCAGAACCGTGAGATTAGCGAACAGGCGCCGGCCTTCGGGGACATGCATGATGCCCCTGTCCACGATGTTCTGGGGCTTAAGATTTTTCAGAGGCTCCCCCGAGAAAAGTATCTCACCTCTTGCGGCGCTATTTATGCCAGAAATCGTCTTCAATAAGGTCGTCTTACCGGCACCGTTAGCGCCTACCAGGGCGACAATAGCCCCCTCCTCGACCTGAATCGATACCTCCCACAGAGCCTGTACGTCTCCGTAAAAAACGTCGACACTCTTAACTTCAAGCAACTGGTTCGCCAAGATACGCCTCGATAAATTTAGGGTCGTTGGCTACTTCATCAGGTTTGCCATCGGCAATCTTTACACCGTAATTCAGGACTACCACGCGATCGCAAAAGTCAAGGATGGCATCCACCCGGTGCTCAATCCATATAATAGAGAACTTTCTTTCATCCCTGGCACGCTTGATTACCTCCAGCAGTTTATGTATCTCAACCGTGGTGAGACCGGCCATCGGCTCATCCAGCAGCGTGAGTACCGGCATTGAAGCCAGGGCCATCGCTATCTCCAGCAGACGCCGGTTAGAGAGTGTTAAATGCGTTGCCAGTATATCTTTCCGCGGGGTTAGCTCAACAAGCTCCAAAGTCTCCAGCGCCCTTTCCATGGTTCCCTTATCCGGGTGCTTCCCGCCGTAGACAGAGGCTAGCATTACATTTTCCAGCACTGTCATCTTCAGGAAGGTCTTCACGAGCTGGTAGGTTCTCGAAATCCCTCTGTGGCATAACTTGTGAGGGGCCAGACCGGTAATTTTTTCCCCCAGAAAGAAAATATCACCACGGTCTGGCCTGTAAATGGATGTGATGACATTAAACACCGTCGATTTACCGGCGCCGTTAGGGCCGATAAGCCCCAGCATCTCGTCTCGTTCCACGCTCATGTCCAAGTCCACCAGGACCTGGAGACCTCCAAAGTTCTTACATATTTTGTCCAAACGGAGAACAACGTTACTACTGTCCATGACTATCGTTCTTTCATCCTGCTATCCAGGTAGAGAAAACTGGTTAAAAGCGGCCTGTATAATATCCGCTGAAACCACCGGCAAACGCTGGGCTGGTTTTTCCTTAGATGTTGCCCATTATCAAAAAGGGATTTGCTAAAGCAAATTATATATAGGCATAACCACGTTGTCAAGGCCGTGAAGAAATGGCCTACTTTCCAGGGTCGCCTGGCCAACTTGAGAGGGCAATTGCCGACTTCGTCGACTACTACAACTACCGCCGTTATCACAAGGCACTCGGCAACGTAATGCCTGCCGATGTCTTATATGGCAGGAGAGAGCAGATCCTGGAGCGTCGAAAGGAGGTGCAAATACAAACAATCAATCGCCGCAGAGACTACAACCAGGGCCTCAGAAAGCTTGTTAATGCCGCCTGATTATGCCAAAATGTCCGGTTTAAAAAGTGTCCCATTTCGCTGATTGACAACACTGTGATGGGACCATAAAGCTGCCCCATACCACCGAAGATAGCCATTAAAACTGGCATGAAAGAAATTAGCGGGTTAAAAGCAATGGATGGGTCAATATATGTCCATCGTGTCGCCATGATTGCCCCGGCTGCCCCCATGAAGGAAGCGCTGATGGCAAAGCTGGCGACTTTCACCAGCGTTACATTAATGCCGGTGTTATACCTTTAAAATATGCACCGCAACAGCCCCCGACTCCAGGCCGGTAACCTCACCGCCGATAACATGTGCCAGGCCGACTTTGGCATTAGCAACCTGGCGCTCACCTGCCTGGCCTCTCAGTTGCCAGACAAGTTCGACTATTTGAGCCACGCCTGAGGCGCTTACGGGGTGCCCCTTGGACAGGAGACCGCCGCTGGTATTCACCGGTATCCTACCTCCCAGGTCGGTAACGCCGTCCTCGAGCAGGCATGTTTCTTCACCTCTTTTACAAAAACCCAGCTCTACATAATGCTGTAGCTCGTTCATGGCGAAAGCATCATGGAGTTCACAGACATCAACGTCTTCGGGCCCCAGGCCGGCCATTTCATAGGCGCTACTGGCGCATTTATAGGTCATATCGGAGAAGGTCATATCCTCCCATCGGAACGCATAATCTCCGCTTTTTAATACCGAGGCGGCAATGGTGACCGGCTGGCGGGTATATTTCTCGGCCAGCTCGAGGGGGACCAAAATAGCGGCGGCGGCTCCGTCAGTGGACGGACAGCACTGCAGCAGAGTAATAGGCTCACAAATAGGCCTGGAATCAATTATTTCTTCGACGGTTAATTCTTTCTTGTATTGAGAATACGGGTTCAGACACCCGTTACGGTGGTTCTTGACCGAGACCTTGGCGATTTGCTCCAGTGAAACGTCATACGTGTCCATGTATCTTCTCTGCGATAAAGCGAATCTGGCAACCATGTTCATGCCGAGTTCTCCGGTAATGTCACCCTTAGCCGGTGTTATCAGTTTGCCGGCCATAGGGCTCGTGGTTATAGATTCAACGCCGACTGCTATGCCGATATCGTAGAGGCCGGAAGCAATATCCCACCATGCCTTCCTGATAGCGGTTGCCCCGCCGGTACAGGCGTTCTCGACATTGGTCAGTTCAATATCAGTGATACCTATCTCTCCTAGAACCGCCTGCCCAATCACCATGCCTCCGTAAAGATTGGCGCAATAGGCAAACTGTAAATCCCTGGGAGATATACCGGCATCTTGTATGGCTGCCCGGGCCGCTTCCGCGCCCAGTTCATATGGCAACCTCTCCGGGAATTTGCCCATAACGGTACAGCCTACCCCGATTATAGCTACTTCTCTCATTCTTTCAAATCCCTCCACCCTTCGTAGAAGGTCTGAAGACATATCCGATTACTTCCTTATCTTCTTCATCCCAGAGTCTTTCAAAGTACAATTCCATGTCCATCCCTATTTTCAGATGACGCTCCTGCCAGTCTCTGATCTGGCTAAATATCCTTACCCCCTCCGGAAGTTCTATCCAGCCGATAGCGTAAGGGGGTTCAAAGTGCTCACTGGGCATATGCACGATGGTATAGGTGTAGAGTTTACCGTTCCGGCTCAGACGTATAGTCTCCAGGTCCTGACCCAGGCAGTTCAGGCATGCTTCTCTCCTCGGGAAAATTATCTGTCCGCACTGCTGGCACCTGGCTCCTATCAATGAGCCTTTCCCAGGAGTCTCTTCAAAAAGCCCTTCCCTGAACGGAACTCTGGCTCTCATTCCATTCTCCTTATCTACTTCTTCAACGGTAACCCCGTAGCTATAGTTCTATTTCCTTGACATCGTCGGCAACAATCAGTTGCGGCCCGGTTACCGCCTGAACGTCTTCCGGGGTTAAACCCGGGGCTACTTCCTTTAAAACGAGTCCGGATGGTGTAACTTCAATAACGGCCATGTCAGTGAAGATTAACGATACACACCGCCGGGCCGTTAGCTCGTATTTACATTCTTTAACGATTTTTGGTTTGCCGTCTTTCGTGGTGTGAATCATGGCTACCATAACCTTTTTGGCTCCCACGGCAAGGTCCATAGCTCCCCCGATACCGGGGGGGAATTTGCCCGTCCTTATCCAGGCGACAACGTCTCCATTATAGTCGGTCATATTACCTATCGCCCAATTAGCGAGGTCACCCTTCTCGGACACCTCCAGCGCTCCGAGAACACTTATATCTACATGGCCACCGGTAATCATGCCGAAAGATTCGTCATGGCTGAAGAAACTCATGCCCGGTAACGGGGTAACTGGCTGGAAGCTGGCATTGAAAAGGTCCCAGTCTACTTCCTCTGTCGAAGCCGTGCCACCATAGCCAAGCGCTCCGTTTTCAGTATGGAATATAACCTCTCTACCCTCAGCAACAAAGTTGCATGCCAGACTCGGTATACCACCACCCAAATTAACCACCATTCCGTCCTGAAATTCCCTGGCTACGCGCATAGCTATAGTTTGCTCATCCAGTCTACCTGCTGCCATACTTATACTGCTCCCTCATTATCTCCTGACTACACGGTCCACATATATCCCGGGTGTGGCCACTGCTTCGGGGTCCAGCTCACCCAGCTCGACCACCTCCGCCACTTCAGCAACGGTAATAGTGGCGGCTCCAGCCATCGTCGCGTTGAAAGTACGGGAAGTACCTTTGTAGATGAGATTACCGTAACGGTCCGCTTTGTAAGCCCAGATAATGGCGAAATCGGATTTGATGGCGTATTCCAGCAGGTAATCCTGCCCGTCAATTTGCCTGACTTCTTTTCCCTTCTCTAGTAGTGTTCCCACACCGGTGCGAGTGTAGAAAGCAGGGGTGCCTTCTCTGGCGGCTTTAATTCTTTTAGCAAGGGTCCCTTGAGCGACGAGTTCAATTTCGATGTCTTGCCCATCCTGCAGGGCTTTGACGATGGGAAAAGGCTCCTGCATGCGATATATAGCCATGGCAGGCACGGAAACAATCAATTTGCTTACCTGGCCGTTTCTTAACAATAATGAACCATCTGCGTACGAATCCGGGACCTGAATAGTCCTGGCAGCCGTTTTCTGAGCTTCCATGCCGAGTACCGGCGCATTACCGACGAGAGTCAGATTCTTTACCGGCAACTCAGCAAGCGCCCTGAACAACGTTGACGGCATACCACCTACACAGCCAAAGCCGCCACAAAGTATGGTGGCGCCATCAAAGACATCAGCCAGAGCTTCTTTGCTGTTGGGGAAAATTTTATTCATTTCCAGACACGCCCGGCCAGTAACCCCAATAATCGAAAGATTCATATTTAGGTGCCGGCCACGAGCCGTAAAACTCTAAAGTCTCGTCACCGGGTTTGTTCTTCGACCATTCTTTCTCAAATTCCGCGAATTTCTTGCCTCTCGCCTTTCTATCTTTTCTTTCCTTCTCACGTAGCGATTTCGTTTTTTCTTCATCGACCGCCAGTATCTTTTCGTCATAGACAACTTTATATACATTCCTGGCAGCCCAGTGTGAAACGGCCTCGTTCTCCAGGTCTTTCATTACCAGTGATGGGTCACGCTCTATCGGGTCACCGTATCCTCCACCTCCACCCGTGCCCCCGACGACTAAATCGCCTTCTCTGGTAGGCTCGGCCACGCAGGGATATCCTCTCAATCTGTAATGACCTTTAATAGCCTGCTCCTGGTAAAGCATCCTGGATGAACTCGGAATATTCGTGTCCGTATTCTGCAGCATTTCATTCAGGTTAGAACCGGAAACCGCCAGGAAAGGTAGAGCCGGAACACCGTAGCCGCCGAAGAGCCCCTGGGCTAAGGTTATTTTGGAGCCAAATCCCCAGGTACCCAGAGCAGCATTGGGTACGGCGTGGATTTTAACGGCATAATCCATGCCGACACCACCCCGGTATTTACCGTGTCCGCAACTATCCTGATGGAAGCCGCGGTACAAATAGAGGAACGGCAGGTGTGATTCCAGGCTTTCAACCTCTCCCGGCTCGGAGGTCATCGGCGCAAAATACGCCCCGGCCACGTCCACCCCATCCGCATAGCTTCTGGCGCCAAACCCGATTCCGTTCATCTCCGCACCCGCATCGGCAAACGGCTCTCCATACTGGTTCACTCCGCCGTAGGATAAGGTGTCGAAACCACGGTTACCAGAACACTCGGTCCGCTCCGGGCTGGCGGCATAAACCAGATTCTGAAGTACGTATTGAACGGCTAATGAACCTGCCTCGTGGACATAAGCGCAACCGGCTTTCGGAGACTCGCGGCTGGCATTGACGATAGTGCCCTGCGGCATCTTGAACGACATGGGCTCCAGTATACCCGAATTATGAGGTAAATCGTAGAACAGGTGCCCCAACAAATAAACCGTGTTGACGCCGACGACCCCCGTTCCCGGGGAATTGGCCACGCGGTCAAAAACTTCCGGCGAGGTACCTTCATAATCGAAGTATAGATGGTCGCCTTTTTTCTCCAATGTGACGGCAACCTTTGTCAGTCGCTGCAATATACCTACGGCATCAATAAACTGCACGAAGCTGTACCTGCCGTCATTCCATTGACTGATGCGCATCCGGGCAGCATCGCCGGTAATTTTGATTACATACCTCAGAATCCCGGTCATGTACTCAGGTGTTACCCTTTCAATGGCAGTTAACAGGCGTTTCTCGACTACTCTTAAACATGCCATTCTTGCCTTAATGTCCAGGGTCATGGCCCGGGGGTCTCGTACCATATGGTTAAAATAATTAATAACGTCTTCTTTTAATCTGTAGTTTTCAGCTATTTTCAGGGCAGGGACCTGTATTCCCTCCTCATACATGCTCCTTGAGCCGGTGGGCATACCGCCGGGTTCACAGGCGCCGCATTCCCCGGTATGGACCACGGCTCCAATCCAGCATACAAGCTTATCTTTGTAGAATATGGGTGTATAGATGGCCATATCCGGAGGATGCGTACCACGGATGTAGGGCATGTTACAGAAGAATGCGTCTCCCGGCCTGACACCGACACTTGGCTCGTTCAACCAGTACTTCATGATATACTTGACATCTGTTGAACCCAGCACGGAGTGGAAATACAGACCCGATGCACAGACGGCGCTGTCACCCAACCGGGTATAAATGGCACAGGATGTATCTCCCCAGCGACATCCCGTACTGGCACCGAGCTTAACAAGAGTCTCGTTACCCTCGGATGTTATCGTATTCAGCTTATGGAGGAAGATACCCGCTGAAGTGGGTTCTATGTCCTTCATACATTCGAGCTCCTCCTCCGTCGGAGGTTCTGGATGCAGTCTTTTACCTATTTCATAATCTATCGCACCTGGCATTTCCTTCCTCCTGTTTGTTATTCAAATCCTGAGTTAGGCTAAAGATTGTACGTAATCATTCCGTAGAGTTCCGGGGCCATTGTGAACGTCCAGTCCGGCTCGATAACAACCGTGGTATTATCTGATTCTATTACCGCCGGACCTTCTATGACGTTCCCAGCCTTCAGCAGGTCCCACTGGTATATATTAGTATTTTTAAACCCGCCGAGTTTTTCCCAGTAGGCTTCTCTTTGCCCCTTGAGGGCAGCTTTGGGCGTTTTTTCACCGATAGCTTCGTGTTGCGTCAGCGTGAAGTGCGGCAGGGGCAGATGTACGAATAGACGGTATGTCTCAATTTCCACACCTCCCTGGGGAAATGCGGCTTCAGCGCTGTACATCCGGCTGAACTCTTCTGTAAAGTGGTCACAGACTTTTTTCACGTCTTCAGTACTGTTGATAAACAGGAGGGGAGACTCAACAGGTGTATAGCGCCATTGCATGCCGTATCTCATCTCGAGTTCCAGCCGGAAAGTCGCCTGTTCCTTTTTAAATCCTTCAAGTATGATATCCCTGATGGCGAATTCTTTTAATTCGTTGATAATGGAGTTAAAAATGTCAAAGTCAGAGAAATAAGCGCCCTTGGCGTAGTCGAACAGCCTGGTGTTTCTAGACTTCTCATAGCTATGAACAACATCCAGCGTTGATGCTCCGTAGGCTCCCGCCACTGAAGACATTGGCGGGACGATGATTTTACTCATTTCGGAGGCGGCGGCCAACCCACAGCAGTGCCCAGGGCCAGCCCCGCCGCCGGCGAAGATTGTGAACTCAGAAGGTTCGTACCCTTTAAGGGCTACCTCTTTGAATATCTCGTTGCCCATCTTGGCATCGACTACCTTCTTAATCATCATAGCTGTGGTCATTTCATCCCATCCTGATTCCCCCCCCAGCTCTTTCAAGGCCTTTACCGCCTTTTCTTTATTCAGCTTGAACTTTCCACCCAGGAAGTAATCCGGATTTATATAGCCAAGGACAACATCAGCATCGGTAGCGGTGGCATTTTCTCCTCCGAGGTCGTAGCATGCTGGGCCGGGCATGGACTTGGCACTGGCTGGCCCGACCTCAAGACGATTGCCGAGCAAGGGATTCAACCAGGCTATTGAACCACCACCGGCGCCGATTGACGCTATTTTTATCGCCGTTATTTGAGTCCGCCACCGGTCAACCGTAGGGTATAGGTCATAGTGGGTAATACTGCCATCAGTAATGAGTCCGATGTCAAAGCTGGTACCGCCGGTATCACAAAAGACGACGTTCGGAAGGCCGATACCGCTACACAGGCGGGCTGCCCCGCAGAGTCCGCTAACAGGACTGGCCCCATAGGTAGCAATCGCCTTGGTTCTGGCCACTTTGGCACAACCGCCGACGTTATCGGAGAGGAGAAGCGGCCTTTGATAGCCATGGTCAATCAGGTCACTGCATAAAGTGGATATCTGCTCGACAAACCCCACATGAATATAGGCATTAACTATCGCCGTCATCGTCCTGACATATTCGCCCTCCTTTGGTGATATCTCGGACGATAGTATGATAGGCATATTACCCAGGTAGACTTCCGGGAATTCCTCCTCGATGATGCTTCTTATTTGCCTTTCGTGAACTGGATTAATAAATGACCATAAGAGGCTGACCACAAAACCGCGCACGCCGTTATCCACCAGATATCTGAGCTGTGCCAGAACATCCTCCTTTACCAGTGGCATGACGACATTACCGCTGTAGTCGAGTCGCTCTCTAACGCCTACCACCAGCTTGCGGGGGATGAGCGGCGCCGGCTTCTCAATCGAAGTGACGTCCTGGACGTCCGAAACAGGCAGGCCGTCTGCCCACTGCCGTCCTCTGCCTATGAAGATTGTATCCTCAAACCCGCGTGTGGTTATCAACCCCAGTTTGGGTCCGGTATGCTCAATAAGTATGTTGGTACCGATAGTTGTGCAGTACTTGACAACATCGGTGTCGATAAGGAATTGTTCAAGTGTTTTACCATCTTTCTCAGCGCACTCTTCGATTCCTCTTATGAACCCTACTCCAAGTTCATAAGCCGTAGTTGGTACCTTCGTGGTGATGTATTTTTCACCTTTAGCTATAAAAAAGTCCATAAATGTGCCGCCGACATCAACGTTGATAATATATCCCATCCTTTTCCTCCTGCGTTGCTTTTTATACGTTCTGCATCCTGGCAATTAAATCGTGAAGAATCTCCAGAGGCATATCATATGGAATTTCGCCTTCGCTAACATAGAAAAATCCGGTTGGCTTGTGTTTGTTGATAAACTGGCTGATGATGGTAAACTGGTTCTTGAGTTCGTCCTGATTCTCTACCAGGAGCGGCAGACCGAAGGAAATCATCAGGGAGCCGGACAATTTCTGTAAATATGCCATGTCATCATCGCTAATTCTCTTACCCAGCAGGATTAACCCGTTCGGTTTTATCATTTCGTGCAGTTCGGTAATGAAGTTTAGCTCCATATTTTTAACAATAAGCGCCGGGAAGCAGTTATAGTATTTAGTCAGGTTAAACAGTGTTGTATAAGCGTCCGTGTATGGTTTGCTATATGCCAGCAATTCATCACGATAGCCGCTATCCAGAAGGTCTTCCCTGAAGAATATCGCGTCAACCCTTAATTCACACAGGCTTTTAACCAGTTTCGTAAGTAAGCTTCCGACCAGAGGGATGGCATTTTCAATTTCATCAACCTTATCGCTCGTCAGGGTCCTCACCAGTGAGCAGGGTCCGGTAAGAATACCGATGACAGCAATGTCTTTGCCCTTTGACATGACGGTACGTTTGGTAGTTTCCAGTAGAATCTGGATGCGGCTATCTTCTTCTGGATTTATTTCCCGTAGTTCAACCTGGCGGCAACTCGTGATTCTCGGGGCAGCATAGTCGTCGTGCCGCTCCGGTTCACAACCGCATAACTCAGCCTCGATGGTAGAGTCGAAGTTATTGACTATTCCGTCATATTTGAACAACTCACAGGCATCCTCCAGCGAATGGGCATAGTAACTGGCGTCGGAAGTTATTTCCGCCAGGGGAATTTGCTCCAGTTTAGCGGCAAGCCCGTAAACAAACGGAATAAATACGGGTCTTTCACTATTCATCAACCTGCAAGTGTTTTTGAATGCTGTTTTCGAGTTCATTTCGGCTGTTGGGAAGTCCTTTCCTTTAGCTTGTCAATGTCAAGTTCTACTTCCGTAACAACGGGGTGGCCTGGCGGTAAATACTGAATCGTGATGATAGCTCCACACTCCGGACAATAAAACTCGACTATTCTCATAAAGTCCGGGTCCGGGGCGTAGGAAATCGTGGCGGAGTCTTGTTTAACCGGAATCGGTGGTCCGTATATTTCACCAGCCGGCCTTTCGTAAACCAGGCAGCCCTTGATGAAAGGTTCTCGGGCGGAACATATTTCTGCGTGGCAGCGATTGCAGCACCACATCTCTTTGTCCAGGTCAATTTCCACGGTTTCAGTAATACGCATTTTTGTCATAATCAAACCTCCCCTAAAACGCCGTGTGAATATTCGCTGATGTAGTAAGATTTATTGGCCGGTATGACATAGGTTGTATCTTTAGCTTCAACAACCGCCGGACCGATAACTCGGTTGCCCGGCACCAGTAACTCTCTATCATAAATGGGGGTCTTGCGGTAACCGATTTCAGGTGACCAGTACACATCTCGCTCTCCTCTTGAAGCGCCGCCAGGGTCTTCACCGGCTAATGCGCTGGCGGTCAACTCGTAGTGGGGCATTGGTACGATGGCATTTAAGATAACGGTGGAGATGGCAATTTTAGCCGAACCCCGCTCGCCAGGTTTGCTAAATTGAGCGCATATTTTTTCCATTTCTTCCTCAGAGCTTATTCGTGTCTTATCCAGATTTACGTTACAATCTGCCAGATTGTTATCCCCGATAAGCTCAAGGTAATAACCAGCGTTATCAGAGGAGAACCCCTCCCCCTCAATATCTCTCCTGGCCACATCCATTAACTGCGCCACGGTTTCGTTAAGCTGCTTATAGTCCTTTAGATAGTTAACACCGTCAAAGAGGGTGAGCGGTAAATACTTTGAATAACGATGAAGTAAATCTGTTGTCGAAAAGCCGAAAGCGCAGAAGGTGGAGGCATAGGGGCTGGTCAATATTCGGCCAAATTTCAAATCGCTAGCGAAACCACCATAGCGGGTCGGGCCGCCGCCACCGTACGCTACCAGGGCAAAATCGCCTAGTTTATCTGTCCCGATACCTTTCTCTTTCAAGAACTGCAGCAGTTCTTCTTGAATATTTCTTTCGGTGGTTTCCTTTATCAGGCAGGCTGCTTCCTCAACGGTGATTTTCATAGGGTCGGCGATTCTTCTCTTGATTGATGCAATGGCTTTGTCCTTATCAAGCAGTACCTTGCCTCCGAGGAAATTATTGGGGTCGATGAAGCCCAGAGCGACGTCGGCATCCGTGACGGTGGGTTCCATTCCCCCACGGTTAAAGCATGCCGGGCCCGGGCTGGCACCGGCGCTTCTCGGTCCGACCTGAACGCCATCCGAATTATTCGGCTTTACAATGGAACAACCACCTATACCCGCCGAGTGGGTGACAATCATGGGTACGCTGACGGGAAGGTCGGAAATTATTGGAGTGAGAGTGTAGTTATGGCTACCACCACGGATTATGCCGATATCCAGGCTGGTGCCTCCTACATCGACGGCTATTACCTCAGAGAAGCCATGGGCCTTCCCCACCAGCTGGGCTCCAAGTACACCCAAAACGGGACCGGACGAATAAGTATCAATAGCCCTTGTTTTGGCGACTCTGGCGGTGCCTCCATGCGAATGCCCCACCATTAAAGGCCGCGTGTAAAGATTGGCTCTCAGGTCATCCTCCGCCCGGTACAGATACCTGACCATAGCATCGTGTATATACCCGTTTATTACCGCCGTGTTGGTGCGGTAAAAAGCATCTGGCTGGTCGGAGATATCAGAAGCCAGCAGTACTCTAATGCTCCCCAGGAAATAGCTGGGGGATTGTTCCTTTATTGTAGCCCTTATCTGTTTTTCATGTTCGGGATTAATATGTGAATTGTTGAGACTGACGACAATGGCACGGGCACCCATATCAATCATATTCTGCATCTTGACAATCAGGTCCTCG
>Ga0315547_1001302_pt1 | contig 20163 bp, 16 predicted proteins | sample SalMarSW160240MG_2_FD_202542 | JGI IMG/M metagenome (GOLD analysis project Ga0315547, IMG submission 202542) | Salt marsh sediment microbial communities from the Plum Island Ecosystem LTER, Massachusetts, United States - Salt Marsh Sediment SW1601-240 ...
ACAATCGGCGACCAATTCAGCTATGGTGCGGCCCGTATTTTCGACGGCGTCCATACGTATAATACCGCAGGCCCCCTGCAAGGGCAAAAACCCGACGCTGCACGCAAGTGGGCCGCTGAGACGTACAGGTCATGGGTGCAACTGGCCAACCAGGCGGGTAAAATTAGTACCATAACTGTGATTCCGGGCTACGATGATACGAAAATCCGCAAACCGGGCCTTGCGGTGGAACGCTATAAAACGAGGCTTTACCGCGCCCAATGGGAAGAGGCCATCAAGGCAGACCCGCACTGGGTACTGATTACCAGCTTTAACGAATGGCACGAGGGAAGTGAGATTGAGCCATCCGCGGAATACAAACACGATTATCTTGAGCTCACGGGCCAATATGCTAAGCGCTTCAAGGCAAAAAAACGCAGCGTTCATCAGCAGGCGGCCCCAAAAGGACCGTCCAGCAACGAACAATCCAAATTGCTGAAAAAGTTCGAGAAACTGCGTGTCGGCGTCCTGCCGAATGCGGACTCGATGGCGTTCTGGTGGATTATGGATTTGGGTGTGGGAATGGACGTTCTGGCGTGGGATGATGTTGTGGGAGGTAACGCTGCGCCCGAAAAATACCCGATATTGCTATATTGCTCCGGAGAACACTATCGCCGGACTGTCAACAAAACCGGCGACGTCGATAATGCGCTGGCCGGTTACTTGAAAGCGGGCGGCTTCCTCGCGGTGCTGCCCGGACTTCCGTGGCCTTTCTATTACGATGAGAACAACAAAGTAGTGAACAGCAGCGGCCGGTTCGGCTTGAACATTCAGGGCGGATGGGAAAGGCCCCCACAGGATTTGAAACTGCATTTCGTGCAGCCGCAGCGACATCTGCCGCACGTACCTGACCAATTCCCGTTTCCTACGTCGGGAGACCAGCGATGGAGGGCGTTCTTTGCCGGTAAAGATACCAAACATACCTCATTGCTGCAATTGCACGATGGCGGGGGCAAGTACCTTGGGGATGCTGTTGCTTACGCTGAGCTAAAAAGCGGGGGCAGAATTGTCTATGCCTGGTTCAGCCTGCTCAACGGGCCCCACGCCGAAGGTTTACTCTACGATATCTTTGACCTCGTGGCCATAAAGCTCCAGAAATAAAACATAAAACGAAGGAGGAGGCTATGACCCTCAGAAGCAAATATGTATCGGTATTGCTGTTGTGTGTGTTTTGCGGACACCTTACAGCAGATGATAAGCTGCCTCTGAAACCTCCCGGAGAGTTTTTTCCGTTGCAGGCGAAAGACCACAAAGATGTTGATTCGTTCAAATCGGGCCAGCCGATTGTTGGAACGACATATTTCTACTGGTACGATATCGACACGAAGAGCCATATTATTGACCACGATGGTACGGATGCACTAACGACTCACCCGGCTGATATGAATGCAATCAGCTATAAACGGGCTTCGTGGCACAAACAGCAGTTACAGGATATGATTTCGGCCGGGGTAGATTTCCTGATGCCGGTCTTCTGGGGCGTTCCGGGAAAGTATGATGGGTGGAGTTTTGTCGGTCTGCCTGCTCTGGTTGAGGCGCATAATGCTCTGGAAAAGGAAGGACATCGGCCGCCTGCGATTGGTCTGTTCTACGACACATCCATACTTCAATGGAACGGATTCAATAAGGACGGAAGCAGTTATCACGTCGATTTGTCAACGGATTTTGGAAAAGAGTGGTTTTATACGGCTATACGTGACTTTTTCAGTATGCTCCCGCCTTCGAAATGGGCACGCGTGGACGGTAAGCCGATTGTTTTACTTTATTCGGCGAGCTTTGCAAAAAAACAGTGTCCAAAACAGCTTGATTACGTCAGAGACAGATTCCAAAAGGACTTCGGGTCGGAGATATTTCTGGTCAAACAGCCGGGCTGGCTGGGCGAAGCCGATGCAACGTATTCGTGGGGGGCAGCGGTAAACGGGCCGCTTATATACAGGCAGACCCTCTCTCTCGGGCCGGGTTATGACCATAGTGCGGTGCCGGGCAGAGCAGAGCTTATCGTCGAACGGCTCGATGGCAAGACCTATATTGAGCGATGGTCGAAGGTGCTGCAGCTCAATCCGACACAAAGGCCCTGGATGGTGCACGTGGAGACGTGGAACGAATGGCACGAGGGAACAGATATAGCTGATTCCCGCGAGTACGGCCGAAGCTATATTGTCCTGACGCGTCTTTTTGCGGATATGTGGCGTGCTAAAACGAGGCTCAGTCCTGCCGGTCTGTATCACGATGCAAATTCCGTTAGCTGGGAACAGGACCCCGTTAGAAATTCCAGAACGTCCAAGCTAATACGGCAAGGTAAGATTTCTAACGGGGCGGGCCAATCCAGGGGCCTTGAACTTCGCCCAAGCAGCGGCGATGGTGTCTGGAAAGCGGAAAAGTACGCAAATGTAAAAGCGGTTGTCTCCGCCTCGAATTCAGAGCCGGGCAAAAGCCGTTACCTGTATTTCAATGTGGACGACGCATTTGCTTATGAATTGTTCGACCAGACGGTGTCGGTATCGGTAACTTATCGCGATGCAGGATGCTCATCCTTTCTTCTGGAATATGACAATACAAACTCTCAAATAGGTCCGGGTGAAGGTGCTTTTCGGCCTGTTGGAAACGTTGTGGTTGATGGAAGCAACGAATGGAAAACTGTCAGGTTCACGATGCCGCAATGCCGCTTTATGAATCGGTGTAACGGGGTTGATTTTCGTTTTGCTGTTTTGGGTGGCGATATGGCGCTGGCCATAAGCAAAGTGCAGCTTGTAAAAACAAGGTAGCTATCTGAAATTGAAGAAAAAAACTCTGTCTCTTTCGGATAATCCCTATGCAGAAATTGATTATTTTTCTACAGCTTCCGATGGGATTTTCTACGAATTATCCACTAACAAAGCAAATTTCCTCCAAAATCCTACAGATTGCAGGGACTTTTGGCATAAAGTTTGTTCGTAGATAAGCTAAAAGAGGCCTTAGCGACAAGCGGCCTCCGGCATCAAACGTAAGTTGTTTCATGCAAACTGGTTACAACCAACCAACTCCCGTTCTTGCCTGGATTCGGTTACCTGAATCAACGGAAGACGTAGATTTCCGGTCTTGAGGTAGCCAACACCCGAGACAACGTCCAAACACGGCGGCAAAGTTATCAACAGGTTGTCCACAACGGTGGACCTGTCATAAGCTGGATACTTTACCATAACAAAAGGTGCCAAGAAACGCCGACGATTTATAAGTCTTTGTAAATACAGGCCATAAACAGTTCCGCCCAAATAGTGAATGAAAAAACATAAAAAAACAAAGCTGAGAAAACGTATAAAAACTAATGCCGGAGCACTTCTTGTCATGCTGTGAAGAAATGGTTATTGTATCTTGTCAGAAAACTTTGGGCACTGTACAATCAGTCCCCTGATATATGTATTAGTAAGGATAATAATTTGAAACGTTCTCTGATTACAATTGGCGAATCAATCCATGCTTCCATTCCGAAGACGGGCAAAGAAATGGCCAAGTTAGCGGAACTTGGGCCCGATGCTTATTCTGCGCCCAGTGAGCCGCTTGACAATATCAAGAGCCTGATTGAATCGCAGGCAGCCGAAGGTGCTGATTACATTGCGGTAAATCTCGACGCCTTTGGTGAGGATAACCCGCAGGTCGCTGTCGATATGATGGTCGAATACGTCCGGTCGGTTCGCAAATGGAGCAGCGGAGTGCCGATTTGCATCGACAGCAGTAACGATGATGTTCTGAGAGCCGGCCTGAAAGAATGGTACAATACGAAGAAGCAAGTCAAGCAGCCGCTTATAAATTCGGTCAAGACGTATACGATGGAGGATTTGCTGCTGCTAAAGAAGGATTTTGACTACGGATTCATCGGCCTTTTGGTCAGCGAAGATAAAGCCACCGGCCCGGGTGGTTCGTTCTCTGTTGACCAGCTTTACGGCCTGGCAAAGCAGATATATGAGAAGGCAGTGGGTGAATATGGCTTTAAGACCGGCGAAATTTTCTTCGATTCGACCGTATTTCCATTAGCGATAGATATGCCGATGGAGCCGGGTGTGCCGGGCTATACATACCGGGCGTTTGAGACAATAAAGAAGATTAAGAGCGACCCGGTAATGAAAGGAGTGCATTGTTCGCTCGGTATAAGCAACTGCGTCCGCGATTTGCCGGGCCGAAAAATAGGCATCTGCAGGGCGTATGCTGCAAAAGCGATGGAGTATGGCCTTGATGCCGCTATTGTCAACGTGGCACATCATTATGGCCAGGTTGAACCGAACCAGGAACTGCTGGAACTCGTTGAAGCCTATGCAAAGATGGACGGTTCTCCTGAAAGATTGAATCAGGCAATGGCCTTGATGAGCGAATTCTGCCGGTCGCTGCGAAAGTCCGCCAGATAGTCTTTCTAAATCTTAATGGATTATTTGCAAGCCCCTTTTTACCTCAATCTTTTCGGCCGATTTCCCGTGTGAGGGAAGCAATAAAACTAAATCAGCAAGAGACTTACCGCCATTATCAACATGCCCAGCACGACTCCCAGAATGACGATATGGCCGTGGCCGAAACGGTGGGCCGATGGGAGAAGCTCATCCAAAGAAATATATACCATAATTCCAGCGACGAAGGCTAAAAGGGATGCAAGAAGCTGCTCCGACAAAAAAGGCCACAAAACCAGGAAGCCCAGACAAGCTCCGACCGGCTCAGCAAGGCCGGACAGAAATGAGTACAAGAAGGCTTTGCGCCTGCTGCCTGTCGCGTAAAATATGGGCACAGATACTGAGATGCCCTCGGGTATGTTATGTATGGCAATCGCCACAGCGGTAAATACACCAAGCCTCATATCACTCAGGGCCGTCCCAAAAGCCGCGAGCCCTTCGGGAAAATTGTGAATCCCAATAGCCAGAGCGGTAAGCAGGCCTGTTCTCATAAAAGATTGTTTTGCCGCCGTTGAATTATTTTCACCAAGCATACTGTAATCGTGAGGATTCTCGGGCTCGGGTATGGAGATGTCTATCAGGCCCATGAAAGCGATCCCTGCAAAGAAAATCACAACCGCCCAGACGTCTTTTATGGCTTCAAAGGCAGCGGGCAGCATCTCCACAAAAGATATGTAAATCATCACCCCGGCTGAGAGGCCCAACGAGAATGCCAGATAAATTGGTTTGGGTTTTTTAATGAAGTAAGCGACGGCGCTTCCTATCCCGGTTGACAGGCCGGCGACGGCCGTCAGCAAAAAGGCCGGAACGACATTTTCAGTTACATCCATAGCTTATCCCAATTGCTCAGCATCTGAACATAATACCAGAGCAAACAGAGACATATTAAAAATAATACACCTTTTTGACAACTTCGATTTTCTTATGTGAGCACCCACGGCCCAAATTTTATTCTTTCCTCTTTATGCGGCTTTTGGTAAAAATTATATTGGCCTTTAATAATCTGTTAAAAACGCAGAAAGGCCATAGAACAAAAAATATATGGCAATAAAAAATGGCTGACCAGATTTGCAAAAGGAGAATGAAATCGATGAAAAGTTATCCCGTTTTGATAATAATGTGTTTCGTTCTGTGTGTTACACCATTGCTCAGTGCTGATGAATCGAAAGACTCGGATACCATTAAAACCAGCACTTTCTATGTGGCCCCGATCGGCAGCGATTCGTGGTCGGGTCGGATACCGCGGCCCAATGCCAGCCGGACGGACGGCCCATTTGACACACCGGATGCAGCATGTGCCGCGGCACGAAAAGTCGATACAAAAGTGCCAAAAACAATAGTTGTTCAAGAGGGACTGTACTTTTTGAATGAGCCGTTAGTGCTGACAGATAAAGATGCAGGACTGACTATAGAGGCAGCGCCTGGGGCAAAGGTGTTTCTCTATGGAGGCCGGAAAGTGGCTGGCTGGAAAAAAGATGGCGAGAGGTTTTATTCAGCCGCCCTGCCCGATGTAAAGGAAGGAAAGTGGGACTTCCGGGCACTTGTCGTAAACGGGCGCTTTTGCCGGCGAGCCAGACTGCCTGAGAAAGGCTTCTTCACACACCAAAGCAGTTTCGATGTACCCTGGATGACCAGTACGGGCGGAGGATGGAAACGCAAGCCGACGAATGAGGAGCTGACCCAATTGAAATATAAGCCTGAAGACCTGGACTCCCGGCTGGACATCAAGAACGCGGAACTTACTGTTTATCACATGTGGGACGAGTCGCTGGTCGGGGTGTCGGCGATGGACACGAAATCCCATACCCTGACCTTTTCCACTCCTGCCGGTCACCCGCCGGGCGCGTTCGGCGTCAAAAAGTACGTTGTTTGGAACGTCCGCGAGGCAATGACCGAACCGGGGCAGTGGTATCTCGACCGCACAGCCGGCAAAGTGGTGTATTGGCCGCTTCCCGGAGAGGACATGAGCAAAGCAGAGGTTTTTGCCCCGACTATCGAGTCCATCATTCAAATTAAGGGCACAAAGAATAAACCGGCCAAGGACATAACCATTCGCAGTCTCGTGCTCTCGGTAACGACGACTCCATTGAAAGCGGGCGGTTTCGGCGCGGGCAGGTTCGAGGGGGCTGTCTCTATTTCCTCCGGCCGGAATTGCAGTCTTCTCGACCTCGAAATCGTCAACGTCGGCGGCCAAGGTATCAAGGTTTCGGGAAGCAACCTGCTTATTGAAAATTGCCACGTCCACCACACCGGCGCCTGCGGCATCAAGTTCAGCGGAGCCGGCTCTCTAATTACAAATAATTACATTCACCACGTTGGCCTTACCTACCCCAGTGCGATTGGTCTTCAGGGAGGCGGCCAAGACAACGAGGTCAGCCATAATGAAATCCACGACACACCTTACACGGCCATTAACTGGGGCGGAGAGAGAAACCGAATCGAAAAGAACCTGATTTATCGTGCGATGCTGGAATTGCATGACGGCGGAGGTATCTACTGTTTCGCAGGCAAAGGGCTTGTGCTGCGGGGTAATTTCATTCGGGACATACCCGATACGGGCGGCTATGGGTCCTCAGCTTACTATCTCGATGAGCGGTCTGAGAACTGTATAGTCGAGGGAAATTTATCACTTAACGTTGGCCGGCCTACACACAACCACATGGCAAAAAATAACACTATTCGCAATAACGTTTTTATCTGTGATGAGGATGCGAGATTTACATTCCCGAGGTCTTCGGATTTTGTATTCGAGAGAAACATCGTCTATGCCAGGGGTAAGATTGTATTTGACAATACCGATGCCATCACGACATTCAAGGACAATGTCCTGTACAGCACGGAAGGCCAAGTTCAAGGCAACAAGATGAGCCGATACAGCCGGACAGGCTCTGAACCATTGCAGCCGGACGACAATCTGTTCGCGGACCCGCTTCTTGTCGAGTTTGAAAAGGGTAAGGTCAGCTTTGACGCCAAGTCACCGGCGATCAAGCTCGGCATAGAACCGATAGATGTCAGCGGTGCCGGTCGGCGGCCTTAGTGTGGCGGCTCAAAATCACTTGGATGAGAATATATTTTATTCTTGACCTATTGGCCGGCCATTGTTAGAAAATAACCGGTTTATCAAATAAATTTGCATTTAAATGGAAGGGAATTGCACTATGGCAGAAATAAATGAAACCCCGGAAACGCCGGAAACTCCCGGCGGTGAACCCGACGCCGAGCAGCCCACAAGCGCAGAACCGGCTGCAAGTACCGAACAGCCCGCAGGCGCGGAACAACCTGTGAGTACCGAGCAGGCCGCAAGTGTCCAAGAGGAACAAGTAAGTGAAGAAATAAATAAAGATGCCCGCATGTGGGCGATGTTCTGCCACCTGGCGGCACTTGCAGGACTGGTAGTGCCAGTTGTTGGCTGCATCGTAGGACCATTGATTATATGGCAGATAAAGAAAGACGAACACCCATTTGTCAATGAGCAGGGCAAAGAAGCGGTGAACTTCCAGATATCGATGTTGATATATGGGATTGTTGCGGGGCTTCTGTGTTTTGCGTGCGTCGGTTTTGTCTTGGCGCCGGCGGTAGCCATTTTTGACATCGTCTTTTTAATAATTGCGGCTGTTAAGGCCAACAATGGTTTCCACTACCGCTATCCGCTTTGTATCCGGTTCATTAAATAGACGTCGGCGGCACGAAAAATAAACACCAAATGCGATTTGCTATCAAGCTATCGATTAGCGTGTGCATTATCCTTTTTTGCACATGGATAGTGGGCAAGCATAAGCTTCCGACACTGGCCGGCCTGATTACAGTCATGCCTCTGACCAGTCTCATTGTGCTTGTCTGGTTATATCTGGACAACCCGGGCAATTTCAACCTGATGACCGATTATACTAAAGGGGCTTTATAGGGGATTTTGCCAACGATTTTATTTTTCATTACAGCTTTTATGTGCTTTCGCAGGCACCTGTCCCTTTGGATTGTGCTTTGCGCCGGCTTTGCGGTCTGGCTTATCGCCGCATTTGTTCATCAGTGGCTGCTCAGTAAATAACCGCTGAGCCAGTTTGTTCTGACCCGGCGCAGTGAACTAATCTTCAACAGTTATCTCTGCCCTTGCAAAATTGCCGCTGCTTCGATATTATAGCGTAAATGGCGGCAAAAAAGGACAAGCACAAGGATGCTCCGAGTGCGGTCAATAAGAAGGCTTATAGAAACTTCGAGCTTGTCGAAAAGTTCGAGGCCGGGCTTGAGCTTTTAGGCTCGGAGGTCAAATCGCTGCGGGCCGGCCAGGCCGACCTCGACGGCTCGTACGCGAGGATTTTGGACGAGCAGTGCTGGCTCGTTGGTGCTACTATAGCCCAGTATCAACAGGCCGGCGTCATGAACCATGAGCCGACCAGAAACAGAAAACTATTACTGCATAAGGCCGAAATCCACAGGATAAGGGTAAAGCTTGAGCAGCGGGGATTTACCCTCGTGCCCCTGCGGATTTACTTCAGCGGCAGGGGCCTTGCAAAGTTAGAGCTGGCCCTGGCCAAAGGTAAAAGGCAATATGACAAACGAAAGACAATCACCGAACGTGACCAGAGGCGAGACTTAGACAGGAATATGAAAAAGTATCGCAGATAATTAAAAAGAAAAAGCAGATTCCCGCCTGCGAGCGAATAACAAAAGCAGCACAAATAAAACTTTGCAATAAGATATATTCAGGACAGGAGTTTTTAGAATGGCTGAAGAAAAAAAAGAAGAGAAAAAAATTATAGTCGACGAGGACTGGAAAAAGGAAGCTCAAAGAGAAAAAGAGACATTAGCCGCACAGGAAGAAGAAGAAAAGAAAGCAGAAGAAGAGACTCGTCGCGGGCCTTTGCCTAAGGGTAATTTTGCGGCGCTGATAAGTATGCTCGTTACGCAGGCATTTTTTGCTATGGGGCTGCTCCAGGTCAAAGAAGGCAAGGAAAGAGAGCCGGATTTGGAGCTGGCTAAATACAACATCGATATGCTCGAAACCATCGAGGAAAAAACCAAAGGCAACCTGACTGAAGAAGAAAAGAAAGTCCTCGAAAATACACTCAGTCAGGTCCGTATGGCCTACGTTCAGGTTACAGAGCAAGTCCCACCAAAAACTCAATGAGTAAAGTGGCAAAAATACACGTAAATTTGAAACACAAAGAGAACTCTCTAACGAGGTAAGCCGTATTGGCAAATATATTGGATAAAATTGTTGCGGATAAAAGGACGGAAATCAGGGGCCGACAGTCCCAGAGAAGTCTTGAGCAGCTTAAAGAACAGGTTGTCTCTTTGCCGAAGTGCCGCAATTTCTACAAAGCTGTCACCAAGCCCAACAGGCGGGGCATAAACGTTATTGCGGAGGTGAAAAAGGCCTCGCCTTCAGCCGGTATCATTCGCGAGGATTTTGACGCCGTGGCGATTGCGCAGACCTACAAGAAATGCGGTGCCGATGCAATCAGCGTTCTTACCGATGAAAAATACTTTCAAGGCCGACTCGAATACATAAAGCAGATAAGCGAGGCGGTGGATTTGCCTATTTTGCGAAAGGATTTTATCATCGACCCCTGGCAGGTCTACGAATCACGTGCGGCCGGTGCCGATGCGATATTGTTAATAGCTGAAGCGCTAAAGCCCGGCGAATTGATGGACTTGATGATAACCGCGGCCGAGCTGACCTTAACGGTCCTTCTGGAAATCCACCAGGCCGATACGCTGCTGGCGGTCCGCAGCCTGATAGGCTTTCCAAAGAAGGGATACAGCGTTATCGGAATCAATAATCGGGACCTGGCCACAATGGAAGTGGACCTGAATACAACCAGCCGGTTGGCGGAACTTATCGATAATAAGAACGAACTGGTCACCGAAAGCGGGATAAAGACGCGAGCCGATGTCGAGAAGATAAAATTCGCCGGTGTCAGGGCTGTTCTCATTGGGCAGGTGCTTTGCGCGAGTGCCGATATAGAAGAAAAATTCACCGAGCTATTCGGCTAATCACTTACACATAGAAAATGTTATTAAAAAAAACTTGTAATTAAAAGGATTACTTGTGAATACTATGAGCATATTTCTTTATCTGCTATTAGGTTTAATGACCGGCATTCTTAGCGGCTTAATCGGCATTGGCGGCGCCATAATTATCATTCCATCACTGGTTCTCGGGTTCGGAATGTCACAGCATACGGCTCAAGGCACGACTTTGGCATTGATGGTTCCGCCAATCGGTCTTCTTGCCGCATGGACGTATTACAAGGCCGGCTTTGTGGACTTCAAAGTAGCGGCCCTTATCTGTCTGGGTTTTTTTGTCGGGGGCTTTATAGGTGCCAGGTTTGTAACTGATATTCCCGACTTGCTGCTGAGAAGGATATTCGGGCTGGTGCTTCTCTTGGCAGCTTTGAAGATGATTTTTACAAAATGAGAAAAGTCGGCAGCTATACCTGCAATTTCTCTATTGATTTTGCTTCCGGGCTTTTTGGATTTTCGCCCAGGGGTCACGCAGGGTTGCCGTCCGATTGAATACGAGCTTTTCCCCCGAACTTTTGGGGTCCACGCAGAAATAGCCCAGTCTCTCGAACTGGTATCTTCGGCCCGGTTTTGCCTCCGCGAGAGACGGCTCAACACGACAGGAATCTAAAATTTGCAATGAATTCGTATTCAGATTGGATTTGAAGTCCTCGCCCCGGCCTACATCATCCGGGTCTTCTTTGCTGAACAGATGGTCATACAAGCGTACTTCGGCAGGCAGCGAGTGAGAGGCGCAAACCCAATGCAGTGTTGACTTGACCTTGCGTCCGTCCGGGGCGTCACCGCCCCGTGTAGCGGGGTCGTATGTGCAGCGAAGCTCAACGATTCGGCCGCTGTCATCCTTAACTACATCTTTGCACGTGATGAAATACGCATACCGAAGGCGGACTTCGCGCCCGGGCGCCAGGCGGTAAAATTTCTTCGGAGGCTGTTCCATGAAATCTTCCTGCTCGATGAAAAGCTCCCGAGAGAAAGGTACCTTCCGCGTGCCGGCACTTGAGTCTTCCGGATTGTTGACAGCCTCCAGCTCTTCCGTTTGTACCTGTGGGTAGTTTTCGATGACGACTTTTAGCGGCCTGAGTACGGCCATCACGCGAGGCGAGGTTTTATTCAGGTCCTCTCGCAGGCAATATTCCAGCAATGCGATATCAACAGTGCTGTTGAACTTATTAACTCCGATACGTTTGCAAAACTTCCGGATGGACTCGGGTGTATAGCCTCGACGCCGCAGGCCGCAGATGGTAGGCATCCGCGGGTCATCCCATCCACTGACCAGTCCTTCCTGCACCAACTGCTGGAGCTTGCGCTTGCTCATAACCGTGTAGTTTAGATTAAGGCGTGCGAATTCAATCTGCTGTGGATGATGAACGCCCAATTCGTCAAGGAACCAGTCATACAAAGGCCGATGATTCTCAAATTCCAGTGTGCAGATAGAATGGGTAATCTGCTCGATGGAATCTTCAAGGCCATGGGCCCAGTCATAAGTGGGATAGATACACCACTTATCACCGGTACGGTGATGTTCCGCGTGCAGGATGCGGTACATAACGGGGTCCCGCATGTTCAGGTTTGGAGATGCCATATCAATCTTGGCACGAAGGACACGGGAACCGGCCGGAAATTCCCCCGCCCGCATTCGCTCAAATAAGCCAATGTTCTCATCGACACCGCGGTCACGATAGGGGCTTTTCTTGCCCGGCTCGGTCAGGGTGCCGCGGTATTCTCTCATCTGGTCCGGGCTTAAGTCACAAACGTATGCTTTGCCTGCTTTAATAAGCTGAACGGCGTAATCGTACATTTGCTCAAAATAATCCGAACCGAAGTAAAGCCGGTCTGCCCAATCGAAACCAAGCCACCGAATGTCTTCTTTGATGGCTTCGACGTATTCATCTTCTTCTTTGATTGGGTTGGTATCATCGAATCTAATATTACAGAAGCCGCCCTCGTTTTCGGCTGCGATACCGAAATTAAGGCAGATACTCTTGGCGTGTCCGATATGGAGATACCCGTTCGGCTCAGGCGGAAATCGCGTCACTACCCGGCCGCCCCATTTGTTTGTTTTGTTGTCATCGGCAACAATCTGCCGGATAAAGTCAAGCCTGGCTATAGAATCATCTGCATTCATAATAAGTGCGGCCTTAATTGCCGGTGCCATAAAATTTTGCAAATTATAATGAATGACAACACTATCGTCAACCTTGCTTGGCTCTAAGAGCTTATCCGAATAACCGGGGCGTTATGAGGCCGAGCGAAAAGTTCAAGGCCAAGGCGGCAGGCCAAAAATGCCCGGAGGCGTGGTTTTCTCCACGTTGAGAACGTTTTTGGCCGACAACGCAGGCATCGGGCTTTGCAGCCGGCCGCAATAGAGCGGATTACTTGGATAGGCTCTAAATACAAAAGAGTATGAGAGCAGATGATGATACGTTAATCATTTACAATCTGCTATATTATTGCTTCTGACCTGAAGATCCATACACAAACACCCGATATAATATAAAAGACTTGACAGCAGATTGGTCCTTTACATAATATGACGTAGTTTTTTGTCCCTGTTGAGCCGGCTACGAAAATCGCTGAGTCAGCGGTATTCGTAATCTGCTCACAGGGTTTATATAATAGAAGCCATTTGCAATTTTCTGCACAATAAGAGTTGTAAAAAGCAGGTCCCAATTGAATGAACGAAGAAGTTCTACAGCAAATCGAGCAGATAATAGGCTACAAATTTTCCAACCGCAAACTCTTAACCAAGGCACTAAGCCATTCCTCGTCGACCGATAACCGCCTTTTGAGTAATGAAAGACTGGAATTTCTCGGCGACTCGATTTTAGGTATGGTCATCTGTCAATTTCTCTTCGAGCGGTTCCCTGATCATTTGGAAGGAGATTTAACGAAAATAAAGAGTGTGCTTGTTTCCCGCAGCACCTGCGCTCAGATCGCCGGCGAGCTCGGTCTGCAAAAGTTTCTAAAAGTGGGCAAAGGTCTGGCCTCAGACCGGGCCTTGTCAGGTTCTCTGGCTGCCGGCCTGTTAGAGGCCATTATCGCAGCAATCTATATCGACAGTGGATTCGGCGCTGTCCGCAGTGTTATCCTAAGAGTCTTTGGCCCGTCAATTGACCGGGCCGGCGACGAACAAAACCACGGCAACTTCAAATCCCTGTTGCAGCAATACGCCCAGCAGCAGTTTAATGCAACGCCTGTTTACGAGCTGCTCGATGAAAAAGGGCCCGACCACGACAAATGTTTTGAGTGTCAGGCTGCTCTGGCAGACCGCCATTTCTTAAGCGCGTGGGGCAGAAGCAAAAAAGAAGCAGAACAAAAAGCCGCTTTCAACGCCCTTGCCGACTTGGGCTTGCTTGAGAATAATTTGCCAAACCGGAAAGAATGAAACACCGGCAAGTCTGAGACGGCCGGAAGCGGATACGAACCTATTTAACCAATCCGGTAATCACCCTATAATCAACCACGCCAAGGCGTGCAGGGTCAATGCAGCCACAAATATAAAGGCAACAATTGAAGCAAATAAAATCACTGACTCCTTGATAAAATTATTTGCTTTGATTACCGGAAGTTTCGTCGCTTTATAGATGATGGCGATTGCCGCCACTAACGGCAGCAGCCATAGCATAGACAGCGGATTTGGCCCGAACTGTTCGGGCTCAATAAAGGTCGCAATAACAAAAATGGCTTTCAACAAAACTTTACCCTCAGGCCCTCTCTAAACCGCGCTGCTGGGCCAAATAAACGGCGTTGACAATACACAAAAAGTTCAGCAAACCCGCTGTGCTTGTATATATTTGTCCGATTTCGTTGGGCCAGCCATAGACGCGATAAGCTCCGGCGGTGTTCAAGCGTCCCAGCACAAGCACTATCGGGGAATTCATAATTTGCGCCCCTACAACATACCAGGGAGCTGTGCCGAAAAGGTTAACAACGCCAATTGAGCCTATATATATCCCGATACAAAAGGTCAAACAAACGGTTACGAATATAATTATCGACCGTCTTCTTTCCATCAGCACGAAATGGCCTGCGCCCGGCACGAGCCAGGACAGCAGACCCACAACCAACATAAACAGCGTTTTCTTTTCAGTCGAACGCAGTGCCATTACGATGTCCCCTTAGATTCCGCCGGTTCATTTGGCTCTGCGGCCCGCCGTGCTCCCGCCGCCCATCTAAAGTCCATACGTTTCAATATGTTTTCAGGATTAAAGTGTACCGCCGCCAAACTCTGGGATTGAATATGCTCTTCCGAATATACCTTTAAAGGCTTGAGCTGCTCATATTGTTCCCGCATAACACGCCTAATGCGAATTTCCTTTATACAATAGTAGCTCATATCCGGCTTAAATTCCAAAGGCTGAGCTAAGTTATCAACGCTGTTGCTGTCCTGTGGTACAAGAGAATAAAGCCGATTTATGAACTGTCCCTGTACTTTTGCTTCATCGACCGACAGCCATCTTTGGGCTTCATTGACGAACCAGGTTGAGCCCGGATTACCCTGGCTTTGAAGAGCCAACCTTTCTATCGCTTCTCTTGAGATTCTTTTTAGGTTTGTCAAACTCTCGCTCTTAACAGGCATATCAATATCTTTTATCGCGTTTGGGTCGCTTTCGTCCTGCGTGTCCTTCCGGCCATAAAGCCCATTAAATTTCTCAATCGTGCTCTCCCAGCCGTCCTTCGCCGCCAAGGCTATAAACTCTTCGGCTTTCTTTTTGGCAGCATCCATAGCTGCAAGTTTTTTTAAGTCTTCCGTCACTTTCGCTTTTACCGAATACACATCCTCCGTTTCCAACTCCTGCTTCGGCGTAGTGTTGGCATCTGCCTGATTTGCCTGCTCGTGCTCTGGTGCAAACTTAAACGTGCCCGTGCCAAAGGATTGATTTATGCTTTCAGGCTCAGAGGCCTTTTGGGCATCTATCACGCGGACAACCGTCATTATTCGTCCCAACATATCAATCACCGGGCCGATATTCTTATGCATTTCGGGCTTCGACACTGCGAAAGGGCCAAGTTCGCCAAGACCCATCTCATCAACTGCAAATACAAACTGAGTCAACACGACAATATTATTCCCATAGCTTCTCATATACAGGTTACCAAGGTAATCATCTGCGTACATATCGGCCGCACTAAGAAGCCCCGTCTTTCCCGCATATACCCCGATTTTATACTCTTCAGATAACTTTTCAGCGGCAGCTTCATAATCACCAGGGCGTTGCTTTAACTGCTCAGGACCAGGACTATCCGGCTCCGTATCCATATCATGCGGAGCTGTCTCGGTAAGTTTCTTTGCATCATCCAGGATACCTTTAGCCTTCGAATTTATTTTGTTTTGCAGCAGGCTTTTTGAAATAATACCCGCCACCTCGGCGTAACCTTTAATGCGTTCGGTCAGCGCCGAATTCGGGTCGTTCGGGTCCGATGGTACCTGCTCAGTAAATTTTTCTCTGTTTTTCTGATAGTACTGTTCTGCCTCTTCCTGTGTAGGCGGCGTTACTATTGCAGAAACATCATCGAGCCGGCACGCAATGTATTCAAGCTGAACTCTATCGGCCAGCTTATATCCAAAACCATAAGGATTCTCTTCGTCTGCAGCACCGGAGAAGAATTTTTTGTATCTGTTAAAATGCTCCACAATTCTTTCCTGATTCGGCTCACTCTGTATTTCGGCAAACAGGGCAGAATCAATTTTTACAAAATTAGCATCAATCGTTTCCCCGTCCCAGCTGACCTCCTGCATTAACTGTAAGGTGGTAATATCTTCGCCCGAACAGCACATCTTGGCGTACTCCAACACCGCCAGCAGCTTGCTGAATATCGTCAGTATTCTTTCCTCCGAAATCCCTAACTGTTTCACTACCGAACCGATTAACTGTGAATATGTGGCCCCTCTAAATTGAGGTATCCGCGGTATGGCATCCACCAACAGTCTGCGAGTGTCTTCATTTGACACCCTTATTCCCGCGAGTTCCGTTTCTTTTTTCAAACAGTACCAGTAAATTTCGCTTGGCGCCGAGCGCTTGTAAATATCGCTGATTTGCTTGTCGCTGATTCTATACTCGTTGTTTCTTATCATCCGTTTTATGTAATTGACTAAACCCGGTGAAGTTCTCCGCTCGCTGAATAAAAGTTCTCCCAGTAAAATAGCCCGCAGGTCCAGGACCTTACTAAACAACGGGATACCAACGCTCTGCAGCAGTTCAGCGGTTCCTGCCGACCCCAAAACATGTAACTCTTCGCGGGCCACAATTATATCATTATTAGTGATTTTCCTGTTATCTGAAAAGTACGCCGCTGTTTTGTGCAGGCCGGTGCTTCGCCGACTAATGAACTCCAGGAAACTAACAAGCCCCATAAAGGAAGCCAGTGTCCCAATGGCAACGATAGCCATCACTTTCGTATTATTTTTGCGAAACCATTTAACCAGATTCATATCCGTGCTCCGTGACCACTAATCGAGTATTAAAAGCACAAAGTATATGTAATATTTCGTGCTTTGCAAGAAAAATAGCAGGTTTGCCAAAAACCGGGCATTTACAAAATATGCAATCCACAATACGATATGCTCGATACGAAATGATATGAAGCGCGACAGAGCCGAACCGGCAGCTTTCGGCAGGGCCAAAAAGAGGAAATGTCGGCTGCCGCGACGGGTGTTTGCTCTGATATTGTGAACACAGACAATGGACAATCAAAAGGCTAATTACTCAAAATCAGCGCAGGCCTTCAGCGAGGCCGTTAAATTTCTTCCGGGCGGTGTCAGCTCTCCCGTGAGGGCATTCGGCGGAGTAGATATCGAGCCTCTCTTTATCGAACGCGCGGCCGGCTCAAAAATCTATGATATCGATGGCAATGAATACATCGATTACGTCGGCTCCTGGGGACCGATGATTCTTGGACACGCGCATCCGAAGGTATTAGAAGTCATTCGAGCCGCAGCGGAAAAGGGAAGCTCTTTCGGAGCACCGACATTGGCCGAGACGAGACTGGCGAAAAAAATAATCGCTGCTTTCGATTCCATCGAAAAAGTTCGTCTTGTCAGCAGCGGCACGGAGGCGGTAATGACCGCTGTTCGTCTTGCCCGCGGCTTTACGAAAAAGGATTTAATAATCAAAATGGCCGGCTGCTATCACGGCCACAGCGATTCGCTATTGGTCGCCGCAGGTTCCGGGCTTGCCGAAAGGGGCACCCCATCAAGCGCCGGCGTGCCCAATTCGATTGCCGGCCTGACCATCGTAATCCCGTATAACGACATCGAAGCTGCAACAAAGACCTTTCAAACACACAAGGACAAAATCGCAGCGGTCCTGGTTGAGCCTGTCGCCGCGAATATGGGAGTAGTGCCTCCGTTGGACGGCTATCTCCAGCAGTTACGCAACTTATGCGACCGGAACGATGCTCTGCTGATATTCGATGAGGTGATAACCGGCTTTCGCCTTTCCGCAGGCGGAGCACAGCAGCTTTTCGGCCTGAGAGCCGATATTACCTGCCTTGGCAAAATCATCGGAGGAGGCCTGCCCGCAGCCGCAGTCGGAGGCCGGGCAGACATTATGGATATGCTCGCTCCGGTCGGCCCGGTCTATCAGGCAGGTACCCTCAGCGGTAATCCAATCGCAACTGCTGCTGCCAATGCGACACTGGAAATACTAACGGAAGGAGACTGCTACCAAAAACTCGAATCTTCGTCGGCTTTGTTGGAAACCGGCCTGGCCAATGCCGCCAAAGACGCAAAGATACCCGTTACAATCAATCGCCTCGGTTCGATTATGAGCTGCTTCTTTACCGACAGACCGGTGCGAAACTTTGCCGATGTCCGGTCAACCAATATAAAACGGTTCAAAAGGTTCTTTGCAGAGATGCTCAAGGAAGGCATATACCTTGCTCCCAGCGCTTATGAAGCGATGTTCGTCTCGATGGCCCACTCAAAGCAGGATATTGAAAAGACCATCGAAACGGCACAAAAAACCTTCCACAAACTCAGAGATTAACACCTAAAAGCACAAATTGTTCTGCATTACTGAAACAGCTTTATTTGAAGAGGACAATAAATGAAAAAATACTTACTTGCGACTCTGACGGTAGTAATCTTCGTCGGCTGTGTGTCACAGGAAAGCAAGTCAGATACCGTCTCAGAACAGAATGCCGCAAAGAAACGAGAGCTGCGGGATGTGATTGGAGTAACACATGTCAGCGGCAAATATTATTTGACGGACAAAGATTTCCTAAACGAAGGAGCCGACCAAATTCTGGCCCTGGGTTCGAGGGTGATTAAGGTCTGGTTTGATAATCCGCCGGGGTCTTATCCTTTTAACTCCGAATGGCCGAAGATGAACACCTTGGTTGAGATGGCACAGTCGCCGTATTTTCAAAAGCTTTTCAATAAGCCTTTTTCTACTTACATTATGATGTGCTTCTCAACAGGACGCGGCGGAGGGTACTGGAAAAACGGTATCACAGAAAAGCAAAAGAAGGATGAGCAGCGGCAGTTTTACGAGCTGGCCAAACATCTTCTGACAACATATAAGAACACGGGCAAGACGTTTGTTTTGCAGCACTGGGAAGGCGACTGGCTGATTCGCGGCAATTTTGACGCAAAGAGCGACCCGACTCCAACAGCAATCAGCAGTATGATAGAGTGGCTGAACGCGAGGCAGGCCGGAGTCAATCAGGCTAAGCAGGAGGTCGGCCAACATGGTGTTCGTCTCTATCACGCCGCTGAGGTGAACCGTGTCGTCGTTTCTATGAAGCAGGGCAAACCGAATATGGTCAATTCGGTCCTGCCTCATACTAATCTGGATTTGGTTTCATACTCGGCGTGGGACGCTGCGACGGAGCACTTTAATGACCCGAACGTGCTGCGAGATGCCCTGGATTTTATAGCCAAAAACATGCCGGACAGTCCCGATTTCGGCAATAAAAATGTGTATATGGGCGAGTATGGTATGCCGGAAAACAACTATTCAGCCGAGCAAGTCCAAAAAGCGATTCCCAACGCAGTCCAGACGGCACTGGAGTGGAGATGTCCCTATATAGTCTACTGGCAGCTATATTGTAATGAATTAAAGAAGGGGACACCGCCGATAAAAAATAACGATGATGTACGCGGCTTCTGGCTTATCAGGCCGGACGGCTCAAAAGCCTGGACCTGGGACTATTTTTATCAATTACTGAATAATAAAAGCCTCTCACAGCCACGCGGTTACTCAATTCCGCTTATCGACTTGGCCGGTCAGAAGCATCGTCAGGTCATCGTCGATAAGGAAGTTGGCCAGTACCTCGGCCATCCGACAACCGTCCTGCTGGAGGACAATAAGACCATCATTACGGTTTATCCGAAAGGTCACGGCCGAGGGGCCATCGTTATGAAAAAGAGCACCGACGGCGGATTGAGCTGGAGCGAACGGCTTCCGGTGCCGGACAATTGGGCCACATCGAAAGAAGTCCCGACGATTCACCGCGTGCTCGACCCACAGGGCACAAAGAGGCTGATTATGTTCTCCGGCTTGTATCCAATCCGGATGGCGGTCTCGGAAGATGACGGCAAGACCTGGACGCCGTTAAATCCTATTGGAGATTTCGGTGGGGTTGTCGTTATGGCAAGTGTAGTTCGCCTGAAAAACGGCGATTATATGGCGATGTTTCACGATGATGGCCGCTTCCTCCATAATGCCGGCAAGAGGACGAA
>Ga0315547_1001306_pt1 | contig 20148 bp, 19 predicted proteins | sample SalMarSW160240MG_2_FD_202542 | JGI IMG/M metagenome (GOLD analysis project Ga0315547, IMG submission 202542) | Salt marsh sediment microbial communities from the Plum Island Ecosystem LTER, Massachusetts, United States - Salt Marsh Sediment SW1601-240 ...
TCTGGCCTTTCAGAATCTATTCTAAATGCATCTAATCACCGATTCAAAATCCCTATTATTCGAAAACGAGCAGAATCACTGAATGTCGCTGCTTGCGGCGCAATTTGTATGTATTTGAGTTCCTGTAACTAATGCACTAATGTTTCCCAAATGCAGATTTTGGGCATTTTGAATACTACCTGCATACTTAAATTTGTTCAGATTTAAGATTTTGGCACGCTATACGTAACATATCCTGTTTTTTCTAGTAATATTGATGGGTTATATGGTGTTATCCTGCCTGTCTTTTTCATGAGTGTCAAGTCATAAATCCATCACCTCCCATCTTTTCCATTGCCACCTCCATGGCCTTGAAGTAATCCTTTTCCACTTTACGGTTCGATACCTTACAATACCTTTGTGTGGTCTTGATCCTGGTATGTCCCAAGAGGTCCTGGATGGTGACGATATCCGCATCGGCATTAAGCAGTTGAGTGGCCATGGTGTGTCTCAAGTGATGTTATGAGACTGTAAGTCCTATCTTCTTTGCGTAATATTCAATCCTTTTCCGTATTTCCCGAATTGAGATGGACTTGTCTCCGCAAGAACTCTTCTCATGACAAAAGACATTTTGCATATCTACTGCTAAGACAACTGGATTATAAAATTCAAAGTGATAAATGTTATTCCATTTTATGGCTTGCCTTTTAGTAATTTTAAGTTCATAAAATTATGACTGATCCCTAACAAGGTCTACTTGTCCATATTTTATTGTTTACGTAATAATTCCCAATTTTGCCTGACAATTTAATAAAAGCCATGAAAAAGAAAATGCCCCAGGTCTTGGAAAAAATTATTTAAACAAATTTTAGGGGCAGATTTGGAATACAAAATCATAGCAAGTTGATATCCCTTAATACCTCTTGTAGCTTTTTCCTTCCTTCTTCCTGCATTTTTCCCACTGGCGCTCTGGCAGATCCCGCCTCTATTCCGAGCATATTCAGGGCTTCCTTGATAACTACCGGAAAAGTTCCAAGTCCAAAAGCCATTCTTAACGGGGCTAAAGCATACTGGGCCCTCAATGCCTTTTTATGATCTCCCTGCATGTAACTTTCATAGATTTCGACCACCAGCTTAGGCGCAACATTTGCGGTGGCGGTAATAGAACCTTTGCCCCCATAAACTAAGGAGGCATAGATCATGGTATCTCTGCCTGTCAAAACTGAAAAATCATCCTTGGTCTTACGTATATATTCCCCGATGAGGGTCATATCGCCACTGCTGTCTTTGATACCAACGATATTGTCTACATCCGATAATCTCATAACCAGATCGACCCCCAGATTCACACCAGTTCTCTCTGGGTTACCATATAGTATCACTGGCAAGTTCGTATTGCTTGCAATGCTCAAGTAATGTTCATAGAGCTCTTCCTGAGATGGCGTAACAAAAAAAGGTGTAAGTATTGAAACAGCATCAACGCCAATATCTTCAGCCATTTTGGTTAGCTCCATGGATTCACGCGTGGTGATTGCGCCGGTGCCGGCGTAAACCGGCACTTTTCCATGAGCTTCCTCCATCACTATTTCAAGCACCCTTTTCTTTTCCTCCCGTTCCATAGCGTAAAACTCACCCTGACTCCCAATGGGGAATAAGCCGTGTACTCCTCCTTCAATAAGGTAATTTGTAAGTTTTTGTATTGCCGATTTGTTTATCCTTCCCTGTCTATCAAAGGGAGTTACCATTGCCGGAATAATCCCTTTAGGTGCGAATCCTGTTTGCATATCTGCCTCCTTTCATGTCTCGGGTACTTGAAATCTTTTTGCTTGTTTTTTCAGTGCAAGTATTTGTCCAATCGCTGTCTCAGGAAACCTGTTAATTCTTCACTAAATTGATTCTAATTGGTTTTTTAGGGCCTCAAACAAAAGTTCTCCCATGTCCAAAACCTTTAGGCCCAGTTGCTTCTCATATTTACTAAAATTGATAAGGCATATGGGGCAGTTTACGACTATGTTTTTTGTAACTCCATACAGTTCTTTTATGCGGATTGTCGATATCTTTTCACTCATATCGGCAAAAGCATATTCTATGGGTCCACCGCAGCAAACCGTATTTAACTTGGTATTTTCAGGCTCTAATAGGGCGATCCCTAGACTTGAAGCAACGTCTCTAGTTTGCTCAACGATACCTAAACCACGAGTCATGATGCAGGAGTCGTGAATTACAAATTGCTCACGGGGAATAAAATCGCAAGCCCTTTTGAGCGAATCCCTATTATCTGAAAGGATCTCGAGGTAGTGCTTTACTTCAATGTCGTAACCCTCAATGTATTTAGGATAAACTACTTTCAGCATATAGACCGTGTGTGGATCCGTCGCGATTACCTTCTCGACACCATGGTTTTTCAGCAGTTCATAGACCTTTTTTATGTAGCATCCTATATTTTCGTCAAGACCCAAATCATAAAGGAGAACGCCGCTGTATGGCTCAGCCTCGTAAAGGTATGCTGGATGAACTCCAGACGCTTTCAACGCTGCCACTATACCCTTAAGAGACTTAGCCCCCTTTTCTTTAATCTCTTTGGCTCCCCTTGCCTTCAACCGTATAATCTTCTCTCCTGCCAGTCGGTTTCCTATCTGAATTACTTTACTAAGTCCTTTCATGGCGAGAAACGGCTCGAAAGTCGATATCAAATCCGTGGTCTGTATTATGTACGGCATCATTTGATACATTCGCGACGTGAACAATATAATGCTGCCCTCTTTAGGAAGATTTAGTCCTTCAGCCCAGTCTGTCCAGTAGGTGTTCTTAAGGCCAAGTGGATCTCCCGTTCTCTCCATATTATTTTTAAGATTTCTTAACGCCTCCGAAATTAGCGCCCTAGATTGCCGCATCACTTTCTCCTTTTTCTAGCTTTTGAGACAAAAGTGATCTTCCCAATTGTATAATGCTACAGATCTCCAAGCTTTGTCCCTTACTCTCGCATACAATCTCGCACTGTTTACACTGAAGACAACTGTACAGGGAGTAAACCAGTGAATCATCCAAATCTAATGTGCCCATAAGTAGGTATCTCAAGGATTGCAGTCTGCCATACGCGGACATCGTCTCAACCCCTTCTGATGCCTGGTATGTGGCACAAGTATCCACACAGAATCTACATGCCCTGCATTTGATGATCTCATTCAGTAGGGTATTTTTGGCCCTATCCGCTCCTTTCACATCCATCCCTCCAAATTTCCCCTGTTAAGGATGTTATTGGGGTCTAGGGCCTTTTTAAGCTTGATCAAAAGATCATAGTAAGAAGGGAGGTATTTCTTCTTGATAAAAGATATCCTCTGTCCAGTCAAACCCCATTCCGCACCGCAGCCACCGTATTTTATATTTAGCTCCTCAGTTTTTTCTCTCACTTCTTTTACTAGCGCCTTCTTAGTCTCGTTTGGAATATCCTTGGTGGGGAAAAAGGCTGACGCGTGAATAGTCGGAGCTCCGATATGTCCATAAGAGTAAAATTCAGAATTCTTAAGGCTTTCCAGGTTGAGTATAATAGACTTAGCCTCGTGATAAGTATCCTTTAATTTATCAATCCTTGGTGTGATCTCACTGCCAAAAGTTGAACCGCTGCGGTAGAGGTAGTTCCCAACTTCCGAACGGCTGCTCCATATCTTATCCCATTCCCCCTCATCTTTGACAAGCCTTGCTTCAATGGGATTCCCTGTTTTCAGAAAATCCAAAAAATCTCGCGCTTTTTCCGAACACCCTGCCTTGCTCGAAGAATGAATACTCATTAGGGCTACCGCTCCATCTGGTGCATCAAGGCCCACCGCCTTGAAACTGATCTTAGCTGCCTTTTCATCCAAAAATTCAAAAAACAGTGGTGCTGGAACTCCCTGCCTATACATCTCCATCACCCTTTCGATTATGCCATCAGTGCTTCTGTAGAAGGCTACAATATTCTCAAGATGCGGCAGAGGAATCAACCTCATCCTAAGAGATGTCAAGACACAAAGCAGCCCCTCGGAGCCTATGAGAAACTTTGTAAGCTCAATCCCAGCTGGCTTTCTCATCGATTCTGTGCCCGTTTGCACAATCTCGCCCGTAGGCAATACCGCCTCCAAGCCTAATACATAATCTCCAGGTTTCCCCAGCGCTGCATCCACGGCGTGGGCGCTCGTGTTCACGGCCACTGATCCACCAACTGTAGCAACCAACTGGCTTCCGGGAAAAATGGGCAGCAGAGCCTTATAAGCCTCAAGCGCTTTTCTTGCCTTTGCCACATGCAGACCAGCTCCAACTTCAAAATAGCCTCTCTCCGGAAATACCTTTATTTCATTCATCCTAGCGGTGTCTAAGACAATTCCCTTTGCCTTTGGTCTCGCAAGCCCAATTAAGGATGTTCCCGACCCATGGATATGAATCGGTATAAGCTCCTCATTGGCATATTTTAAAATCAGTGATACCTCTTGGCTAGTAGCAGGCCTAACCACTGCATAGGGTAAATTGTGTTCTTCTACATCCCAAGGCATGACATCCTTTGCATAAACCAATGATGTAGGCTTATCAATAAAGACATTCTCTTTTCCCACAATCTTAGCCAAATTTTTTGATAACTTATTAGGAACAATATTCATAAAAAGCCCCCTACATGAACCAATAAATTCCGTATTATAGTGAAGTTATTGTCACCTAAATTCTGATTTCTGAAGCCCTGACGTCCGTAAAGTAGTATATAAACAATCATAGTTATTGAATTGAGTTCTTAACGACCTGGCTGGTTTTCTTAAAAAACTATCCTTCCCAAATCCCCGCTCCATGCGGCTTCTAATATGGGGCCCATATACGTATCAACCATACTGGAGCTAAGGGGGATGGGCATGTTTTTTAGTTTGCTATCCAGCTGTGGGTCTTTGGCAGCGGTTTGGATTTTGTTGATCACCTCATACTCAATGTTTTCAATTTCCGAAAGTGCAGTGGGAAACCTAATACTTCGGTTAAAATTCAGCATACCTTCTGCGACTATGCGTCCTAGATCCTGAGCCGACAGCCCTTCTATATTCCCTTTTATGAACCCATGATTTTTGTAGATATCACCGATTTTTCTGACCCTGTCCGGCACAGCCGGGGCAAAGAAGGCTGTATAATATGGATTCATCAGCGCACAGGCACGACCGTGACTTAGATATTTGACCAATGAGAAGCTGTTGAGATGAGGACCATTTGTCCCCCCCAGCATAATGGCATAACCTCCCAGGTCTGTTCCCATGGCAACTTGCTCGTGCGCGGACAAATCCATTGGATTCCGTGCGAGAACCCCAAGTCCTGTCACTATCAATTCGATCCCTACTAGAGCTATTTCTTCGACCTGAGCCACATTTTTACCCTTGGCACCGAGATAGACCTCCAGGCAATGGCTCACACCGTCCATGCCCCCGTCCAATGTTAGTGACATGGGCTGCGTCAAGGTGAGTTCGTAATCGAACAGAGCGCGGGGTGGAATTATGGCTTCATCGACAATGAGCTTTTTTTGTCCAGCTACAGGATCAGTCACATTTGAATATTTTGTCAAATGCGCTCCAGAGCTCGCTGCAGTCATCGAAGCCACAACAGGGAGAACCTTTCGGCCTGTCTTCTGGCACAGCTTTGTCACCTCTCCCACGCCAAAATATGGATCCAATTCAGCTTCGATATCGCCAAAAGTTGCAAGAACAGCAGCAGCTTTACAGGCATCAATTCCTGAGCCCGAATCAAATGAGACGATTACCTCCGGCCTCTTGTGAAGTATGTGCCCCTGAAGGCGGTACACATCCTCGCGTGGGGCATTCGGAGCAGCCCCCTGAACCGGCCCTAAAACCTCTATGCCGCTGTTCTTCAGAGATGACATAACACGATCAAGCGACGGTTTGAGCCATTCAGAGGTTATTCGACTCACCAGAAGAGCGCACTTGCCAATTTGGGCGGTCATGGATCCGATTTGATCCAGGATAGCTGTACCAAAGGCATAGTTATTACCCTTGAATCCGACAATCAAATTTTTCGCCTGCCCTATCAATTCAGGCATGTATGGTACCTCCTTTCTGACTATAGTTTTTCAATGCAATACTGTTACTGGATCTGAACAAATACTCGCAAAAGACATAAATACCAGAAAGACTGTGCCTACAACCAATTCGCTTTTTTTCTTCTTGTCCATTTGCTGCCGTTGGCCTTCGATCTTCTTCATGCCTGACTCAAGGGATTCGATATTTCCTGGTCGTCATCCTCTAGCTTGCAAGAGGTTTATTAAGACCTGTCCATTGGGTTAGCTCCCTCTCTATCGGCATACCTAAGTGTTTCATTTAGCCTGCCCACCCGGCTTCTACCTCGTTGATGAAGTCTTTGATCATAGCATCCAGTAGGTACTCGGGCTGATAGCCAAAGTCCTCGTGAGCGGCAGAGTTATCCATCTCGTAGTTAACCCCGCTGTTCTGTAGCTTCATATACTCACTCTTGTCCCAGTCAAAGCTTATCTGGGCATCTGGGGTGTATTGATTTATCGCTTGGGCGACCTCATTGAGGGTTGCCATAAAGCCATGCGCGTTATAGATCCTCTGCCTCAACTTGCTTTCTGGAGCCCTCTTTATTTCTATCAATGCCCGAGCAGCGTCCTTGACGTAGATGTAGGCGCAGGCGATGTTGGGATCAGAGTGGACGGTGTACGGCTTGCCCTTGGCGGTCATCTCTATTACCCCAGACCAGTCGCCATAGTAGTAAGATATTTGCCGGGTTGGCCCAACAATCATGGCGTATCTTATACCGCGGAAGTTAACACCATATTGGCGGTGATACTGGTCACCCAGCAGCTCGCTGCAGATCTTGGTGGTGGCGTACATATTTTCGGCTTTCTGCGGGGTATCGTTGAGTATTTTCCTGGGAGCGACCAGACCATAGGTGGCGCCAGAACTCACGAAGGCAACGTCTTTCACCCCGAAGAGGCGGGCAGCCTCGAGCACATTGAACATACCTATAATGTTCACCCTGAAGCCATTGGCGGCGCTCTCCTCGCAGTCCTTGCCCAGTAACGCTGCTGAATGATAGATTGAATCAATGTTGTACTTCTGAACCGCTTCAACCACATGCACCCAGTTGCCGATATCACCACCGAAAACCTCCACCTTGCCTTCCAAGTCGACGGCGCTTGGAGGTAGTTTGCTTCGTCTCTGGAATAAGACCACCTCCTCGCCATCGGCCAGCAACTGCCTGGTCAGATAGACGCCGAGGAAGCCCATACCCCCTGTTACGAGGTTTTTTGTCATGATCTATTACCATCTCTCATTGTTTTTTTGATGCAACCACTCTTCTATCTAAAAATCCTGTCGCTTTCAGGCTACACATTGCATTAGAATTAGCTTCTCATGTTGTACCAATCCTGTTAGCATTGCCATGCGCCTGAGAAGCTCTTTAGATAGGTAGCTTCGATATATATCGTTCATTTTGGAGAACTCATCAGTTTTGGTCAAGAAAAGACTTACGTTTATCATGTCAGTAAGGTGTGAATTGACTATCTTTAACCCCTGTTTCAAATTCTCCTGGTATTGGATCACTTAAGGAATATGATTCCTGTGCACATATTCAGGATCATGGTTTGCTATGATGATATCTGCCGCATTTTTGATTTTAAGAAGATTATCGTACATCTTGAAGAGATCAACAAATAACCCAATGGGATATACGGGCATGGTTTTGTTGAATGGCCCAGGTGGGTCAAAGTTTTCTCGAATAGTGCAGAGGCCAGAAATTATGGCCGTTCCCTCGGCGGTCTTGACGGCCACCGACTGCCCTCCCGGGGTATGTCCTGGGGTGCTGATCACAGATACTTCATCACAAACCGGGGTATCCCCCTCTACTACCTCGAAATTGAGCCCATCAAAGAGCTCTCCCAGGTATTGCATAGCAACTGTTGGGTGAGGATTTTGAGCAAACTCGAGCTCATCTTTCTGTACAATAAACTTAGCCTTTGTAAACTTGCATCCTTCGGCCACATGGTCGGAGTGAAGATGAGTGAGAATAACTAAATCAATATCAGCTGGGCTGAGTCCTAAGCTGTTCAGCCCTGACTCAATCGATTGTATATTCCTGGCAGGAAATCCTCTTTTTTCTATCAGATATTCAGCGCTGATGCCAGTATCTACTATGATTTTTTCCTTGGGCCCCTCAATATACCAGGCATAGACAACCTGTTTAAATGATTCACCAAAGCCGAGCCTGTAGGTCAACATTGATTTATCAATCTCCATCTCAATGAGTGGTATCGGTCGGATAACGCAATTAGTCATTATATTTCTCCTTTCTGTATTTGTTACCAGTAATATTTCTCTATATATTTAGTTGCTGCATCAAACATTACCTCTACAGGAGATTCATGGTTAGTGAATAGCTTGAAGGAGACTATTTCGCCGCGTACAACCATCGGTAGCCCGTTTAGAATTTCCGCTCCGGCCTCCCTGGCCATCTTCAGAAAAGGAGTTTCCGGGGGCTTATAGACTACATCATAAACCATCTGGCCTTTAGGGATTAGTTCCCCAATTGGGCACTCTCCCTCAAGAGGGCCAAGTTTCATTCCAAAGGGCGTGCAGTTAACCAAGAGTTCGCTATTTTTGATAGTCTCCTTGAGTCTGTCATCTTCATAACCAATAACTTGGACATCAGGACATAGCGGCTTAAGGATTGAAGCTACATCAGTCGCCCGACTTAAAGTCCGATTAACTATCGTGATAGATCTTACGTCTGCCTTAGCCAAAGCAACCCCACTGGAACGAGCTGTCCCGCCTGCACCCAAGATAACCGCTCTTTTGCCTCTTGGCTCAAAGCTGCCCTCATGGAGTAAGGCCTGAAGGAAGCCCGCAGCATCGGCATTGTATCCGATAAGCTTACCTCCACGTTTAAAAACAGTATTTACGGATTTTATATATTGAGTCTCCTCATCAAGCGCATCTAGGAGGGGAATGATACTTTCTTTATAGGGCATTGTTACATTAGCACCCAAGACGTCCTCCCTTCGAAAGTAGTTGACCACTTTTTGAAGCTGAGTGGGATCTTCCAATTCCCATTCTTTGCAACGAATATTCAAATCGAGGTGGTCACAGCCCGCCTGTAAAACGGCTCCCCCCGCAGTGTCTTTTACAGGATAACCAAGAATATAAATATGCTTTGTCACGATTATCTCCTTTCATTTTTTACCACTTCATAGGCCCGCCAGAAGTTAGCTGAGATTAAAAATCCGCTTTGGATTATCCAAGAATACCTGACGTACCTCCTCATCGCTGAATCCAAGCTTTCTCATTTCAAGGGCAGTTTTGGGTACCGAAAGTGGGTCTGAGGGGTGCTGCAAAATACTATCACTATTAACCAGCATGTTGCTGAGGTTCACATTTTGCAGCATCTTCGCCCCATCTCCTGGTGTTATCCGGCGCATAGGACTTACAGTTATAGCCCCAATACAGCCGTAATCCGTAATCATTTTGATAATGGAACTATCAGCATGGGTCAGTACCACCTTATCATGCTCTAAGCCAGCCTTATCAATGAGATTGAAATACCGCTCCACCCAGCTCTTCCTTTCGGCTGATGGCACATGGAGCAGCACTGCCTTGTTATATTCCCTCGCCATCTTAAGCTCGGCTTTGAGTATCTCCTCCTGCTGGTTGAGGTCCGGGCAGCGACGAGATTTGGGATCAAGACCAATTTCTCCGAGACCAACTACCCTATCTCGAATTAGATATTCTGGCAGGGATTCAAGCACCTTATCGTGACTGGGAGGTATGCCAAACATATTAAGGCCCAGAAGGCTATAGACTTCTATGAAAGCCTGTCCACCCCGTTCGGTATCATAACCCAGGGTGCGCTCGAAAAAATCTGTCACTGCCGACGCTGAAATAGTCAGGCCCTCACTCGGGGCACCATCTGCCACCACTGCTTTAATACCGGCAATGGCCATTAGCTCGAGGCTATTCTTGGTCAGAGCATCCATGTGTACATGCGTGTCTATTAGCTGCATTTTCTATACCTTCACAAGTTCACTTGGTTTTTAGCATTTGAACGCTTGATTATGATTTTAAAACATTCACGCCCATCCAGTCAAGGTTGAATATCTCTCTCGGTTTGTAGGATAAAACTTTTTAGCAAGATAGCAATTTCTTATTATGGCTTAGAGATATTACATCATGCCTTTTTTCTGGTAATATTGCCTGGCCTCTCCCAATATTCTCTCTATTTCCTCTTCCTGACTTGCATTCAACGGTTTTGGCTTGTGGGTAGCTAGTATATCCGCCATTCTGACCTTTGCATAATCTTGAGCACTCTTTTTGCCCTTCTTTATCCAATCAGGGTAACTTAGCCTGTCAGCTACCTTCGGTAAGAATTGCTCCTTTTTCCACCAATCCCTCGTATGTTTTTTGTCAAGGTACATCCCAGGGATTGGTCCAACTGAGTTTATAAGGTCAACAGCCAACGTCTCATCATTCACCTCAACTCCCTCTATGAAGCGGCATACCATGCCAGCTATATCGTCGTCCAATATGGCCTGTATAGGGTGCCACGAGAGTTCGCCATATACGCCACCGTGTAGCATAATAATGCTGCTTCCAGATAAAGCAGCAACTAAGGCGCCCATTGCTTTCTCGTAGCCGGACTGGAAATCCATTGTCTTTGAGCTGCTAATGCCAGGAATACCGGCATTTCTGGGGATTTCATATTTTCTCCAAATCTGATTAAATGCGGCTACGTGCAACATGCCTTCTACGCCGCCAAAGGCAAGTGCTCCAGATCGCATGTCCTGAGCAAATGAGAGGCTGTGTGAACTCATTACCCTCGTACCTGGTTTTATTAATTGTGATAAAACTACTCCACTCATGTTTTGAGCGTTGTTAACTATCGTTGCTCCAGCCAATGTTGCAGGCCCTGTCGCTCCCATTGCCACACCACCTGTTAACCAAACGGGGAACCCTGCTTGGATAGCCCTAAACATGGCTTCGACAATATCAGCATGGGCCGTTAATGGTGGTGCCATATTAAAATTCATCCCTATTTCTGTCCCAACTGCCTTTGCCATTTCTATTGTAAATATCTCGCTATCTCGACTATGGCCTGTACTGATTTGCGGCTTGGTTGAATTTCTTAGCATAGCAGCAACACCTTCTGGTATTGCCATGACTGGAGAAACGCCCTCCACTTCGAAGTATGGTGTATAGGGGCTGATGCACTGTACGCTATCCAAGGCATCTAATATCACGCAAGCATCATCCCTCTCTTTTTCAGTAGCTGGTCGTGGTTTCCAGGTATATAGATCCACAGTTCTCATTCCGGGAAAGGGTTCAAAATAGAACGTATTCCCACCTATTTGTACATCACGCTCTGGATCCCTTGCTTTAAAATAGTAGCTGCTAGGTGCCTTGCGCAAGCACTCCTCAACCAAACCTGAGGGTATTCTTACCCTCATTTCATTGTAATCCACTTTACAACCATTCTGCTTGAAGAGCTTCAAAGCGCCCTTATGCTCAACCCGTATCCCAGTTTTCTCAAGTACATTTAATGTATCTCTGTGAATGGCCTCAACCTCATCCTCGGTTAATATCTCTAAAGGCCTAAAATTGCGTGTAAAACCTTTGCTAGTCATGATTTCTCCTCTATTTCCCAACTAATGTTCTTGCTAGTTTCGCTGCTCCAGGTGCCGTAGGATCATATCCGTCTGCCCCTATACTATCAGCGAACTCTTGCGTTATAGCACCTCCACCCACGATTACCTTCACCTTGTCTCTGATGCCCTGCTTTTTAAGTGCTTCGATAACATTTCTCTGCTCTGGCGCAGTCGTACTCATAAGGGCAGACAGGGCCAAAATATCTGCTTTGTGTTCATTCGTGGCTGCTACGAAGCTCTCTGCAGTGACATTGATACCCAGATCATGTACGGCGAAGCCATCGGCCGTAAGCATGGTACTCACCATGGTCTTCCCTATGGTATGGATATCACCATACACTGTTCCTATAACAACGGTGCCCTGGCTTTCCCTTGTAGCACCCACCCTTTTTATTTCCTCTTCAATTATAGGTGTAGCAGCTGTCATGGCAGTTGCGGCGCCAACCAATTCAGGGAGCCAGAGCTCCCCAGCGCCAAAGGCATCACCGATTTCTCTTATAGTAACTGTCATTACGTCTAAGGCTTTGATAGGATCTATTTTTTCCTGGACTGCCTTTCTGGCCCAATCTTCTGTTCCCTCTTTATCATATTCTCTAATAGCCTTCCTTAGGTTTTCTAAAATTTTATCCATACTATCTTTCCCCCTTGTTGTTCTTAGTCAGTCAGATTAATCTTAACGCCATACTTCTCTTAACTGAGGAAAACGCCTTATCCTCCTAGATAGGCTTTACGAACTTCCGGATGAGATAATATCTCTTGACCGGCTCCCTGGAATCGGACTCCACCATTTTCTAATACGTATGCTCTATGAGAGTTATTAAGGGCAGTCTTGGCATTCTGCTCAACTATGAGAAAAGTTGTACCTTCCTCATTTAACTTGACGATATGCTTGTACAGCTCCTTTACTGCTATCGGGGCTAATCCTGCCGTTGGTTCGTCTAGCATAATGAGCTTGGGGGTCAAAAGTAAAGCTCTTGCCACCTTAAGCATCTGTCTTTGTCCACCGCTAAGCGATCTTGCTTTGTCATTTCTCTTGCTCCGCAGAATAGGATAAATATCTAAAACCTTTTCAATGTCCCTTTTCACTGCATCGACATCTTTTCTGATAAAGGCGCCCATTTCCAAATTATCTTGAACAGACATCTTTGGCAAAACACTGTCTCTTTGAAGTATATAAGCGATTCCTTTTTTGAGAATCTGAGATGGACTCAAAGCTGTAATATCACTACCCTCGAATTCAATCTTACCAGTCCATGCTCTCAGTAAACCAAAACATGTCTTAAGTAGGGTGGATTTTCCGGATCCATTGGGGCCTATTATACAAACAATCTCGCCTCTCTTGACTTCAAGGGAGACGTCGTACAATATTTGCACCTTCCCATAACCTGAGCAGACCTTGTAAAATGAAAGCAAGTTGTTATTCACCGTAATAAACCTCCAGAACTTCCTCATTGCGCTGTATTTCTTCAGGTGCACCTTCAGCTATCACTCCCCCATTAAAGAGAACGTATATTCTCTGAGCAAGTTCCATCATAACATTCATGTTATGCTCTATGATGAAGAAAGTTACCTTGTGTTTCCTATTTACCTCCAATATCTTGCTTACTATACTGCGACATAAAGTAGGGTTTACCCCAGCGGTAGGTTCGTCAAGGAATACTAATTTAGGATTTTGCATCAAAACCCGAGCAAGAGTTAGCAGTCGCTGCTGTCCATGGGACAACTCTCCAGCTAATTTATCCTTTAGTTTTGTTAACTCGACGAGATCCAACAGTTGCAAAGCCCTTTCATAAACCCCGGCGCTACTCTTGGTAAACAGAACGTGGATAAATTTCTCGTCGCTATGGCGCTGGCCGATTAAAACATTCTCAACTACAGTGAGTGCTGGGAAAACACGAGTTATCTGAAAAATTCTTGAGATCCCTTTATTGGCCACAACGTGGGGAGCTAATGCGGTAATATCTTCACCATCCAAAAAAACCTGCCCTTTAGAAGGAGTATAAGAACCTGTAACACAGTTAAACAGAGTGGTCTTACCTGACCCATTGGGGCCCATTAGTCCCACCATCTCATTTCTTTCCACCTCGATATTTACCCCGTTCACTGCTGCAAGTGCACCGAAAAACTTGTATAGTTTGTTAATAAATAAAAGAGGCATATTAAATTCTAGCTCCTCCTAAGACCTACCAATCCCTCAGGCCTTTTTATAGCTAATATCACAACAATCAAACCAATTATGATATAGTCATAGCCTTTCGCTAATCCCCCAAGGTATGTTCGAGTGTATTCTGACAAAGGAACGAATATGATTGCCCCGAGAAGGGGGCCCAATACCGTTCCTCTCCCGCCAATAAGTACAACAATAATTATTTCAATAGAAATCATGAAAGGAAACATGCTTTGAGGATCAATATACTGGACATATTGGGCATACAAACCACCTGCAATTCCTGTAATAAACGTGCTGATGACAATAGCAATCATCTTGTATTTAAAAACATTTAGGCCAAAACTTTCTGCCGCGTCTTGATCCTGATTAAGAGCTTTGAGATATAGGCCCATTCGCGATCTGTCTATTATAAAAACAACAAGTATCGAAGTTAACGTAAAGGCTAAAAAAATATAATAATAGGGCAATTTTCCTCGCCAAAGAAAGTTATACAAGTTAAATTCCATGGGAAGAGTGATGCCTATTGCGCCTCCTATAGCTTTCCAGTGGCTACAAGAAATCCTGGTGATTTCAGCCAACCCTATGGTTGCTAATGCAAAAAAATGTCCCCTTAGCCGAAAGCACGGTAAACCTATCAGTGCCGATATTCCTGCGGCTGCTGTTCCTCCCAGAAATATGCCGACCCAGGGAGTAACACCCCAATTGACGAGCAGCAGAGAATTTGTGTAGCCCCCAATGCCGAAAAAGACGACGTGCCCTACGGAAAGCTGCCCAGCATACCCACCCAAGATATTCCATCCTTCTGCCATTATTGTGTAGAGAAATATGAAAATCATAACATTTCTGTTGAAAGATCCTTTAAAAAATAGGGGAAAAATCAAACTAAAGATGAGAAAGCAACCAAAGGGTAGATACGTAAGCCAGTTTTTGGGGAGGAAATGCAAATGAGATTGAATCTTATGGAACATACTCCTACTCCTTTATTAAACCTTCTGGCTTAAGCAGTAAAGTAAGAATGAAAATTATGTACACCATTACAATTTTGTAAGCAGGAAACACGAAGAAACCGAACAAGTTTTCCACGAGACCAATTATTACCCCTCCTAACAAAGCGCCTGCTATGCTTCCTGTCCCTCCTAATATTACTGAGGCAAACGCAAGCAGCAAGAAAGCATCACCTAAGCTAGGATCCATGTAACGAAAAGTGGAAATAAAAGTTCCAGCCATAGCAACAAGAGCAATGCTTATGCCCCATGCTAATGCATACATTTTTTCCACATCGATGCCAAACGATAGAGCAACTTCTCGGTCCTGTGCAGTTGTTTGAAGAGCTTTCCCTGTCTTAGTTTTTGTCATAAACCATGTTAAAGCGACAAATCCTATAATAGCTACTATTGCAGTACATAACTTTGCTGTATCTAAATAAATACCTGAAACGCTGATCCTACCTTCAACAATTGGATTTAGTATTCTCCTAAAATTAGGGCCAAATATATTGAACGCTACATAACGCAGAAAAATCATGAGTCCGAATGTGGTAAGAATCTGAGGAAAGAATGATGCACCAATTATCCTTGATATCAGCACCTTATAAGTAAAATATCCAAAGGCAAAAAAGACCGGTACCGTCACTAATAGAGAAATAAGCGGATCGAAGCCAAAAAAATTCCATAAGACGTATGTCAAATACATTGAGAGCATTAAGTACTCGCCTTGAGAAAAATTAACAATTTGCATTACGCCCCAAATTAAAGTAAGACTTAAGGCGATTACCGCAAATATACAACCCTCAATTAGACCGTTGATTATAACTTGAAACTCTACCATCCTATGTTTTCTCTTGTTAAAGTAATAGAGTTACATATCCAATCACCTGTAGCAAAATACTCATGGAACAAGCTGTGTTTAGTGCCGCCTTAAGGTCAATACAGAATTATGCCCCAATGAGAAGACAGAACTCTTTTCTCCATTATCCGGGAATTAAGTTTCCAAAGGATGATCGAAGTCGCCCGGTGTCATAATAACTTTACTATCTTTTTATGCAGTCGATCGGATTCAATCCACATTTAGCACAATTTCAGGTTTCCTGCTTGATGAGCGCACCAAAGCTTTTATAAACAGAAATTGTTGAATCAAAAAACATAACAGTCATGATGATATATTCTACGAAGGCTATCTGACCTGATAATAATTTCTCCCCAGGTGCAGATAGCCTTCGTATTATTTTATCGAGTTTTTTTCCAGGGATCCCAGACATAGTCAACTTCAGTGATGTCAAATGGCCAGACAATGACGCGCTTCCCATTTAATACTTGAGCCATGGCTGCGTTGCAATAGTCGTTTTGCTGGGTCACAGGATTAAATTTGATTCTTTCCCATGGAGCGGCAACTTGTTCTCCAGGCATATCAGTCTTCAGCAAAGCCTGACGGATTTCTTCTGCCTTCGTTGATCCAGCCTCATTGATAGCATTTGCTAACACGAGAGTAGAGGTCATGGTAGCCAGCGGCATCTCCACAAGCTCCTCTCCGTACATTTTTTTATAAAGAGCTTTCAGCTGCTTACCAAAAGTTTTCCTTTTCAATGCATCTGGAGGTTGTCTTAACTCGACAAAGACATGCTCTGCATCTTTGCCTAAAGATTTTATAAAATCAGCGGAAGTATATCCTGCACCTCCCACGCCGATTATTGCTTTAGGAAACCAGTTCATTGCCTTTAGCGTTTGCATCAGTAGAATTGCCCCAGGCGTGTAACTTAGTGGCAGTAGAACATCAGGTTTATTTTTCTTTATTCGCAGCAACTCGCTGTCAAATGAAGTTGGAGGTGTCGTATACCATTCAATATTAGTTATCTCATAACCATATTTTTTTGCGAATTTTTTTTGTTCTTCAGTGCAATCAGAGCCAGCTTCGGAATCTTCAGTTAGTATCGCTACCTTTTTTGACACATCTTTGCCTTGTTTTCTTACATCATCTAAAAATTTGTAGCAGCTTTCTGCCCAGTGAGTAAAAACGGGACCAACTCTAAAAAACCACTTGTATCCTCGTCTAGTAAGTTCCATAGAGGCGGTTACTCCGGTTACAAAAGGAATACCGTACCTTTCGGCTGAGGCACTACATGTCTTGGTTACCCCGCTTGACCAAGAACCGACCATACCTATTACTTTATCTTCCGTAATAAGCTTTTCTGCCTCGGCTTTTCCTCTGGCTGGCTCACCCCGATGGTCACGGAGAATCAGCTTTATTTTCCTGCCTTCAAGGTTAGGCAATCCAGAGGTCCTAGCTAACGGGAGGTCCATATCGTATTTTCCATTTATTATCTCTTCTGCCAAAAGAACACCTCTCCTGCATAAGTCTCCCGAGCTTGCCCGAGGACCGGTTAATGGATAAGCTGCACCTATGCGAATTTCTCCATCAGCCCCGGCAACAGCCATAGAAGTACCGACCATTGCCATTAACACAAAAGCAAACACCACAAATAAAGTTATTTTCTTTGACATCTTTATTCCTCCTTTTTTAGGGTTAAGATGAACTTACAGTGCTTATGGAGATAGTTTTTTTCTATAACACATCACCTCCTTCTTTTAGTTATTTGAAAAGCATTCCTCACGTATATTGCTTTCTATTGCTGTATTTTTCTCACCTCCACGTTAGCTAACCTTTCGTAAAGGGTGATGACTCCTACATGATCCAAATCACCTTTAGCTTCTGCTCTTAAAATTTGAAATATTCACATTACAAAACTAGGCAAGCAGATAGACATTCCTGTTTGGTAGCTAGCATCTAAATTATTTTCTAAATCCTTAATATGGAGATTGATCTTAACACCAGGCTCAAATTACGGACATCACGACCCCCGGATTTCATAGTCGTTGTGGGATTCCAGCTCCTGAATAATGCCGCCGTGATCGTCGTCGCCCTTGCCCCTCGCCACAAGTGAGCCGATCATCTCCTGCACCGCCTCGGTAAGGGGAAGCGTAAGGCCCATTGATGCGGCGGCCTCAAGCGCGTTCTTTAGATCTTTGTGGTGGAGGCGAATTTTAAAGCCGGGTTTGAAATTTCGCTTGAGGATGAGGGGGACTTTGGCTTTGAGCACATTGGATCCTGCGAGTCCTCCTTTAATGGCTTCAAAGACTTTCATCGGTTCGACCCCCGCCTTTGTGGCAAGCAGGAATGCCTCCCCCATGGCCTGGATATGAATCCCCACAAGGATCTGATTCACCAGTTTCGTAGTCTGCCCAGCACCGGTTTCTCCCACGAGTACGGCACTTTTACCCAGAACATCGAAGAGGGGTTTCATCTCGTCAAAGAGTTCCTCAGCGCCACCAACCATGATGGAAAGTTCTCCTTTGATGGCACCGGGCTCCCCGCCGCTAACAGGCGCATCGAGTGCCCGGGCTCCCTTTGCTTCGAGAGCAGCCACGATTTTTTTCGTAATCGTCGGTGAAATGCTGCTCATATCAACAAGGACGTTTTCAGTTGTAGCGGCCTCAATAATACCGTCCTTTCCTAAGACCACCTCTTCAACATCCGGCCCGTCCGGAAGCATAGTAATGATTTTTTTAGCCGCTTTTGCTATCTCTGCGGGTGTATCAATGGCAGTGGCACCCATAGCAACGAGTTCTCTAACAGGCGATGGGTTGATATCGTTCACCACGAGTTTGTAGCCGGCATTTACCAAGTTTTTGGCCATGGGCTTACCCATAATACCGAGACCTATGAATCCTACTTCGTTTGTATAATCCATTATTCTTGTCCTCCCATAATTCAATTATATTAATTTTTCAAATTGATCGAAAAAGGTTCGCATAAATCAATGGTTTTCGGTTGAACCAATTGTACTATCTCGTCAATCGCAATAAAAATCGCATAAGGAGGTGTTTTTAAGATATTGATTCAAGCTTTCAGTTTTCTTGCCCCAATACTCTACCCAAATAAATCTCTTTGAATATGCGTTATATGCTGGCGCATTTTTTTTCGGGCCATACCACTATCTCTATCTTGAATAGCAGTCAAAATCTCTGCATGTTCTTTCAAATATTTTTTATTTCTCTCTGACCGACCCCAGCCTCTTTCTTGTAACCTTACCCATAAATCTTCTTTTAAGTTCTCATGCAACCATGCTGCCATCCGTAGAAGCACTGTATTATGTGTTGCTCGTGCTATACCTACATGAAATTCATAACCAAACTCTATGTATTCTTGATTATATTTTGAAACTGCAAGATGATCCACTATTTTATTCATGCTTTCCAAAGACTTCCTAATCGCAGCAATATCTTCTGCTTGCGCTTTTTGAGCCGCATATCCGGCAACATCGACTTCTATAATTTTTCGAGCTTCTAAAAGTTCAAAGGGACTTTCCTCTTCTTCTAAATCATTGAGTCCTTTATCTAAAAATGAGAAATCAAACACATCATTAATAATGTTACCTTTTCCGCCTCTGCTAACCACTAAACCCAAACTCTCTAGGGCTACTATGCCCTCTCTAATAGAAGGGCGAGATACCCCTAATTTTTCAGCCAAAATTCTCTCAGGGGGGAGTTTATCTCCAGGCTTAAGCTGACCACTCTTAATAAGATCCCGAACCTGTTCTACAACCTGCATATACACTTTTTTCGTTTGTATTAGCTTAAACATTTAGTCTTCACCAAAATTCAAGTGTGCATTATCCATATGTTGCCGTGATGTTCCGAAAAAAAGTAAATACCAAACTCAAAGAAAATTATTTTTTAGTAGCTTTCTTTAATAAGAGACATAAACCAAGCATATATAATGTATAATTAGTTTATATATTCTTAAATATCTAACTTGTCAAGCCAATTATTAACTTATTGTCATTTACGAATTAAAAGTGAACCGTTTTTGAGAGATTTCCAATTTAAAAGTAAACACCTAAGAACGGGATCATCCAAATTTCTTAAAGTAATTTAGTGCCAGGTGCAGTGGTCATAGTTGGCATTAGCGTTTAGTAGCACCATGCACAAAGAACAGCTCCGAAACTGCTCAATGACCGCAGCTTCCATCTTGACTAGGATATACTCTGTCGACGGATCTGTCTTTACCTATCTGAGTTCCTAGAGTTTTCCTTTCACTTTTTTTCATGTTTGAGAATGGCTTTGTGCATTGACGGCCTATTTTTTTGTTTGTATAGGTCACCATATAATCTCGCTAATTATAAGATCAGATTTAGAAGATGTTGTTTTCTAGCCCGACTTTACGAAATACTACCATTTTGCCATGAATATTTAGTCTCAATTACCAATCAAGCATCAATAACATAATGATATCACTGAAAGTTATAGTGCATCAAGTATTTTGTTCATACGCA
>Ga0315547_1001310_pt1 | contig 20065 bp, 47 predicted proteins | sample SalMarSW160240MG_2_FD_202542 | JGI IMG/M metagenome (GOLD analysis project Ga0315547, IMG submission 202542) | Salt marsh sediment microbial communities from the Plum Island Ecosystem LTER, Massachusetts, United States - Salt Marsh Sediment SW1601-240 ...
ATGGTAAATCAGAACGCTACGATTACGGTGGGTACAGCCATACTCACTATTGGAACGAGGTTCTGGTCCCACTTTCCAGATTAGAAACCAAAAAGAGGACATAAAAGTGAAGGAATATCTAAGTTTCGGGGCCGGAGTCGATAGTACCGCCTTAATGCTTCTCCTTCTTGATGAGAAACATGTGTTTGAAACGGTTTTCATTGATCATGGTGGAGATTATCCCGAGACTTATGCATATGTTGATTATCTACTTGAAAAAGGATACGAGATCACAATATTGAAACCTTCTGTCATAGCTAAAGAGGTTCGATATGACAATATTTATGATTATTTCTGGCATTATAAAAGTGTCCCATTCAGAAATTATAGGATATGCACGGATAAATTTAAGATCACGACTTTTAACAAATACGTCGAGAAACCCAGCATTGTATATCTTGGTTATGATTGGAGTGAGTATGCCCGAGCAAGAAAACCTAAAACCAAGTCTCCGAAAAGCATAGAATATCAATATCCCTTGATTGAGAAACGGATCAATCGAACTCTATGCAAAAAAATCATAAAAAACCATGATCTAAAAGTACCACGTAAATCAGGGTGTTGGTTTTGTCCATTCCAGAAAATGAGTGAATGGAAGAAACTTCGAGACAACTATCTTGAACTGTTCCATAAAGCGGTGGCCCTTGAGGAACGTGCCTTCTCACATCGAGGAAAAATGGGTCTTCTGAGGAAGGGTCGTCTTTTATCTATCTGGCAAGAAAATAAATTAACAAATTATATTGAAGATCAAATAGAGGCGAAATTGCATGAATAGTGAAAAACTTAGGTATTGGGCTGAACTAATTTACATCCCAGATGATCCACGGCTTAGGAAGCCGAAGGGAAGCAAACACCAGGAGAAGATTAGGGAGATACTGACCCTAGTGAAAGAGGCTCGGGAAAACCCCACGATAGATGTCTATGAACGCCTCCGTTCTGTGCGGCCTATACCCTGCCCCGATCACATTGAGGGCTTTGTGAATTACTGTAAGTATCTACTTTATTGTGTGGACAAGCTCGATAATATTGTCCTAAAAGATGAGGGAGTACAAGATGAGTAAAAAAGTTAATTTTAAAGGAACCAAAAAAATACCTAAGAAAATAGAGATAAGCTTCGTTTCAAGAGACAAGAAGTTGCATGAGTGCCAGATATGCGGCAAAACCGATGAAAAGGTAATCATGTTTATTGGTGGGTTTCTTGGGTGGGCTCATGAAGATTGTGCTGAACTTGCTGACAAGGCCGTGGGTCTTTATCTCAGATGTTTAGGCTCAGAGGGTGGAATGACCCGATTAGCCTCGGATTTTCTTGAAAGCGAGGGATTTACTGTCCGTTATAATGAGGGTGCTTAGGATGAATCGACGCAGCAAATTTGAGATCATATCATCGGTAAAGGATTATTGTCGAATACCAAGAAAACAATCTCACATTCGATTAAAATGTAATTTATCATACCCTACCTTTAGATGGTTAGTTGATGAGAACATAATAAAGTTCCATCATAAAGAAAACGGTACGGGCTGCCGTGGATCTCACTATTACATAGTCCAGAAATACGGAGGGCAGACGGAATGAATACTTCTAAATATTGTGGATATAGTAACTGTTTTAGACCCTTCTATAAAATGCGTGGCTTCATGCCATGCTGCGAATTTCACTATAGACACCCAAAAAAATGGGGCGAAGACGGAGAAACCTACACAGGCTCAGTCTTTGTCCATAAAACGGAGGGCAAGAGGATGAGTGAGTCCGAATTAACCCCTAAACAGAAAAAGGCGTTAAAGGAACTTGACAGATTATTCACAAAGATAGCTATGGATGATTCCTATTGGGATGAAGAAAATGACCGTAAAGAGAGAGATGCTAAGGATGAGAACTAAAGAAAAATGTGTCTATTGGGATGAAAAAGAAGGCTGCATCCACCCAGCATTTCCAGGGAAACAAGACCCAATATATTGTCGTTTCTATTGGGACAAAGATTGGCCTTATGGCGTCCTGAAAGAGGGAGAGAAAGAGGCATGATCATAGCTTTTATTAAGTATCAAGACCCGATGCTGTTCAACAAGCCAACCGATAACATTTACGACGAAGACCTAGATCAACTCAAACCCGCCATTATTCGAGATGCAGGGATTCTCATCAAAGAAGACGATGAAAGGATACTCCTTGGTGAAACTCATGTGGCTGAAGATAACCCGGAACTCGATGAGTGGGGCGTCCGGCACCCGTATTATCGAAATGTCCGGGTGATCCATAAGTCCCAGGTAATAGAACGTGAAGAGTTCCATTTGATAAATAGAAAAGAGGATGCCTAGTGTTTTTCAACAACGTATCTGGGGGTACACCAAGCACCGCGATGGCCCTACTTTATCCCAAGATACCGTGTGTTATGGTGAATACAGGTGGCAATTACCCAGAGGCATGGGAAAACATGAGGCGACTCAGAGCCGACCACAATATCAGGGTGATCGTGATATGCAGCCCCAACAAGAACCACCCTACCTATTACGAGTACATCAAAGCTGAAGGCCTCAAGCCCTTCTACAATTCATGCAGCGATAAAGCCAAACAGCACCACCTAGACTATTTCTATAACACTTTGCCAGGGACCATACACATCAACGTAGGACTGTTGCCAGAGGAACCAAGACGTGTTGAAGAGTTCCCCACCACAGGGAAACTCAAGTATCATTTTCCACTTATTGAAAAGGGCTATACCCGAGAGATATGTGAAAAAATCCTCAGAAAACATGACATGCTCATCATTAAGACTGGGTGCTATTTCTGCGGCAAGCAACCCGAGGCATCATGGAATCGGCTTGAAGCCGAACACCCTGATCTATACCAAGAGTGTATCGAGCAACGATGGAGAGAACCTAAGTAGGGATGGAAAGACGGATGGATAAGTGCAGGGACTGTGGGATCTCCCTGGGTAACTACGGCTACTTTCACAAGGGAGAGGGTCCACTTTGCCACCTATGTCTCAAGAAGAGAAGTGGCGTGCTTCCCTACCCGTTTAACAGGCTCATAGAGGTAAAAACGTAATGCCAATGAGAGTATGCCCTGAGTGCGGTCATATCGACAGAACTATGTGGCGGCAGAACAAGTGGCGTACTAACGTGGACTTCATTAAAGTAGAGTTTGAGGAGGACATACCACTCGAGGTATTGGCGGCATACAAGGCCGGGCGTCCTTACGCAAATGACAACGAGAACCATTATGGCTACCGGCTATGTCAGAAACAGGAGATAATTGAAAGGATCCTATTTGAAGAGGTCTTAGCCTATGGGGTTAAGGCATTTCACACGCCCAGGGAGAACCCCAAGCACTATGTTGATCATGGTCAGACACAGCTAAACGAGTGGAGCGAGAGTGTCCGTGAATAGTATCAGCCGAAGGAAATAGACATATATCCAGTTTTTAATACACTTACCACACAGTAACGAATATATACAGATACTTACCAATACTTACAAGGGAGACAAGATAAGTGGCTGTAGACGGCAGACGCCTCGGCCTCAGCGCCAAGGCCGCCGCAATACTTGAACACATACCATACCACGGCACAGTCACAAGCAACCAGCTCAGCCAACGTCTCCCCTATAACAGCCGCGAGATCGGGGCAACCATAAGCAGCGATCTCCTCCACAAATACGTGAAAAGAGAGAAAGCAAGCAATGGCTGGATCTATTCCAGGCGTTCTTAAGAGTTGAGGTAGTGAAATCTTCCGCGCCGTCTGAGTAGATACGGCACCACGTTTAACAGCTTGGCCGCAGTGTTTCCTACGGGGCACGGTGAAGGAGTAGGCTCGGGTTCTATGTCGCCGTCCAGCACTAGGCTGTACATCCGAGCATCTATATCAGAGTCACCGTACCGTATCCAGCAGTACCCTTCAAGACCCCAATCTGTTCCCCAACTGTTGCGCAGCAGCCACGCCCCCAGCTCATCACTGTACCCCACGATGGCGACGCAGTGATACCCTTTGATCGGGTCAAACTCAAGGCTATGATACACACCGTCCAAGTAGTTCATGAAGGATTGGTGTACAGCCATAACTCCGACGAGGGGCCCAGCGTCTAGCAGCGCCTTCATCTCCGCTGTTTCCGTCACCCTCAGCCAAGAACCTAGACGTTTCCCATTCACCCACCACTCACCACACCGGCCCGCCCCGCACGGATGATCACGGGCATCGTAGGGGCAACACTCCTCGAGGCAGACGCCGTGCACCGCCCTGTCCAGCGTCGCCTTCATAGTGTTACCGTCTGCACAGGTGCCGCCACTGCAGGTGAACAGGTCACGTTCACTCAGGTTGACGTCGACGCCTTCTAACCTGAGCAGCGGCTCCCAAGCCCCAACAGTCCCCATCGCTGAGCAGCTTCCGCAGGCTCCCTGGTTCCGCACGGGACCGCAGACCTGTCGCCAGTCACTCAGGCTGGACCCCCCCCGCTATCCGCCGCTGCACGTGTGGAGGCAGTCGGGAAGCCCCGGTGTCGCCTACCGTGTAGTCCGCGTCTATCTCCACCACATCGGTAACCGTATCCTCCACTGTCTGGGGCACCATTGCTCCGAGCACCAGTTTCTCTGCCAGCATCTTCTCTGCAACGTAGACCGTTATGCACGGCTTCCCCGTGTCTACTCCGCCTACAACCTTCGTGCTGACCCCGACATTCAACACGTTAGGCTTGTTTCGTAGGTTGCGCCAGTTCCGTTCTAAAACCTCTTCAAGACTCATGATAGATAGTCAGGGATAAGTTATTAAAAAAACTGTTTATTGGGTTATACCAGCCTCGCAGGTAGCGTCGTCGCCCTCGAGGGCCTCTACCCTGTAGAGTAGGAGACCATATCCGTATTTTGGATCCTTCTCAGTACTATATCCATGTTCTTCAAGGAATTCTATGTTGGTGCACCAGATCGCGTCCCCCGGCTTGTCTCCGGGGCTATGCATCAGGCCGTCGTCTTTACCCTTCGCATAGATACAGTTCCCACAGTTAGAAACCATTTAATGTGCCTCCTCGACATTAGCGGATTTGTGTTTCTTGGCGTGTTGTTTGCAGTAAAGACCATCTAGGCCGTACCCTCTTTTTCTCTGGCATTGTCGTGAAATCCATTCCCCCTTAGGCAAAACGCGTTCAATACAACGTTCTGGATCTTCGGGGTATCCTTTTGGATTACCCGCCCATCGACCATATCTACGAGACATCTTAGTATTCCTCCTCCTCTAAATTGAAGGTCATCCCGTCGATAAGTCCTCTGGTGATCCTGATCTTAGGGTCTCTAAGTTCTTTTATGTCGGTGCCATATAGGTTGGTGTTCCTAAAGACCTGCCAAGCCCTTTCCTTTATCTTCTGTAGCGTCCATCCTGGTCCGTGTTTCTCCATCTCCACGTCTTTTATCTGGGCCGCTGCGATTCTTGATAACAGTAAAGCCCTTTCGCTATATGTGCGATTGTAAAAGAAGAATCTTACATCGAATATTCGGTGCATGTCAAGTTCTCTCACCATCTCTTCCGTTGGGCCATCCATCCAGTTTATGTTGATGCTGTTATAATCGCCTTTCACGCTGAATTTTGTTTCGGGGAAAACCTTTTTTAAATCCTTTTTGATGTAAATGGTTCTCGCCCTTCCAGTCAGTTGAGGGTTTCCCTTACTCATTGGGTTTCCTCCTCCTCTAGGGCTTTGATGCCCTTTAACACGACATCGTACCAGGTTCGTTTTCCTTTGACTTTCTCTAGCTGCTCATGCTCGAGATCGTCCAGGGGGATTCTTATTGTCTTTACCATCTTAACCAATGGTAGGTAGGAAGGTAGTTATATAAGTATGTTGTCTTTGTTGCCTAGTGTTTTTTATTGAGCATAAATGATTTATGTGGAAACACCCAGTCATAACCATGAGCGGTAACGACTCGGCGGCGGCAGTCGCGGCTCTCTTCGCGGCAGGCATCATACTCCTCAACCTCGGCGTAAGCATAGTGCAAGGTGGTGACCTCTACAATGGAATCATGGTTGTCATCTTCGGGATAGCCTTGATTCTTGCGGCGGTGCTCATCCAGAAAACAATGATGCAATCCATAGCCGTTCGCGCTAGAAGCCCTTAGTGATCAGTAACTCAGTCTTAGGAGTATGCTTCCCCTTATTGTTAAGAGTGTAAGTGGTTTTCACTTTTTTACACCTGTATCCCTTCTTATAGGCTTCCCTGTTACAGAACTCCTTGCGTACCTGAGATGAATTATTGTAACTTAACATCACTTTTCCCTTGACGGTGTCCGTCACCTTCTTGATCTCGGCTGGAGTTAAGTTGCGTCCATACTTGTAGCCTCCGGTGTTTGTCCCCGCGTATGGCGGGTCAATATAGTGCAACGTATCCTTAGAGTCATACCGTTTGATGGTTGCCGCATAATCTCCCGCACGGATTTTTACTCCCTTGAGGCGTTCAGCATATTTTTTATCGTCTTTACTACTAACCCCGCACCGTCTAAGATTGTTCCTGCATTTTTGGGCTGCCGTTGGGTTCCATGTTTTACCCTTACCTCCAAAACTGATTTTATTCAGATACAGATATTCACAGGGATTAAGCGGCTTATTTTTCTCACGTTTCTTAACCAGCCTTTCTAGACGTGGCCTATTCGGGGTGAGGTCGCATCGGGTGGTCTTTTTCTGTTTAAGTGCTGTATAGAAGGTCATGAGGTCACGGTCAGCGTCTGCGATCACCTCAACGGGGGCGGGTTCCTTGGCGAAGAACACGCTGCCGCCTCCCACCATCGGTTCCACATAAGTACTGTGCGGAGGCATCATTGACACAATCTGTTTAGCTGTCTTTGATTTGCCTCCCTGATAACGGAGGTACGGCTGGAGGCTGTGTATGGTGAGAAGTATCTCCAGCTTAACAGCCTCAACACCCAAAGGCGTCACCTGTAGAATCTTACGGTGCCTTTCTTCTCGTTGATGACGGCTCCAAGCCTTCGACCCGTGCTGCACACTACGCCACAGCTTCTCTCTCCTTTCTTATTGGCTTTGAGGCATCTAACCGTCATGGTCCCGCAGCCTCTTGGAGCCTTGATCAGCTTTCCTTTCTTAGCCATCATTTACGCCTCTTTGTAAGCATTACGTTGTTAGGCGATATAAGGGGTTTACCGTTAGCATCCTTACAGACACATTTTATGCCCCAGTTATTATTCGCTGAAACAGCCACCCTCTCGCAGAGGCAATTCAATAAAGGCACCTTCTTCTTAGTCATCACCGTTTCCTCCGTTTGCCTTTACTGTAGATATAGCTGGCTACAAGCCCCAACAGGAACCCCGTCACAAGGCTACCCCGCTCAACCTCTAGAGCAGCAGGGCTACCCTTCTCAGGTAACGCGAGGCTCCTGTCCCTGAAAACATAAGCAGGAGACTCATTAACAAATTTACCCTTGAGGGCCGCCATGTCTCGGCTACCCTTCATCCATCTCCCCGTTTGCTCCATGAATATAGTACCCTGTACCATCTACGCCACCACCATATAGATAAGAAGAGGGGCGAGGATTAAAAAAGACTACCCTACGAAACCATGAGGGGATACGTTCATTTTTCAGACTCTGATAAGTTTCATTAATTCATCCCAATCCTCAACCAGAGACTCTAGGTGAGGTTTAACACGATCCCACTGCTCAGCCTTTTTCTTCCAGTCGAGAACCTGTTTACAGGTAAACATGCCGTCCGGGTGTTCCTTCCAAGTCCAACTATCTTTCCCGATGTACTCTATGATTAAACCGTCCTCGGTGTATGAGTCCTGGTGAACCATGTAGTGGGTTGTCTCCGTGTCGTTAGCTATTGCTGTCTCCTCTGCGAGCCGTTCAGCCCAATCCTCATCTGTCTCATCCTCATAACGTTCTACTTTCATTCTTCAGCCTCCTTTTTCTCTAGTAACTTAGCAGCCTGTAACCCGTAGTAGCCTTCGCCTTCTGCTTCTATAATGCGTCGTAACGCATCCTCTGGGTAGTCCTCCATATAAAATATGCTATCGCCTATCATGCAGAGCAGATTCTTAGCGTCCATATCATTTAAGTAGGGTTTAAGATGATGCCGCGCCCAGCCCAGAGTCGATTCTAAGTTGCTTACGTAATTGACATGTTCCGTCATTAATTCATACAGTTTACTCATCTAAGGTTCCTCCTCTCTGGCGAAGGTTATATGCCCCTCTTTCTGCCACCTGTACCCGACAGCCATCTTGAAGTCCTCCGCCACCTTAACCAGCAGCCTACGCACCAGCTCCCGCTCCAGCTGCTCCAGCGACGGATACGATGCGCTGACGCTGTAGACACCCCTGTAGCCGCCCTTACTCGACTCCTGAACAACAGTTATCAGCCCCTCCTCCGCCAATGCGTGCAGATAGTTGATGACGCTGGCTCTGCTCTTAGGGTCAGGCGCGTCGACGCGGTTGATGTGTGTCCATACGTGTTTGCTGGTTGCCTCTTTCACCGTGTAGAGGTACTCCAGTGCATCCCGCTGGTAGGGGGATAGGAACATGCCGAGTCCAGACTCTCTTAGGTCTAGGGTCTTATTACCCGTAAACAACTAGACAACCTCCTCAGCCTCTTCTTGGTGGGGTGACCCAATGCACATATACTCGCCCCTCATGGCCGCGTAGGCACCCATAACATGCTTAAAATCCATGTGGGTTAGACACACCATGCCCACCTCGCCACTGTCAACCATGTCGAACGCGTCCTCCGTGTCCAGCACCCTGTCGACCTGCCATAGAGTAACGTCCTCCTCTGACGTCACTATTCTGTTGGTGCACTGGATTCCCGTGATTGGGTTGACTCCGTGCACGTAACGTATCTTTTTATTCATTAGATTCCTCCACAGTGTTTAACGTGTACTGAATATAAATATGTTTGGATTAGGGGGAGTGCCGCTTGTTTGGAGGAACACTAGAACTGTTTGCAGCCGCCTCCCCCACATAACCTCTATATGAGACTAGATAAGGGTTGCTAGGGTTTCACGTATCTGAACCTGAGTGACTCGTCCCGTTCGCACATGCCGCGCTGCTCAGGAAACACGGGAACCCACAACACACCGCCGCTCATCACGGAGCCCAGCTTCACCGCGTACCCCCACGGAGTATCACGCTCCGCCGCCTGAGGCGCAACGCCCTCCGCCAAGGTGCCGTATCCCGGGGTTGTCCTGTAGATGTGCACCAGAGCCTTCACGGGGTAAGTGTCAACCGATAGCTTAGGCATCTTATCGTCTCCTCCGTCTACAAACTATCTTATCATATTTTTTAAATGTTCTACTAGCAGGAGCTATTGTTCCATAGTATGCTAATTTAGCTTTTTTGATGGTTGCAGCATCAACTTTATGCCACACATATTTCCCGAAGACTTTATACTTTCCTCTACACTCAAATTCAACCATCTTAATGCTTCCTCGTTAACAGGTACGCCGCCCCCAGCACCGCTAATATGGGTAACAGGTTCACGCCGCCCACCGTATAGCTCCCCATGCTAGGCATGAGGCTCAGCCCCGCGACCTCCATACCCTCGAACGCTGCGGTGAATCTGTAGGTACCCGTCTCCGTCATGCTCAGGTTAAGCGTCGCGATGCCGCTCACATTCGTAGTCCCAGAACCCAGAAGCGTGGTTCCTCTGTAGAACTTTATCGGTGCATTCGGTATAGCCACATTGGTGTCGTTCCGCTTTAACATGGCTGTTAACATGAATGTTGTTCCTTGGTAGACCTCCGCTGGGCCTGACAGGATCAGCGATGTGTTGACCTGTACGCTCTTGACTAGGATGCTGATCTCGTTGCTGACCGTGGGTAGATATTGAACCATGATGCCACCACCAATGTCTAGGGGAAACGTAGGTTTAAAGTTTACCTAGCAGTAGGCCGCCGCACCGTTTATCCAGCGCCTCCAAGTCACGGATGAAACGCCGCCCCTCACCGGTGATCTCTAGGTACCATTTAGTGCGACCCTCTCTGCGCAGCTCAGTCTCTGATGCGTCTCGTCTAAGCATCAGCCCCGCGTCTATGAGATCATCAAGAACCGGTTTCAAACTCGTGTATTTTATCTGTTGACATCGAAACAGTTTGCTCTGTGTATTAGTTCCAGCCCGTAACGCCTTCAAGATGTCGCAGATGATTCTGCCTCGGGTTCTACGCTTCATCCTAAGCCTCCTTACGTCTCCTGACCAGCGGCACTCTGCAGTGAGGACACGTTGCAGCCCACTTCTTAGGTTCATAACCGCATCGAGAACACACCAGTTTAAAGTCTCCCTGCCTCCTCATCCGGTACAGCGTCTTTATGGCGAGGGCGCCGACACCCAGCTCCATAAGTTCATCTATCCACGGCTCAGTCTTCTTCAACTATGACACCGTGAACGTGACCTTATCCACTACCTCTAGAAGCTTCTTTATGTCCTCAAGGGTGTCGGCTTCTACCTCAAACTCTGTGCATCCCCGCTTGAAGAGGCTGCTCACATTCTGTTTTATTTTAACTCTCAATCCGCGCTACACCTTCCCCCCGCCTCATAATCCCGCGACACGTGCCCAAGCACCGCTAACGTAAGCTCGTTGCACGGCAGATACCTGCAGCTGCAGCACGCCCCCGTTAACCCGTAGGGACACTTGAACTGCAACGGCGCCCGAGACGCACCTGTGAACCCTCTGAGACGATGCGCCGCAGGGGCCTCTAACTCTGGGGCGTCGGGCATCAACGGAGGCATGATGTTGCTCGGCGCCAACGCGTCTCCAACCCGCTCCGCGTAGTCGTCGCTGAAAGGCTCCAACGGCTCAAGCGGCTCCAAGCCTCCCTCAAACACAGGCTCCTGTGCTCCTCTGAGCCAACCTGTAGGCTGGTCGCTGGGCTCCGCCTCGATGAGAGGCTCCCCCGGTTCAGGTACGTCAACAGTATCCACCTGTTGGGAGGTATAAAGCTCTGGTTCGCCAGCTGCCTCAGGCTCCACTGTGATCTCTCTCTTAGGTTTCTCTTCCTCGGACATGTTATTCACCCTCTTTTTGCTTTGAAGTATTATTAATTGGGTAATCCTCTGGTAACGGAGTTATTATGGGTGTAATAAAATCAAACCCTCTATGAACTTGCCTAAGTTTATTCTCAACGTCAATAAGACGACACTCTATAGCTTCTAACTTGACTAATATTTGTTCCTTTGTTAATTTTTTCATTGTTATCCCTCTTTAGATACAACTAAAGCCTCTTGCTCTCCGTCTAATAGATGGCTCTTGAATGTGTCTACCTGCCGTTGCAACCATGGGATGCCATTCTCCGTGTTTATTATGACGCTTACGAGGTCGGGGCGGGCGTCTCCTACGGTGAGCCACGACACCACATCCTCCAACGACAGCCCCTTCACCACCCCCGCGTTAACAGGGTCAGCCATGAGGCTTACGAGCTGGGGACGGAACTCCTCGAATGCTCCCCACCCCTCCCCCCAGATATCAGCGTCCAACGTGATAGCTTCCAGCAGGTTCTCACGGGTGAACTGGTCAAACACGCCCAACACGACGCCTTCCACCGCTGCCTGTGTCATCATGTCGCGTACCCCTGTTTTGAGTCTGAATATTGCGTGGTACGCCTTGTTTTTCAAGCCGTCCACAGACTCGCCGCGACTAGGAATCACTGTTTAACCTCCTCTATGTCGGTGCTGTGACAATAGGGACAGCAAGGCTGGCTGATATCGTAAGTATAGGATCTGAAAGTAGGGAGAGCAGAAGTTGGTGGGGGGTTATTTGGTATCCAAGGAAGAGCAGTAGGTGGAAGTAAGGAAGGTGATTCTGGGGGCAAAGTGATTACTGGTCGATACGTTATAGTGGCGGGTAAATCAAACTCTTTCTCACAACTTCTGCACCGGTACTTCACTTCTTTATCGCCTCTCCAGCAGCATCCTAACCCCAACCTTGGCCGCGGCGTTGGCTTGGCTCCTGAACCGTGGGCTGAACTTGTAGAATATCGCCCCAGCCAGCAGAACATCCCGCTTCCTTATCCTGATCATTGTGGTCTCACGCTCCCGGGCTTCACCGTGTAGGTGCCTCCGCAGCTCTGACACGTAACCTGCGCCTGCGAGCTGGGCGCATATATCTCCGTTGGCCTCCCATCCGGCTGCTTACAGTTAGGACACTCGTACCTGACCAGCGGGTCGTCTCCAGGAGGTAACGCGGCGGCGGCAGACACAGGCTGCGGCGGTTGGGGGTTTAGTTTGGTGTTTACCTGTTGACGAGTCGCCGCGCGCACCATGCTGGGGACGTCCACGTTCTCCAGTATCTGTTTAATGGTGCCCAGCAGCTTCATGTTACCCATCTCCTCGCGCCTGATCTTGTACTCCTCCAGTTTCCACCTGTCCTCCATCTGCATCCTGGCCAGCGACACCTCACGGTCTTGGCTCCCCGGAGTCATACCCATAAGGCTCGCCGCCTCCTTGATGTACCTCATATCCTTAATAGGGTCACTGATCTGATCCTTCAACGCCTTCAGCTGGCTGTCGTACCCGAACTTCATGCTCTCAATGCTCTGGTTCTGCCAGCTAGGCAACGTCTCGGTAAGCAACTTCATCAACAGCGTCCGAGACATATCGCTGTCCCCGCGCCCCGAGGACTGGTAAATACTGTTCAGGTTCTGCTGCAACTCAATCACATCCTTAGCCGTCAACCCCTGCTGACCACGCCCACCGAACCCGCCCATAGCCGCCAACTGCATTATCGGACTCATCCCCTTACCGCTCCGAGGCACCGTGGCCGCCATGATGCTGACCTCCTTCACCGTATCAAGGAACGCCTGCCGCTCACCAGGCTGCATCTGACTGATACCCTGCAACTCAGCGTTGCTGAAGTTGAACAAACCCTTCACATTCAACCCGCCGTCCAATGTGTCCTCGGCTCCCACCTCCTCCTTAAGCCGAGCCACACGTTTCTTGTACTCAAGCATCTTCTTCTGTTTCCTAAGATCCTTAAGCTCCTCCACGGCGTCCATGGTCTCCATGTGCTCCAGCTCCTCCAGCGGGTCGCGGGTTCTTCTTCCTTGGGCGGGTGATCCCCCGTATATCGTGTCCAGGTCGGTTACTCCGATGTGGGTGTCCATATCCGTCAGCGGCACCTTAGGCAGCTGCGGCCTCGTCTTTTTCTTACTCATCATTAATCACCTAGTGGCCTCCGTGGATACATGGAGGGCTGTGGGTTATACGGCTGCGGCCTGGGCATCGTGTCAACCCACTGCAGCACCTTGCCACGGTCAAAAAAGTATTTGTACACCGCGTTATTAATGAAGTCACTTAATGACCCCTCGTACCCGTCCTCCACCGACCTCTCGTAAGCAGCCTGAGTGTAGGTAGTGAGCTCTAATGCGAGCCACCGGGTTGTGTGAGGCACCGCCTGAATAGTCTCCGTGGTAGGCGGCACCCCCTGGTTACGCAACGCATAGATCATGTCAGGGCTGGTGATAGCCATATCGATCACCTGCTGCTTCGTCATATCCGCGAATGGCCCAGACTCCTCAACACCAGGGTTCACAACCGTCTCCACCTCCTCCGCCTCGTCAGGTGGGTCTACGGTTAACGGGTTCGCCTTAGGCGCAGCCGTCAACGGGTTAACAATGTCTCCTATCAGTTTCTTCATGTCCTCGAAACCTGCCGCCATGATTCGTTCAACGTGTTTTATCTGTTTCTCCGCAGAGTCTAGACGAGTCTTCATGTCTATTTGAGCGGAAGATGGTGGAGAATCATAGTGTAAATCAGCGTTTTCTACGAGATCATCCGAGATAAACTGTGGGTGAACCCGTGTTTCTACGAGGGGTTCCGCGAGGGGTGCAGGTGTTTCACTTGCCGTCTCTTCAAGGAGAGGCGGAGGAGAATGAGAGGTTAACGAACTTATTTGTTGCTGCTGTTTCTCTACAGCTATATCCAGTAGGCTGCGGGATAAGGGGATGCTGCCAACGGTGTCCGTGAATAACCCGTTCTCTTTCAGCTTCGTCAGTATCGTGTGGGTTGTACTCGCCGCCTTGAACCCCGCCCACTGAGCCAGCTCCTCTTTTTCCTTTGAGTTAGGCTTCCTGTCCCAGAACATAAGGGCATAAGCTATCCGACGCCTGCCTGTACTCTTGGGGAATATCTCGTCTATCTCGTCTTTAATGTCAATGGGTATCCTGTCGGGGGACACTATGTCTCCACCCCACGGCTCAGTCATCAGATCGTACCTCCTTGAACGCCTTATCCACGGCGTCCCGGAAGACTCCGCTGTGCCGCGTGTTGTTGATTATATCGTAGGCTGCCATGACGACTTGCAGGGTCTCCGTGTTCTCGTACCCCAGGGTCTGCGCCATGTTTCTGAAGGTTTCTGCTACCTCAACCCTTACGCTTATCGGGCTATACTTCTTCTTCAATATGCCACCGATACATATAATTACCCTATGATTATAAAGCTTACCAGTGGAACACATGAGTGAAACTGAACGGAGGTACCGCGCTGGGGGGTGGAGTACACGTAGAGGCAAGGAAGAGGGCATCCTTGTGTACGGCAGCACACAAAAGGATAAGGTGGCTATGTGGTTTGACAAGACTACGGCGACTAGGTTCGCTCACACCGTTCTTGAGGCACAGATACGGTTCTGGGACATCCTCTGGTACCCTGACGAGATACGTGACAAGGTGGAGGGCTTGGCTCAACGCATCGGCATGGAGGTTAAGGAGCCGTACCGTGAGGGGTGCCCCTTCTGCCAGCACGTATCTGACAGCGAGGACGATATGCGTGAACACCTCAAGGACGAGCATGAGATACACATAGTAATCGTGGAGACAGAGGAAGAATAACAATGGAAAGAAAAGAAGCTGAAATAACAATTAACGTTCCTGCTGGTGGAGATTGTAGTTATTACATTACATTAAAGGGAAAGAGAGTGGATATACTAAAATCTATATGCAGCATATACGGAGGTTATTTATCTGAATATGATGTTGCCCAATGGTATGATCGTTCCAAGCAACCAAAGGAGGCTTAGCCGTGGCTGACACTGTTGCTGACATCACACGAACCAGCGGCCCCATCGTGTGGCGCGGCACCATGCTCCGATTCGATGAGCGGGACACCTGCTACGTGAAACTCACACGGCTCGGCGTAAAGGCGGTCAGCATCGGGTTTAACAGCAGGGAGCTGCTTGACCTCCGCGACCTTGTGGAGGAGCTGCTGGACGCAGAGGGAGCCGAGTAAAAGTGAGAGAATGGCTTAAGTTTCTTATCCTTCTTTTCTTCGGTATTCCTGGTTTATTGTTTATTGAGTGGCATAATGGTGAGCGGGTAGAGGCGAATGAAAGTGCAGCGTAGGTACTTGGTGGTGGGGGTGGAGCTCAACGGAGACACCGTGGTATGCAGCCTCAGGGAACCCAGAACAGAGACACCGGAACCCGAACCCAAGAACCGGGAAGTCACCACCATACAAGAGCTGGAGAAACAAGGCGGCGACGACGACATGAAGCGGATGATTAAATCTTATTTTGAGGCTGCGAAGGAGGCTATGCCGTTCCTAGCATCCATGCCCAGCGGGGTCACCATCCAGAGAGGTCCACGGTACGATATGGTGTACAGGTTCACTGTGGAGGAGTGGGAGACGCTGGGGCGCCCCGGATTGTTTAGTGAACTTGTGTTGAACTGGTCTGCTCCGAGTCTCTGATCCAAAGCTTTTATATATTACCTAGTATTACAGGGTTACTTGGAGGAACGACGAGTGGAACCGATTAATCTGGAAAGACTCGCGAAGCTTATAGACGAGAAGAAGCCGACCTGCATCTGTGACGCCGTACTCCACGGCAGTGACATACGACACTACGGACCTCACCACGGCGGTTATCATGTGGAGGGGTTCGATGAGAAGCGGTGGGTATATGTCACCTGCGCCAAGTGCGGTTACGATATGGCTCTGCATAAGATTTGGAGGGAGTTAACGTGATCAATGAACCTATCATTGTAGGCAGCAGCTTGGAGACTTACCCCGACGTGTTGAGCCGTGAGTGTTGCGTCAACTGTGCGGAGAGAGCCGAGAATGCCTCGGTGTCAGATAAGACGTTCAGGTGTATGAAGCATCGGCGCGTCACGTTTGCGTGGTGGTGGTGCAGCGACTACCTCTCCGAGACAGAGGCAGAGCTACGGGCTGAGGCACTGGCTAACTTGGGGGACACCATAGATGAGTAAGCCGACGGAGGGTAGGTGGAGGCGCACCTACGTCGCCGTAGAGGGCTGCCCCTTGAAGCCTAATATGAGCCTCGTGGAGTGCCAGAAGTGTCCTAACTTCATCGAGTACTGGGCGTGGAAGAGATGGGTCCACTGTAAGCTGCTCTCCGGGTTGGAGGAGAAGATGAAACCCGAGCCAGACTCAGACAAGGAGTATAAGACGAAGTGGTGAATGAGATGAGTGAAGCACCTGAGACTTATAGGATATTCGCCCGCACCTTAGAGAACGTAGCTGAAAGATTAACAGCTGGATGGGTGTTTGATCCGTGGCTATGCGCTAAGGGATACCCCGTCATGATGGGGGAGAACACGTGTTACTGGGTCCTAGTAAACCCTAAGCTACTTACAGCCCCAGAGCAACTAGAGGCAGCGCAGCCATTCATGCAGTTACCCGTGGAGCCTGTTGTTGACATGCCTGCGGGGTACGGAACCGTGTATGTGTCGCACCAGGACGGCGTGGACGCGACGGAGCCGTGGAGAGCGGAGGGCTACGTGCTGCTGCATAAAGATCATGTAACCAGCAAGGGTACCATACTGACGCTCACCGAGAAACCCGAGGAGGTTGCGGGCTGATGGGTGCAAAATACTTACTTACAGAAATCTTAGCCTTTGTAGGAGCGGAGATCACCCTTCCTGACGGTGCTATACAAGTTGGGTTTAAGATCAGTGAACCCGTTCTGGATGGGAACCGTCACCATCAGGGTCTCCACCTATACTATTTAATCCCTAAAGATGAGGCTGAGCCGTGAGGCGTATAAAGATTGTGAGGAGATGGACCCCAGCGGATGGGCCTAAGCCTTACAGTGAGGAGTGGTGGATGCGGCTGGACACCAGAAACCTGTTGCGACGCATAGGAGCGGCTAACAAGTGAATCTGTGGCGGCGGTTCCTGTTGTGGGCTACGGGATGCGTCTACATGGGTCACCGTACCCGTGAGGGGTGGAGCGGGTCGCTTCCCTTCTACGCTTTCAGGTGCCCCGTCCACGGCATAGTAGAGAACTATCCGAGAGGCTACAATAAGCGTCTTGAGTGTCCACGGTGCAGAGGTGAGTAAAATGGGGTACACTGAGAAGGTGGACGTGCTTGATCTTCTGATCAATTGCCTGAAAGAACATGAGGCGGCGCTGGATGCGGCTACGGATAAGCTAGAGAAACTATACGATCTAGTACCTGCATCAAGTTTATGCAATATGGCGCATATATCAGGGCAGCTGAGGCAGACAGGCAACAGCATTGGTCTACTGATTTCTAAAGACGTGGCGACGCGGAACAGCCTCAAGGTAGGCGACCAGGTATTAGTATACCTCAAGAAGGTTGGGTAAACTATTTTAACGCCTTCACCCCTTTCCTATCTGGTGACATGATGACAGATTGGTCATATTATTACGGTCGGCCACGCGCCGAGGTTCACGGAGGCACCCCACCCCCACGGCAGGGACTACGAGGAGGCAGAAGAGTGCTCCTGGGAAGCGCCCCGCCAAGGCTGGGGCTGCAAGGCGGCAGACGCCTAGCGGGGGAGAATAACTGGGTAGGCTGGGGCCTCCTAGCGTTAGCCCTCCTATACTTAGCCTCAAAAAAGTAGGTGGCTCTCATAAACCGGTTCTGCAAGGTGCTCAAGACGGGGCTGAAGGACGAGACGAAGGCGGATAGATATTACGCTAAACTTAACTTGGCTCTCCATGAGCAGGCGCGGGAAGATTATCCCGAGAACGGCGAGAATCTTAGACGTGACCTTGACATGATCGACCGTATCAGAAACGATGAACAGGATCACAAGGTAGCGTTAACAGCCCTCTACAACAGGCGGTGCACCTAGTGACGCTGCAGATGCCCGCCATAGTCAAAGAGAACTTTCTGGACGATTATAATTACACCGTTGGGGCTATTCTTGAGGAGCTTGTCCTCATTGAGCGTCATGCACGTGATGGCAGCTAATACCTGAGACGTAACCACATGTTTTATTTATCACCCCTGAGAATATATGTTGCATGGACGATTACCTGAGAAGATGCGTTGACTGTGGACGCTTAGCTAAAACCGTCTCTGATCTAGAGTTTTTTATCAAGGATAGAAGAAAACCATATAACCACAAAAACTTATGCGTATATTGCAGTCGAAAAAGAGGGAGAGCTAGGTATAAACCTAGAGAGAAGAAAAAAACGCCTTATCTGCGTAAGTGTCGCGTCTGCGGTTTAGAGGCGCATAACGTCGCTGATCTAGCTTTATTCTCCACGGGTAAGAAGAGCCCCTACGGAAAACTAACTATTTGCAATGAGTGTAGCAGAGAACATCAGAGAAAGTATCGAAGAGAACATATTTTGTGGTATAGATATAAATCAATGATGGATAGATGCTATAATGTCAATCAAACAGGATACGAGAATTATGGTGGTCGTGGGATTGCCGTCTGCGACGAGTGGAGAAACAGCCGCGATGCATTTATGGATTGGGCACATAACTCAGGGTTTAACCCTTCCCTCGAATTAGAACGAATCGACAACAACGGCGGATACTCACCAGAGAACTGTACGTGGATAACCCATAAAGCACAGGCATTTAATAGAAGAACAAACACAACCGACTGGGTTAAAGAAACCAGAATCTGTTATAGCTGTAAAAAAGAAAAACCGTTAACCGAATATTATTCCTCAAAGAAAAAAGGGAGCGGAGGACATATGTTCATATGTAAAGAATGCTCAAAAAAGGAAGTACTGCAACGTTATAGAAACAAGAAACTTTAAACAACCTTCAAGCCATACTCTTATTTAGATTCACATGGCTCTGTTATGTCCTCCTAAAATGCTCAAGGAAAGCTTCCCAAATGATCGGGATTACACTTTTAATGCGTTGATCGAAGAATTATTCCTAGTTGAACGTCATATAAGAGACAACAGCTGGAGAATCTGCGACTGCACACCTTCCAAACACCTCCCCGGGATAGCTGGGTTGGCGAGTGAGGGATACGGATTCGCTGATGATCTGAATGAAAGACGATTCATGGAGTGTCTTATGGGTCAGGCTCGTCTCTACAAGGCTATGATCGAGGACGGCAGAATCAAGACCGAGGTGCAGTTCAATCAAATAAGAGATTGGGCTAGAAACGCGCGTCATATGTTATCGGCTAAGGATTGGCGGGGAGAAGCAAGCATAGAGGAGCAGATCGATTACAGTAAGCTAAGCTCTGTCATGGCTGAGGCGGTCACAGAGATCGCGGGGCTGCAGGGGGGTCTTCAGGAGATCGAGGAACGGTACGTGGACGAGATGCTGGACCGTCTAGCGGCTAAGCACGGCGTCCCTAAACCCAAGTACCGGTTTATTGAGGGGTGTAACCCGTTGGTGCCTCAGGCGTGGATGGTGAGCAGCGATTTAAAGTTCAAGAGCCTCAGCGGGGAGGAGCTTATTGTGCGTCCTGAGCATGATGAGCTGGTGTTCTGCAGAGGACAGACAAGCCCCTACGCGGTGGCTCATGAGGCGTGCCACCACATTCAGAGGCTTCAGGAGGGGAAGACGGACGAGAAATACGCTACTGAATGTGGGTTAGCGGAGGTTCAGAGCGTGGAAACTTTAAATACGCTCACCCTCCAAGATATAGACGGTGGCAAGATGGCTAAGAGAAAGGGCCAGATCATAGAGCAGATAAAGGGCACGTTACCCCTCGTGGGCGGTGTCCTAATCGGAGAGCTTGTTGATGAGTCTGGCATGATCGAACAGGCAATAACTCCAATAGCGGGCGCATACACCAACCTGGGCAAGGCCATAATCGGCCTCGCAGTCTCAGGCGCGGGTCTCGCATACTTCACGGGGCCGGTGAGCGAGCTCGT
>Ga0315547_1001311_pt1 | contig 20059 bp, 29 predicted proteins | sample SalMarSW160240MG_2_FD_202542 | JGI IMG/M metagenome (GOLD analysis project Ga0315547, IMG submission 202542) | Salt marsh sediment microbial communities from the Plum Island Ecosystem LTER, Massachusetts, United States - Salt Marsh Sediment SW1601-240 ...
ATAACCAGGAAAAAATATCACCCGAAATAAAATCGTTAATTAAACAGTCAGATCTCCCGGAGAAAATATCCGCGCTCTTCTTGGGTGTAAGCGAAATGAGTGCCAACCGTCATTTGCAGTAATACCTCTAATGAGTGTAAATACCACCTTATAGTCTATCTCAACAATATCTAATCCTATCATAATTATTATAGCGGCACCCAAGTCTTAACTATCCCGCTATTGATAACACCCTCATTATTATAATCCCCTAAACCAACACTAAAAATATACTAATAAATCAATCCACTCATTGGACAGGATAGGTCTATCTAATATCAAACAACACTTAAAAAGCAGAAAGGAGGTGAAACTATGGCATATTCATCACGTCTATCAGACAAAGATAGTTTAAGATTAAATGATACGCACAAAAAATGCCTGTTAGGTTCATCCTACTGGTTATGGCGCTTTTTCTATATCACTCAATCATGATCTGTTATGCGTAACATTTAATTGTTCGCACCTATTCGCACATTGATGAAGATCCGCTTTCGCACATTGATGAAGATCCGCTTTCGCACCCACCTTGGCACTTAACAATGCCAGCCGAACCAGCGGCTGCTCCACCACCCTTGATCTTCGAACAACGGACTATTCCAGCAAAATCAGCAACACACTTTCCTTTTCCGCAATATACAATGCCAGCCGAACCAGCGGCTGCACCCCCGTTCGGATACTTCGAACAACGGACTATTCCAGCCGAACCAGCAACACACTCTCCTCCACAATCAACAGCGTAACTAAAACAAGCAATAAATACAGCAACAACACTAAAACCAATCCACATATAGATATTTGTATTCGTCATAATCCCCGTCCTTGTTTTAAGTTAAATCTTCCCAATATTAAACTTTAGGATAAGATTTTGCAGGCAAGTAGTAAAGTAGAATAATTTGCCTATGGATCTCAATAAAAGAATGGTCATAAACACTCATGAATGGGTCAAATCTTCTGTTGACTTATCTATATTGCAACTGGGGTCTGGCAAATCTTGAGGAAGAAAGAAGACTGATGTTTGTAGCTATTACTCGGGCCATGGAGCGCCTGTTTATCACCTACCGCAGACGTCAAAATGGTCAACCCATCACCTTACCATCACGATTCATAGCAGAACTATCTTCTTAAATCCTACCCCTGATAATACCAACAAGATAATCAAAAGCACTGAACATATTAAGCAGGGATAAGGCATAAGGCTTGAATTAAAATGCAAAGGCATGAAAGTGCCAAGACTGCGCCCAGTGAGCGGAATATCGTTAGAAATCATTGGACAATTAGATACAGAAATATGTAAGAAACAATTGGAATAAAGACCTAAAGACCTATATTTACTATTTATTTAAAATATAGTAAAATATTAATGATATGGGAATATGCAGGTATTTTCTTGTATATTAATAGTTAGATTTCAAAAAATATACACAGTAATTGATCAAAGGAATTGAATATGTCAAATCCAGACCCTGGATTATTTATTACGAAAGGAATGAAAGTAAGTGTTCCTAAGTTTTCACTTTCTATTAATGAAAAAGGTGAAATCACTTCAAATGAAATGACAATTCATATTGGCCTAGACATGTGCCCTTATTGGATTGAAATAGCTTTTGCACACCTGAAAAAAACAGAAGACATCCATAATCAACTCTTTTCAGCAAAAAATGATAATAATGAGTCACTTATGGGTGATTTGCTTCAAAATGAGTTTACTTCGGGTATGCAAGCAATCATGGCCGGATGTATTGCAATCGATTCCTTCTATGCCTCAATAAAAGATTTCGCTGTAATCCCAAAAGATTTAGCCAAAACGTGGAATGAAAATGGAACAGCAAGATATAAACAAATCGCAGAAACCTTACGAAGGACATTTGTTATTCCTCAAGACATGTTCCTAAAAATACGAAAGATTCTTAAACAGAGTTTTGATTTGAGAGATATGGCCGTCCATCCCAAATATGGTACGGATCAGCCAGTTTTGTACCCAGAAATTAACAAAATCTCAGATTGGAGATATTCCACATTTCGCTATGCAAATGCCAAGGCTGTTGTTGGCCACTCCTTAAGTATCATTTACCAAACTGCGAGACAAAAACAGGATAAAAACAAGCAAGTATTGAAAATATATTGTGAAAACTTAGTTAAAGAACTAGATCCCACTCTATCTAAATGGGTGGAAAAATATGGGAAACTATTTTGACAAAAAACGAATCTAACCAGTCACTTAAGCTGACCGGAATACACCGCGGTTCTTCGAGGGTAGTTCGGTGGCGAGCAGCTTAGTTTTAGAACATAGTGGAGACAAATCATGAGTAATAAACTATTCCCAACTGAACTAAGACCATTCACTGACGTATATCCAGATATCGAAGAGCTTGAAATTATAGTAAAAATAGTAAACAGTGGTGGTAATGAAGTAGATGAAGAAGTATACTCAAATACTCATTTCCCAGCACATGGTGTCAATTGTGGCAATCCCATTTGTAAGAATGGTGGCCTAAGTGTCAACACTATAGTATCAGCCATTCACAAAATCTATAAAAACAAGGACTCTGAATATTCCGAATTCATGCCCTGCACAGGCGGAAGATATAGGGGAGGAAAGCAATATGGTTCATGTGGTTGGGCTTTCAAACTTTTGCTGAATGCCAAATACAAATAAATAAAGAAAGAAAGTTCTCATAAAGATATTAAACTTATCGTATAAATAAAAAATAGGCATTTTAAGAAGATAAAAGGACTAACAAATGAATGAAAAAAGAACTTTTACCTTCCCTGATGGTTCTAAATATGTAGGTGAATTCAAGGATAATAAGTGTAATGGACAAGGGACTTATACCTATCCTGATGGAACTAAATATGTGGGTGAGTTCAAGGATCATAATAAGCATGGACAAGGGACTATGATTCTTCCTGATGGAAGTAAATATGTAGGTGAGTTTAAGAATGATATGTCTAATGGACAAGGGACTTTTACCACACCTGACGGTCATGAATATATAGGTGAGTTTAAGGATAATATGTTTAATGGACAAGGTACTTCTACCTTCCCTGATGGTTCTAAATACGTAGGTGAGTATAGGGATAATAAGATGAATAGACAAGGGAGGCTTATCTATCCTGATGGTTCTAAATACGTAGGTGAGTTTAAGGATGATAAGCGTAATGGACAAGGGACTTCTACCTTCCCTGATGGTTCTAAATACGTAGGTGAGTTTAAGGATGATAAGTGTAATGGACAAGGGACTATAATTTATCCTGACGGTTCTAAATATGTTGGTGAATTTAAGGATGATAATAAGCATGGACAAGGGACTTATACCTTTCCTGATGGAACTAAATATGTGGGTGAGTTCAAGGATCGTAAGTGTAATGGACAAGGGACTATAATTTATCCTGATGGAGCTAAATATGTAGGTGAATTCAAGGATAATAAGTGTAATGGACAAGGGACTTATACCTATCCTGATGGAGCTAAATATGTAGGTGAATTCAAGAATCACAATAAGCATGGACAAGGGACTATGATTCTTCCTGATGGAAGTAAATATGTAGGTGAGTGGAAGGATAATAAGAAAAATGGACAGGGGATTTCTACCTATCCTGATGGAGGTAAATATGTGGGTGAGTTTGTGAACGGTATGCCTAATGGACAAGGGACTATGATTTTTCCTGATGGAACTAAATATGTGGGTGAGTTTAAGGATGGTGAGTTTATTGGAAGGTAAAGAGATGAAAGATTAGAATTCACCATAATAGTCGAAAAGATTAAAACACCCCAATGAGTGTAAATACTACCCTATAGCCTATCCAACAATATTTAATTCCATTCCAATTAATATAGGCGCACCCATGCCCAATAAATGCCACAACGCCAAGTGGCAATATACTGATACAAAATAAGGGGATTAGTAATGGGACTGTTAACCAGGTTCGAAAAGTTTCTTAGAGATAATTATCCTGGAAAGAGTCCAGCAATTAAGTCTACAACGGTACGTATTTTAAGGGATTTTACTATTGCTTTAAATGACTTTGTTCAAGAAAATCCGAATATGCTACCTGAACAGATTCTTCAGAACACAGATTTCCATAATAGGCTTATCTTACAAGACTGGACAGGAAAAGAAATTGGTGGAGCAGGATCAATAATCCCAAAAGTACCTGATAAATCCAAAGAGGATCCATACACTTTGTTGTTTAATATTGTATGGAGCATGGTCCGCTTCGAGCTAAGTTATGATCCCACAATAGGTACCGAAAAAGATATAGAAACAGTGTGGGATATTGTTGGAAGCTACATAATGGAAGCACATAATTATTTGCAGGACAATGATATAATTATTAAGGGGCACCCTCACCTTAATTACCCCATTATTGATGCCACGACCACTATCATAATCCCTTAAACCAACAGTAAAATAGACTAATAAAATAATCCAATCATTGGACAGGATAAGTCTGTCCAAATTTAAACATAAACCAAACCACAGAAAGGAGGTGCTTATTAGGTAGGGTCTTATTGTAGGTGGAACTATCCGCCATAAACCGTAACCAGGGGCAGTCAATTAATTTTGGCTGCCCTTTTTTCGTTTCAGGAGAGGAGGTGAAAACTATGGCATCCACACCAGAATTGTCATTTCGAAACAGCTGCAATTTTCGCAGACTCGCATGGTCTCTCAACAAACCCATGACCCAGACATTAGAAATTGTAGTTGAACAATATTCAAAGGCAAAAGAACCAGAACAAGTATGTATCGCATGTAGAGATAAAACCAAATGTTCTCACTGTCTATTCAATAGGAAGAACTCTAACTAAAACCAATAGTAAAGATAACAGTAATAACTAAACAGTACTCCAAGTAGGAGGCAGGTATTACTTAAAGGAGAGATGATTAGTAAAAATATCTCAATTTCCTTATAGTGTTCAATAGTTATATCCCTTTTTTCTTTAACAATGTGCTACCTGCGGATTTGAGATTTACTGCTGCTTATTCATACAGCATTTCTTGAATTTCTTACCACTTCCACAGGGGCATGGATCATTCCTTCCCACTTTTGGTTCCGCTTGTTTTGGTTTGGGTGGGTTTAGAAGTAGCTCTACTTCAGAAATGTCCTCAGGCATGCCTGGTTCAACTCCAATAACAATTTGCCAGCCCCGTTCATCACAGATCCTTATTATTTCCTCGGCTCTTTCAAGCGTCTGAACATGACCTCTTGCAGGTCTTTTCTCTGATCCCAATTTCGCCATAAGTTTTCCCTATCCTTGAGTATAATCTTTTTTACCCAAATCAAATGTCCTTGTCAAAGAGGTGAGATATACATGCTTCTGAAAGAATAACATACCTGCGGATTTTTGGACAGCTCCTTTGAAATATCAAATCTGGCAGTAAATCAAAAAACCGTAGGCAAACATGCATGTCCGAATAAGATCGTTGATTCTGGCATGAATTTACGATTCTGGCGCTATACCGGCAACGATATCAAGGCTGCATTGCAACAAATCCAACCATTAGATCATATCTCATTTATTCCCCCCTGATTTATACCTGTGATTACGTGACGTGAACGGAAATAAACTCAAATGAACCCAAATGAAGGGAAATGTATGAATCTGGTCTATGGATTGTTTACTCGTTTTTGTCAGCGCCGATCAAAAAAATCCAACAGAAAGGAGGTGAATTCGTAGGCAGGAACTCAGTGTAGGCGGAACTATATCCGCTATAACCCTTAATATGGGGCAGTCAGTCATGGTGATTGGGTGCCCTTTTTTTATGTCTTAAGATAAGGAGATAAAATCATGGCAAAGAAAACAAATGGTACTCAGTTTAGAGAGAATGAAATAGTCATTCTGACCCACTGGGATAAGAGAGAACAAACGTGGGTAAAGTCTATTCACCCTAAAATCGTAATAGCTCAATAAACAGGGGCAACATTTTCGTACACCACCTTTCTGGATTCCTGCTTTCGCAGGAATGACATGGGGTTAGGTCATTTCGTCATTCCCGCGCAGGCGGGAATCCAGGGACTTTACCCCTTTTTATTGAGCTATTACCTAAAATCGCTGGACGATTAAGGCTGGCGCATGAGGACAATGAACACCTCTCGATTACGTCTGAGATATTAAAGTATGGCGGGAATATCGCAGTAGTTAAAGTAGTTTCAACGACTGCAAAAGGAAATTTCCCGGGGCTGGGAATGTCAAGTGTCGACAGGGATAATACCATTGCGCCTGCGATTCTGGAATTGGCTGAAACCCGAGCGATTGCACGGTCTTTAAGGTTCGCTGCGGAATTGAAATAGAATCTATTGATAAGGCAATAGAACAGGGATGGATCCCTTATTTCTGTGAGGAAGAAACAGAGCATGAATTTGCCTGTCCTGGTTGTTCTGAGATTTTTCTCGAATTAGGGGAAGATGGAGAAATGGAGGTAACAGAGGAGTATAAAGGGAAAATAGAGTATCTTGATGAGAAAGTAAAAGAGGACCTGGTCATGGAAGTTATGTTTAGGTAATTTCCCCCTCTTCCAATTTTGGGTAAAATGCATCATGGAGGCGAGTATGACAAAGGAGAAGCTGGTAGAGAAGATTAAGGAGATTCTAAAAACAGATAATAATCTGGATTTTCTGTTGGGATTGAAAAAGGAAGACCTTGAAAGGCTGGTTGCTTGTATCAGGGATAGGGTGGATCGGATAATTTAGATAGAAACCATTTGATTTTACAGATTTTTTATGAAAATATTAGGGGTATCTGGCAGGCAAAAGGACAGAGTCAGACACAGGCAGGAGGTTATGATTAGCATAACAATAGTGGAATTTCCTGTGATTGCAGGTTATGGCACGTAATCTGTAATTTCCTTCTTAGCAGAACGCCACAACATCTTAAGCTGTGGACACTAACCAGTTTAATGAGTTATCTACCATCCTTGACACACAAGACCCTTACTCCTATACTATCCTCACCCAAAAGCAAATCTTTATTAATTTAATTCATGAATAGGCTGGTTCTGATCGAAAAAAGGAGATATTGGAATGGAGGCTTTTAAAGGCGTCAAGTACCCAGCAGAGTGGCTGGAAACCACCATTAAAGATTTCGTTAATAAATCCCCGGAGAACACGCTCCAAAATACAGAAAATGAAAAGGCATGGTCAGATCCCCTAGTGGGATTTTCAAGAGGTGATGACCCGCTCTATCAAGAATACAAGGAAAAGATAGGGACCTTTTATTGGACACCATGGGAGATATTCAACAAAACATTTCCTGAGGTAAAAGTTGAGCCAGAACAACTAACAGTCATAAGCTGGATTTTACCCCAAGTCGAGTCAACAAAGTCTGATAACCGCAAGCAGAGCGTCTATCCCTCGGAAAGCTGGGCCAGAGCGCGCATCTATGGTGAAGAGGTCAACGTAAAGCTTCGCCAGCATGTGGCGGCAACTTTACAAGGGTCGGGATTCACAGCCGTGGCCCCCATGCTTTCTCCTCTCTGGAAGCGGGAAAAATCTGAGCGGTACGGATTTGCCTCAAATTGGTCCGAACGACATGCAGCCTATGCCTCAGGGCTAGGAACGTTTGGTCTCTGTGATGGTCTGATTACTCCAAAGGGCAAGGCCATGCGTTGTGGATCAGTTGTCACGCACATCAAAATCTCTCCCACGGACAGGCCATACCACAATCATCTCGCTTACTGCCTCTTTTTCACACAAGGGATCTGCGGACAGTGTATCCAACGTTGCCCTGCAGGCGCAATTACTGAAACAGGGCATGACAAGGTGAAGTGTCTAAAGTACATACGACAGACCACGGTAGAGTATGTGAAATCCCATTATGGCTTTGATGGTTACGGCTGCGGTCTCTGCCAGACAGGTGTTCCCTGTGAGTCCAAGATCCCTATAACGCAGGATTTAGAGGCCTACGAATCCGGTAGTTCGGATTGTATAAAGGGAGACATCCTTAAATAATTCAATAATTAAAACAAGAGACGCCAGTTCTAAAGCAACTTATGAATTTGAACCGGTCCTCAAAAGGAGGATTAGTAATGCAGAAATTGCCGATGTATATTCTAACAGTTACAATTTTTGTTTTTCTTATAGGTTGTGCAACGCTCTCCAGAAACGAGTGTCTTGAAGCGGATTGGTTTGAAATTGGACATAAAGACGGCATGAAAGGTAAGCCCAGGGCTTTTTTTCAGAGGCATGTTGACGCTTGCATAAAACACGGTATCGGCGCCAACAGGGATGCTTACTATGCAGGTCGTGATGAGGGCTTGAGAATCTATTGTACTGGGGATAGTGGGTTTGAGCAGGGAAGATTAGGTAGAAAATACCAATATGTTTGTCCGCCAGATCTTGAGCCTGAATTTCTAAATGCCTATTATGAGGGGAGAGAAATATATGAATATGAAAAGAAAGTCGCCTATCTTGAGAGACAACTAAAAAGGATTAAAAAGAAAATCAAAGCCAAAGAGAAGGACCTTTATTCCAATAAATTGAGTGACGAGCAGAGAGCCATAATTCGCTCTGAGATCAGGTCACTTAACAAGGAATACCATAATGTCGTTAGAGGATTGATTTCTCTGGCGAAAACGAAGCCTTCGTATTAGTTGATAAAACAGAATGTTAGGGTTTCAGCGTTGCAAGAAAAAGAATAAAATGAAAGGAGAACAGGATGAAATTTCAAGATTGAACGGGTCAAATCTTCTGTTGACTTATCTATATTGCAGCTGGGGTCTGGCCAAGCTAACTTACTGAGATAAAGCTATAAACAGCGAAAACACAACCTAATATTGACCTTAAAATGGCATTTTTATGGTTAAAAAACCGCTTTGAGGAAAATCGTAGGGGGAAATGGCGAGAGTAAATGGGTAACTAAGTATTAGATCGCAATTTGCCTACTCGTCAATCAACCTGACCTATATTCCGCTGGCGCCCTCCGACAATCTTAGGACTTTCAGCTCCATAGAGGGAGGTGATCTTTATGTTAGCCGGATTGTTATTACAAAAAATATCTTGACTTATAACGTCATGCGTTATATTAATAAGTTATTATGATAGAGAGCTTCAAGTGTATTGAGGCCGAAAAGATATTTCATCGGCAGTTTTCCAAAAAGCTACCTCACAATATTCAGAAGATCGCATTTAGAAAGCTCAGAATGCTGAATCGGAGTTCTACAATCCAGGACCTTAGAATCCCTCCTGCTAACAAGCTTGAAGCTCTGTCAGGTAATAGAAAAGGACAACATAGCATTCGCATTAACGATCAATGGCGAGTCTGCTTCGAATGGAAAAATGGGAATGCATACAATGTTGAGATTGTTGATTATCATTGAGGTGACAAAATGAAGGTAAAGAAGATACCCCCAATTCATCCTGGCGAGATTTTGTTTGAGGAATTCCTCAAACCGATGAACATAAGTCAGAATCAGCTTGGCAGAGGCCTTGGAGTCTCTCCGCGCCGTATCAATGAAATCGTCCATGGCAAAAGGAGCATAACTGCAGACACGGCTCTTCGTCTTGGGACCTATTTTGGCAATTCCCCATCATTCTGGCTTGGGCTTCAAATGGATTACGATCTTGATGTTGCAGAAGATACTCTCTCATCGAGGATAAAAAAAGAAGTCCAATATCTGGCTGCTGCATAGCACTGGCTAACAATCAAGAAGAGCTGATGGCTTATTCCTTGGCGGTTAATACGTTTAAGCTTTTATTAAAGGCTCATTTATGATTTTATATAGCGGTTTTTGAAATTAAAGCAAAAAATATAAAAAAAGGATTTCAGAAAACTCTAAACCTTTAACTGTCTTGGTAGCGGGGTCAGGATTCGAACCTGAGACCTTCGGGTTATGAGCCCGACGAGCTACCAGACTGCTCCACCCCGCGTCATGTATTCTTTAATTATAACCTTAATTTACATTTAGTCAAATAAAAATTTCTTGAAAACCTGTTAAAACTCTCAGGAATTGAGCCAACTCATGGCCTGGGATGATATTTTTCATGAATCTCTTTTAATCTTTCCCCTGTAACATGGGTATATATTTGTGTGGTAGATATATCAGCATGACCTAACATTATCTGAACTGATCTAAGATCAGCCCCTCCTTCCAGGAGATGGGTGGCAAATGAATGCCTTACTGTGTGCGGAGTAACGCTTTTATTTATTCCAGCCATCAACGCATATTTTTTTATAATCTTCCATAATCCCTGTCTTGTTATAGGACTCCCTCTGCTGTTAAGAAAAATATATGATCCGCCTGCGGCGTATCTTTTTTTTAACAAAGTTGGCCGGCTGTTGGATAAATAATCTTTTAGAGAATCCACAGCCTTACTCCCCATTGGAACGATCCTTTCCTTGGAGCCCTTCCCTATTGTCCTGATAGAGCCGACTTCAAGATTAACATTGTACATCGTAAGACTTATCAATTCAGTAACCCGTAACCCAGTAGCATATAAGACCTCCACAATGGCCTTATCTCTTTTCCCCAGTGCTGTGGTTATATCCGGTTGCGAGAGAAGGGAATCCATCTCATCCCTGCTTAAAACATCAGGCAAATGTTGATACATCTTTGGTATACCCAATAACCTGGCAGGATTAGATTCAATAGTTCCTTCGGATACCAAAAAACGGTAAAACGTTCTTATTGAAACAAGACACCTGGCTATGGATCTGGAGGATAGTTTACTATTTTGTCCAACTATAAAGGATGTCAAATCCTCCTGACTAATGCGGACAGGGGAAACTCCTTTCCGTTTTAAGAAATCAAAAAATCTAATAAGGTCGTGGCTATAGGCCACAATCGTATTTGTAGACAAACCCCGCTCAACCCGAAGTTGATAAATAAACTGATCTAATAACTGATTTTCAGAATAGTCTTTCATTATATGTATAGTTCATCCGTAACTACTCTGCCACTAAGTCACTAAGGCACAAAGAAATAAAATTAGATATATTTATATATCAGTGAAAGAAGATCTCATTGCGATGTGCCTATTATCAAATCCGACATTAAAATAATTGTACTATAAGCTTGGTGGCTTCGAGTCTTGGTGGCTGAGGAAACGTCAATCTTGCCTAAAAGGAATAAAAATTCTTATTTGTTGTCAAAACCCTTGCACCATTCTCTTCAAGTACAACCATTTCCTCCAAACGGACACCACCCTTTCCTGGTATATATATCCCTGGCTCTACAGTAAACACCATTCCCTCTTTTAATACCTCTGGATTAAGTGGTCCAATAGAAGGCCTCTCATGAGGAGCCATGCCAATACAATGACCAAGAGAGTGACCAAAAAAATCACCAAATCCAGCATTTTTTATAACATCTCTGGCAATGGAGTCTACCTCATTGCTTTTCATTCCGGGACTTACAGATTGTAATGCTAACAATTGTGCTTTCCGAACCACCCTGTAGATTTCTTTAAAATCAGATGGGGGATTGCCTAAAAAAACGGTCCTCGTCATATCTGAACAGTAACCACCAATTTTTGCACCTACGTCGAGAATTATTGGTTCGCCCTCCCCTATTCTTCTCTCTGTAGGCACTGCATGGGGCAAGGCGCCATTTGAACCGGATGCTACGATAGGCGGGAAGGAAGCGCCATCAGCGCCCTGTTCTCGTATCAGGGTCTCAATTTTCCATGCTATATCCTTTTCAACCTGACCGGGGGTTAATTCAGCAATTACCTGGGCAAGAACATCTCCCATAAGCTGTGCGGATCTGCTTAATAGTTCTACCTCTTCCGATGTTTTAATCTCTCTTATCTCTTCAACCGGATTGGAAAGCGCAATAAGCTCAACTGGCTGAGAATGTTGAGATGCCTTTTCTTTTGCCTTTTGATAAAAATCCCAGATCAGGTAACCTCCTTCAAACCCCAATCTTCGTGTATTTAACCGGTCAAAAATCTCCGGTATAGTATCAACCAAGCCCTTTTTATGAGTTATAACCTCAAAACCAACGACCTCTTGCTGTGCCTGGATTGTATATCTTGAATCTGTGAGTAAAATTGCCTGGTCCAGGGTTATAAATAGACAACCTGATGATTCATCTAATTGTCCATCAGCGGCCTTAAAGCCAGAGATATAACGGCGATTCTCAGGCTGGATAATCCATACGGTATCCACCCCAAGACTATCAAACTTACTTCTCAATAAATCCAAACGATTCTCAAAAATAACGTTGTTCATTTGTATTCACCTGACCTTGTAAAGAGAACTATATGCCAATTCTGCCCATTATCACAGGCGCTCAAGCAATACTGACAGAGTCAGCCGGAGACCATTTTTCTAAAATTATTATTGATGGTTTCGTAAAAAGTCGAATTTCCCTTCCCCTGGTGGGAGGGGATTAAGGGGAGGGGGACGTAAGTGCGTGAAATAACGCTGTATTCACCCTCACCCCAGCCCTCTCCCATGAAGGGAGAGGGAGTATTTTTGACTTTTTAAGAGTTAGTCATTATTTAGACGAGATCCATTTTGAAAGCATGTCTTTAAGAGCAACAGTGAAGCCCCAGAATGCGAAATAAACTTTCGATAGTCCAGCAAATTTTACTCTTCTGGTTTTGATCCGGCCTTTACTTCTGGCACCTGGATTTCATCTTTAATTTTATTCATCTCATCGTAAACATTCCGCAATACGTTAGCCACAGCCTGAGAGGACCCACCCCTTGCAAATTCCTTAGCGATAATTATTGAATGCTTCAATGATTCTTCTTTTTGAGTTCTTGTAGGCATAGTAAATCTCCTTTTTTAGGATTAAAGGTTTACTCCCTGGTTTTTTTGTGTTTGTTGACAAAACCCATAGATGTCTTTTGCTAATAATTCATATTAGCGCCCGCCAAGTTTATTGACTAATATCCTAAACGATTTGATCAGTATCGGCAAGCCAAATTAATGTTGAGGTGTTATCATGTTAATCACTGATTTTATTTTTCATGACAGAGACTTTTATCACGAGAAGCTTGTAAAAAAATATGCACCGCATTCTTCCATTTAAAGTTTTGTGGAGAGTATTAGTCCGCCCCACAAATCCACTTATATCGACTCGAAAGACTCAAAAGCTGGCCTGACCATTTACCTTTAGGATTAAGTAGTTAAAGAATTTCTCGTACTTGCATTTAACCAAATATCTATTGACAGCCAACTGCAATTCAGGCATATTTTTGCAATAAAATCATAACTACTTTAGTTTTTTACATTATACCTGGAAAGCTTAACGCAAAGATCCATAATGGAGAAATAGAAAAATGCCCTCAACCATTCTTGATAACGTTAAAGGAAGTGACCTTCCCAGGGTATTGGCTGACAGAATAGATATTAGCCCTGATAAAACCTATACTGTTATCATTCAGCCCCAGGAGGAGCGCCAGTCCCTTCAAAGAATAATGTCGAAGATAAGCCGCAACGCCAAAGCCCGTGGTATGGCATCTGACGTTCTGGAAAACATTCTCGGCGAAACAGTCAGTCACATTCTATGAAGGTATATGCTAATTGCGCTTAGTTTATGATACAAATATTATCATAAGCGCCTTGCTTTTTGAAGGCTCAAAGCCAGCAAAAGCATTTGATATTGGTATTAATCAGGGAGCTATTCTTTTTTCTTCATCCACTTTTACCGAATTAGAAGAAGTGCTGTTGCGAAACAAATTTGATCAATATATCTCACATGAAGAGTGTAAGCAGTTCCTAACCAGCTTCATCCTTGACTCAACACCTGTTGAAATCAATGAAACAATATCAGAATGCCGAGATCCTCAAGACAACAAGTTTTTGGAACTTGCTGTCTGCGGTAAAGCCGCTTTCATAATTTCTGGTGATGAAGATTTGCTGGTTCTGAATCCCTTTCGCAATATTCAAAAGCGTTTTAGGGGACGCTCGTGCAGAGATTGCATAATTTTTCAAAGATACTTCTCCACCGGAGGAGGCTTCCCGGTTGAAGCCAAGCGTATCACACATGAATTAGTAACTCCAAGATACCGCGCTACTTCCGCCCCTGAATATCCCAATTCCCTTATCGCTAACCAGGATAACACCTGCCGTGCTTCTACCACTTGCTGCCTTCTACTGCCCGATCGAAGCTCACCTTGAGATATATCGTGAACCTTACTCACCTTTTGGGCCAACTTTGACAAGTCCATACGCTCGGAGGTAAACCTCAGGTTCTCTTTGGTAAGGTCTTGGCTCTCAGAGATAACCTGTTCAACGAAATCTCCATCCCCTAATATTCTTTGATCAGATGCTTCTTTCTCACCCCGCCTCCTTAAGGCTAAAACCTCAAACCAGCCACCTAAACTTCTTATAAGGCCACCGCCTACCAGTTCAGGTCTCCTGCCCTGCTCTATGCCTTCGGCAACAAATTTAAGATATCTCTTGCTACCCAAAGAGCCCTTCCCGAAAAATGACAAAATGTATTTCGTTTGCTGCCATTTTCGCTCAACGCGCCCACCCAGTGCCGAATGTCCTGACCAGGGAGATTTATTCAGATCTCCCATATTCTTAACAATACCTGCTCTTAAAAGGTTAAGATGAACATAACGAACCAACTCCAACAAATAGGCATCTTCCTGACATATAATGGACTTATACCGATTCTGGAAAAGGTGCCCGTGACGCTTATGGCGGCGATTGAAATTTACAGCATATCCAGTCAGTAATTTACGCATACTGGATGACAATGGCCGCTTCCTGGTTTTACATAGCAAGTGGAAATGATTTGGCAACAATGCCCACGCATAAATATCCATCGAGCTATCCTCTGCCAGAGCAGCCAGGCGGGTGATAAAATCTTGCCTGTCTCTTTTGTCAATGAATATCTTTCTTCTTTCTATTCCTCGCCCCATCACATGGTGCAGAACACCAGGGGCATCTAGTCTTGATGATCGCGGCATAGGATAAGCTTATCAAAAAACTCAAAACATTTAAAGCAATTTCTGCACGAGCGTCCCCTATCACTATTGTGCCAGCGGCGCCAAATTTTGGATATGTCATTTGTCAGCCCTCCTTTCTTAAATTAAAAAGGCCGCTTCAATACCGATTCATCGGAATCAAAACGGCCCAACCTTCATTGTAACGACCGTAGTTTATAAATATTTTACTTTGTTTTTAAGCTGCTTTATATTTTATAGATATATTTTAAACATAAATGTCCTTTGACAATTGTTTCACCAAAAAACTGAAAGCCAGCTTTTTTAAAAGCTTTCATAGAAGCAATATTTTCTTTCTTTATATTTGCAACTAATTCATCTATTTGAAATTCATTTTTGATATACTCTATTCCAGCTTTAATCACAGGCTTTGCCAATTGTTGTAATCTGAATTGGCTAACAAGAGACATGCTTATTTCGCCATCTTCATCAACTCGTACTTGCGCAATAGGAATCCAGTTGTTTGACTTATCTGCTTCTATGATTAGCAGATGTGTTTTTCTTTGGTTTAATACCTTGTTAAACCATTTTTTGTGATCTTCTAACGGAATGAAATTTTGATTGAAACTCATCCTACGAGTCAAAGAATCATTAGCCCAGTTGAATATCATCATAAGGTCATCTTCCATTGCTGGGCGTACTCTTAATTTCATTAATACATCTCCTTAAATTGCTACCAGCGATTTCTTGCGCCTCACTATATTTTCCCTGATATATGTTTCCACTGTTTTTATAACCATATCCGGTTCTACCATAGTCAGACAATATACTTCTGGTTTCTGGCATTCGACATATTCGGCGGATGTCCTGTTTCTGCACCCCCTACACTTAAGGTCATCTATCCAAATGGGGTACTCCACAGCATCTGCATTTCTGGTACCCGGATCAACACATCCATATATTATAAATGCAGGCGTGTTAACTGCCTTAGCTATATTTGCACACACTGAATCGATACCTACAAATGCTATACATTCCTTGATCAAAGATGCAGTTTGTTTTATTGAACATCCGCGACAATCATTACCAACATTCATACGCAGGGTTTCTCTGTCACCGAGTTCAATAATATCGTAACCTTCGGCCAGAAAATGCATTGCAACTTCTTTAAATCTATCAATCGGCCATTCCCTGCTTTTCCACGTTCGCCCAGTATGAAATGCAACATAACGCTTGCTCATATCTATCTTATTTTTCGCCCACCTTATCTGATCAGCAGTCAGGGAAATATCCATCTTCCTGCTTTCCAATTTCACCCCGCACTGTTCGGCCATAACATCTATAGCATTGCCTCCAGGATTGTCTTCATACCGAGGTGTCAGTATAATATCGTAATCTCCGGGCTTTGGAATATATGGCTCCATGTGATCAATATGAAGGTTGCCCGCAATGATATCTGGGTTTTCGGTCTCAACTACTAAAAATGATTCTGGATACTTTTTCTTCAGTTCTCTCACTATCGGGGTGATCATCAATACATCACCCTTAGCACCTTTCCTTTTAAGCAATATACTGGGCTTTTGCGCTGTTTTTCTTTTCACAATCTTATGCACTTTTGGAGTTTCTGACTTATCTTCAATGACCTCATCTCCGCCTATCCATTTCGCAAACAATTTCTGATTGTTTTTTTTAGACACATCACCGAAAGACCTGATAATGTCTTTCTCTGTTTTGCTCCCAAAATGTTTTATGGGGAGATTGATTGCCTTTATCTTCAGTCCAATTTTCTTCACCCTGAACGACAAATCCGCATCTTCGCTGTAACCAGGATTAAATCTCATATCAAAGCCATACAACTGCAAAAAAAGTTCCCTCTTTGCAAACAGACACCATCCCTCAAGATAACTCCATGGCTCATTTTCTTTCCCGGTCCCAATGTGTTCAAATCGCCTTTTTTCATAATCAGGCTTAACCTTTTGGCAAATTGCTCCTATTAAATCAGCTTCCTCGGTTCCCTTGATCATAACATCCAGCCAATAATCCTTCAGCACCTTAATATCATTGTTGATAAACAATACATATTCAGATTCTGCAACCTTCAGTCCCTGATTATTTCCGCCTGAAAACCCTCTGTTTTGAAGGTTGTGAATCAAGATATCGTTCTCACCATCTACATGGTCTTTCAAATAATCAAATGTATTATCATTTGACCCTTGATCAATAATAATAAGTTGATACATGTCCGAGTTAGTGTATTTTTTTATCGATTCAATGCAGATTTGCGTATATTTAACCTGATTCCAGGCCAGGATAATAATGCTTACCCTGCCATCGGCATCTATCTTTGGAAATTCTAGCTTTGCTTCTTTTTCCTCTAATTGGACTGCCACCAATTTCTCTTCTGTTACATTGCTTAACTCCTTCAGTGATTCAGCCTCCTTATCTGGCACTATTATCGGGTCCATATTCTTATCATAATGAATCTGTATCATGCCAGTATATCAGGCCTCCATACATAGAGATGATAAGTTAAGAAATATACCGCTATATTATCGCTCCTCTCATATGGCCTCCATTTACCTTCCCTCCAACGAGGACAAATAGGTATTTCAGATGGGACTGGACTCTTCGGATCTTCAAAATCATACAGCGTAATTTCATTTACATTCATCTTTTCAATAACAAAATCCCTCATCTCTTTAAGTTTACGTCTCATTTTGTCGGTAGAAATCTTTGACCTGCAATCGATTTGCAGAATTGCCGGCTCACCCCATCCATGACCTTCATCAATCCAATTCATTTCAATCCATTGCTCTACATCCGGTTTTTCAGGTGCTCTTTCTGAAAAATACACCCTATAAGTGGGTCCCACCTGGGCATATAAAAACTTATTCATTGAGCGTTCAAGATTGAACGGCAAGTTTGACGGTGGCAGTGTCATTATCTAATTTTCGATCCTATGTTCAGACTTTGCCTGTATCGACTTTAAATTACTATCAAGCTCTTTTTCTGTCTGCCTTATCATCCCCACAGGCTTTATTCCAGAAACAATATGACCTGCGCTGAATGCATCCTCTCCCGTATGAGGATCAATCCAGTGTAAAACTTTGCCAATTCTGGGAAATATCCAATGATCTCTAGTTCCATATTCGAGGTATCCTATTATCTCATTTTCACTCAAAACACTCCATGCCAATTCTCTGAACATTACATAATGCTGGAATTTAAGCTCCCATGAATCTGCTACACTGTCTCCTTCCATTGATCTGCCACTTTTTGGCGTCAGATCAATCAGCCTCTGAAATGCCCAATATGCCAGGTCCACCATGTCGCCAAAAGCCTCTTCCAGGGCTTTCCGGGCCTTGCGGCCTTCGGCTATCAATGGCTGTAGATCAACCTCGCAACATACTTCCATTTTATACCTTACTTGCTGTAGCTACACATTTACCGCTACTGGAATTATAATTTGTTTTGATTACCTGATATTTCTTATCCCGACTTTGAATTTGATCTGTCAGCATAACCTCTACATCATAGATAACAAAAACCATATCTGCCTCTTCATATTCTACTAAGCCCCTCACAGCCTTACGTTTTCTAACCTTTGGAAATATAGCTGCATCTATCTCCGAAAGTCCGGGAACTAATGTCTTATCTCCTTCTAAGACTTCATAATCACTATCATTAGTCGTTTCATATCGCAGAATGTCAATTACAGGATTCCCTTGTAATACGCGAAATTCTTCCCACCCCTGCCGGATACCGGCATCAACCATCTGCTTATCCGTCTGTGTCAACATAAGAAGCCTGCTAACCAGTTGAAAAGGTCCCTACATAACCACCAAACCTTTTCTTAAATTTATTCTCTTTGTTATCGATTGACTTGCGGGCCTCAGTAGTATTAAAACTTATGCTTGATCCCTCCATGTTCACACTTGATATACGGGTCATTTTTTCAAGCAAAATCTTTCCAGCCTGCGCCTCGGCCCAGAGTAGCAAGTCATCTTCATCTATATCCGGTATCTCATCAAGGCCTTTAACGCATGAGGCTATTAGACCGACCTTTTTCCCACTGGATGTTGGGGAGGGGAGCAATCTTAGTTTACCATCATAATAATCCCAGTCACCCCCAAAGCGTTCCCTAAATGATTCCATCTTTTGTTGCAGTTGAAGGACAATTGACGGGTTATGGAATACAGATATACCTGCTAAACTGTTGTAGCTAAAGTCATCTGGAATTGTGCTCACCAAGTCCTTATCAAAGTAGGTTCCTATCGGATCCCACATGCAATCTATAACATTAATAACCGCCGAACCAATCACTTCCGATAACGTGATTTCTGCTACATTGGCCTCTGTGTCAAATGTTGCATAAACTGTTTTGGGTTTATACTTTGAATATTCTCTCACCGCAGAGTCAACAGCACTACCAATCTGGTCACTGCTAATGTCTGATACCGATGGAGACCCGATATTACTCCTTATCTTTGTTATCAGTTGATCCTTGTCCAGCGTCATCTTTTATTCCCACCTCATCGTTTTTCTCATTAAGTTCTTTAGATACCAAGACCAGCGGCCTATTTTTGCCCTCGTGCTTTCTGTACCATTCACCCCGGATTGTCTTCCCAGGTGGAACTATAACAGGACTATAGCTCTCATCGTAAAACAGTTGATCTATATTTGTTCTATTCCTAAATAAAGGACCCTTTTTGCTTGCTGCCATGCTATTCTCCTTTCCTTGCTATGATTAAAAAGCTGTATCTATCAGTGCCAACATCCATCTTGCTCTTAATTATCTCAAAATTCCCAATTTCATTAAGCCAGGCAAGCACTAATCCCATGGTCAATTCCTGTTTATGCTCAGGATTGTATTCCGTGTAATAATCTTTATGTGGCAGATAGAGGATTAAATGACCCCCTGGTTTCAGTATCCTATACCATTCGTGTAATGCTTCCACAGGCTCATCCAGGTGCTCAAGAAAATGGCTCGAATATACATAGTCAAATTGTCCATCCCCAGTCCACTTCAGTTTGCCGGAAGCATCACCCATTGTCACCGTTAATCTGGAACTGTTATAAAGTTGGTGATTTGAAAATGCTATCTTATTCCATCCAATATTCTTCCTAAAAATTCACATTATAATCCCTTCTTCTGATTTTCTTCCCTGCTTTT
>Ga0315547_1001315_pt1 | contig 20029 bp, 29 predicted proteins | sample SalMarSW160240MG_2_FD_202542 | JGI IMG/M metagenome (GOLD analysis project Ga0315547, IMG submission 202542) | Salt marsh sediment microbial communities from the Plum Island Ecosystem LTER, Massachusetts, United States - Salt Marsh Sediment SW1601-240 ...
ATTAAATTTGGGTTTTTCCTTTTCTGTAACTTTTTTGGGCGGTTCCGGCTCAAGATCTTCATCAAAGTCTATAAATATTGTCATCTGTTCCTTCAATATCTTGGCTGCATAGGCCACCGCATCTTCAGGCGAAATACTTCCGTCCGTCCAGACTTCAAGGGTAAGTTTGTCATAATCAGTTCTCTGGCCGACACGTGCATTACTGACGACATATGATACCCGCTTAATCGGCGAAAAAACGGAATCGACGGGTATGGTGCCCAAAGGAGCATCTTCATCTTTGTTCGATTCGGACAATGAATATCCTTTTCCGATTTTAACCGTCATGGTTATATTCAATTTAGTTTCATCAGAAATTGTTGCAATGTGTTTTTCAGGATTTAACACCTCGCATTTTCCGTCCTCGCTGATAATATCAGCTGCAGTGACTTCTCTTTTCCCTTCCACTTCAATTCTCACTGTTTTGGGCTCAGGATCGGAAAGTTTAAAGCGAACCTCTTTTAAATTAAGAATAATCTCGGAAACATCTTCATATATTCCAGAAATAACACTGAATTCGTGCATAACGCCTTCGAATTTTACGGATGTTATTGCGGCTCCGTAAAGAGAAGAAAGAATAATCCTTCTCAACGAATTCCCGATTGTTATACCGAATCCTCTTTCAAGAGGTTCACAAACGAACTTGCCATAGGTAGGTTTACTGGTTACCTGGACCTTTTCCGGCCGTATCATATCTCGCCAGTTCATGTACATAAGTTCATTTGATGCCATAATCATTTCTCCAGTTTTTTCAGAGGATTATCGGAAGGATATATAAATGCCATATAAAATCGCTTCACCACCGTATTCTAAATGTAACATACATTATCTTGAGCTACTTGGAATAAAGTTCAACTATAAATTGTTCCTGAATAGGTGTTGTTATATCTTCCCGAGAAGGAAAGTTTTTTACAATTCCCTTCATGTTGTCTTTTTCCAGGTCAAGCCACTGAGGAACGCCTCTTCGTACAACAGCATCGAGGGCATCTTCGATAGGACGAATCTTGCGGCTTTTCTCACGAATTTCCACTACATCCCCTATTTTGATGAGATATGACGGAATGTTAATTTTGTTGCTATTGATAAGAAAATGATTATGTCTTACGAAGTGGCGGCCCTGAGCACGGGAATTAACAAAACCCAGTCGATATATAACATTATCAAGTCTGCGTTCTAAAAATACCAGAAGATTTGTTCCGGTGATTCCTTTCTGTTTATCCGCCCTTTTAAAAAACAGATGAAACTGTTTTTCTGAAAGACCATAAATTCGTTTTACCTTCTGTTTCTCTCGGAGCTGAATTCCGTAATCAGAGATTTTTCGGCCACGTCTCTGTCCATGTTCGCCCGGCGGATAGCCACGACGATCAAAAGCACATTTATCGGAATAACAGCGGTCTCCTTTAAGAAACAATTTTAAATTTTCCCGCCGGCACAGCCGGCAGACTGAACCAGTATATCGAGCCAAGTACTCCTCCTTAGTTGTTTGTTTGTGATTTTTTTATCAATATATTCAAAACATTAAACTCTTCTTCGTTTAGGAGGTCGACAACCATTGTGGGGTATCGGCGTCACATCTTTAATCATTAAAACGTTGAACCCGGCCGCCTGTAGAGATCGAAGAGCGGATTCTCGTCCGGAACCCGGGCCTTTCACATATACCTCGACATTTTTCATTCCGTGCTCCATTGCCTTCTTGGCGGCATCCTCCGCGGCAATCTGAGCGGCGAACGGTGTACTCTTTCGTGACCCTTTAAAGCCTTGAACCCCTGAGCTCGACCAGGCAACCACATTCCCCCCGGGATCTGTAATGGTAACGATCGTATTGTTAAAAGTCGACTGAATATGGACAACTCCACTGGGGATATTCTTCTTTTCCTTTTTTTTGGTTCGAATTTTTTTGGCCATCTATTAAGCTCCTGTCAACCCATTCGATATTCATCATTAGCTTTATCCAGCTCAATAACGAAATTTAATTATCGTTTTATTTTTTCTTGGCGCCGCCCTTCTTTTTGATTGCCGATCTTCTGGGCCCTTTTCGTGTTCGTGCATTGGTACTTGTTCTCTGCCCGCGCACAGGCAGCGATTTTCTATGTCGAAGTCCTCGATATGAGCCTAGATCCATCAATCTTTTGATATTCATGGAAACCTGAGTGCGAAGCTCTCCTTCAACTTTATATTCCCCGTCAATAAATTTGCGGATACTGTTGACTTCGGTCTCCGACAAATCATCGGTCTTGGTATCAGGATTGATATTAAGCTTTTGAAGTATGCGCTTTGATATACTTGGACCGATACCATAGATGTATGTCAGTCCAACTTCAATCCGTTTTCGTCTCGGCAGATCCACCCCTGCAATTCTTGCCAAAGTATATCCTCCTTTTTATCCTTGCCTCTGTTTATGTCTCTTGTTCTCACAAATAACTCTAACGACGCCTTTTCTGCGAACGATTTTGCACTTGGCGCATATCTTTTTAACCGATGACCTGACTTTCATTTACAATACTCCTTCATCATTATAATGGGGAACAGAATGATTAATCCGCGACCTATACAACCTATTACCCATGGCCGATCACCTTTCTCATATTTTCATTTTGACCGGTATGTTATTCTTCCACGAGATAGATCATATGGAGAAAGTTCAACCGTAACTTTATCTCCGGGCAATATTTTAATAAAATGCATGCGCATTTTTCCGGAAATATGTGCGAGTACCTGGTGCTTGTTCTCGAGTTCTACTTTGAACATTGCATTGGGCAATGTTTCGAGCACCGTGCCTTCAACTTTAATCGCCTCTTCTTTCGACATATTTCCCCCCAAAGCCTGTTCGCCAAAAAATATTAGAATCTTCCTTTCGACCGGGCACTGCCTTTTTTCAAAAATCCTTCGTAATGCCGGGTCAGCATGTGAGACTCTATTTGCTGAACGGTATCGATGGCAACCCCGACAACGATCAAAAGTGCTGTACCGCCAAAATAAAAAGGAACATTAAACTTGGTCATTAAAACAGACGGCAATACGCATACTGCTGAAACATATATTGCGCCACCCAAGGTAATACGGGTCAAAACCCTGTCGATATAATCCGCCGTTCGCTTGCCCGGACGAATACCTGGAATATATCCGCCCTGTTTCTTCATATTATCTGCAACATCGCTGGGATTAAAAGTAATTGCAGTATAAAAATAGCAGAAAAAGAAAATAAACCCTACATACAACACTTCATATGCAATATTACCGGGTCTCATGGCCGCTGCCACGGACTGCATCCATGGAACGGCGAAAAAACTGGCCATGGTTGCCGGAAACATGATGATCGATGAAGCGAAAATCGGGGGGATCACGCCGGATGTATTAACCTTTAAAGGCAGATGTGTGCTCTGGCCGCCATACATCTTTCGGCCGACGACTCTTTTGGCATATTGGACTGTTATTCGCCGCTGGCCCTGTTCCATATACACAATGAATGCGACAACAGCCACCATCAGAACGGTCAAAATAAGTATGGCGAATGTCCCCATCTCACCGGTTGAAAGAAGTCGAAAAGTATTTCCGATTGCATTCGGCATTCGGGCGATAATACCGGCAAATATGATAAGCGAAATACCGTTGCCGATCCCCCGCTCGGTAATCTGTTCACCCAGCCACATAATGAATGCCGTCCCCGCCGTCAAGGTGATCACCGTCATGAGTCTAAATCCCCATCCCGGGAAAATAACAACGGGCGCCCCTCCGGGTGAACTCATTTTTTCAAGGCCGACGCTGATACCAAATCCCTGGATGACACTCAACAGTATCGTCCCATAACGGGTGTACTGGGTGATTTTTTTTCGTCCCTGTTCACCCTCTTTGGACAAACGTTCCAGATGTGGTATCGTTACCGTCAACAGCTCAAGTATAATCGCCGCACTGATATAAGGCATGATTCCAAGAGCAAAAACAGAAAGCCGCTGCAAAGCGCCGCCGGAAAACATATCGAAAAGACCGAGTAAGGTCCCTTTTGCTTGATTAAAAAAAGAAGCAAGGGCTACAGTATCTATCCCCGGAGTCGGAACATGGACCCCAACACGATAGACAACAAGCAACGCCAATGTAAATAAGATCCGTTTTTTCAGTTCCGGTATTTTGAATATATTTCCGAACCCGTCGCCGATCATATTATCTAACCTCTATATTTCCGCCGGCGGCAAGGATCTTTTCTCTGGCGTTTTTGCTGGCACCGTTCACCTTGACTGTAAGCGGAATTGTTATCTCGCCTTTTCCTAGAATTTTAATGCCGTCTCTTCGCCCTTTAACAAGACCGACCCGAACAAGTGCAGTCTCATCAACAGTACTTCCGCTTTCAAACCGAGCCAAGTCGCGAACGTTAATCACGGCGATTTTCTTTTTAAAGATATTGGTAAAACCGCGTTTGGGCAAACGCCGGTGAAGCGGCATTTGACCGCCCTCATAACCGGGTCTCACACCACCGCCGCTGCGGCTGTTATGACCTTTATTGCCTCTTCCGGCTGTTTTACCATTTCCGGACCCGACTCCCCGACCCACGCGTTTTCGGGCGCTACGAGAGCCTTTCGGTGGTAACAATTCGTTCAGCTTCATCTATTTTTCCTCGACTTTCACCAGGTGCGACACCGTATTAACCATTCCTCGAATTGAGGGCATATCCTTGAGTTCAACCGTTCTGTTGAGTTTGGTCAGCCCCATTCCTCGTAATACTTTACGGTGTTTTTCGGGCCTTCCAATCATGCTCTTCACCAAAGTTACCTTCAACATTTTACTCATTGATCATTCCTTACCATTTTAGAGCGCTTCCACTTCTATATCCCGCCTGGCGGCGACCTGCTCACGACTCTGCAGTCTGGTTAGGCCTTCTATCGTGGCCTTAACGACATTGTGAGGATTATGTGAACCCATGCATTTTGTCAGAATATTCTGGACGCCTGCTGCTTCCAGTACGGCGCGCACAGCTCCGCCAGCGATAAGACCGGTGCCTTTGGAAGCCGGTTTGAGGAGAACACGGCCTGCTCCGAACTTCCCGATCACAGCATAAGGTATGGTCTCGTCGACCAAGGGGACGTTGACCATATCCTTTTTCGCTTTCTCTATGCCTTTACGGATTGCCTCAGGAACTTCGCCGGCTTTTCCAAGTCCGTAACCCACACTCCCCTGGCCGTCACCTACCACAACGATCGCACTGAAGCTGAATCTCCGCCCCCCTTTGACAACCTTGGCAACCCGGTTAATGTGAACAACCTTATCAATTAACTGATTTTCGCCTTGATCCTGTTTGTACAAGAAATCGCCTCCTTTACAATGAACGATTAAAGTCGGATGTCGTCAAACTTTGTGTAAGTTTTGAAAACTTGTTGAAATGTTCATCGCGTGAATGGTTAGAAATCCAGTCCTGCTTCGCGTGCACCATTGGATACGGCTTTCACCCGACCATGATACAAAAACCCGTTTCGGTCGAAAACGACCTTGTTGATACCCTTCTTAACGGCCCTCTCGCCCAGAAGTTTACCGACAAAGTCTGCAACGGCAACTTTATTTTCAAACTTTGGATGCTCTTTTACAATTTTGTCCAAGCTCGATGCTGCGACCAATGTCTGTCCATGCGTATCATCGATGACTTGGGCATAGATATGTTTTGAGCTTCGGAAAACACTCAGTCTCGGCCGTTGTTGTGTTCCGGCCAAATGCTTTCGTATCCTCTTTTTTCTTTTCAAACGCGCCTTAGTTTTTAAATTCAATGACCCCATATCATATAACCTTATGCTGCTTTGGCTCCGGCTTTGCCGGCTTTGCGATGAATACGTTCCTCGGCATACTTTATTCCCTTCCCTTTATAACTTTCCGGGGGTCTCAATCTTCGAATCGCTGCAGCGGTATGCCCGAGCAACTCTTTATCGATGCCGCTTAATGTTATAATGTTCCTTTTGTCAATGGATGCTGAGATTCCCTTGGGAAGATCAAATTTAACAGGACTTGAATAGCCGATATTAAATTCGATCGTGTTGTCGCTGATCATAGCGCGATACCCGATGCCGTTTATTTCAAGAACCCTTTCAAACCCCTTACTGACACCTGTAACCATATTCGCGACAAGACTGCGTGTCAGTCCGCGCAAAGCCCGACTGTTCCTGTCATCCTTGACAACATTCACGTTGATCGTCCCATCTTCAATCTTTAAATCAACCGCAGAGTGGACCTGTCTTGAAAGAACACCTTTTTCACCCTGAACCGTAATTAGTCTGTCCTTATAGGTGATTTTGGTCTTGTCAGGTATTGTTATCGGCTTTTTTCCGACTCTTGACATTGATCGTTTCCTTAATTTCCCCGATGAATACGGGATAAATAGTTACTTTATTCAAAAATACACATTATTGAGTTTGTTCAATTTACCATATATTACAGAGAATTTCTCCGCCCACATTTCCGGACCTGGCCTTTTTATCCGTCATGATCCCTTTCGAGGTTGACAGGATTGAAATTCCCATACCGTTCAAAACCTTCTGTACGTCTTTGCTCTTGGCATAAACGCGCCTGCTCGGTTTACTGACACGCTCGAGGCCGTAAATTGCGTGCCTTTCTTCTTCATCATATTTAAGATACACTCGCAAAATACCTTGCTTTTTATCTTTGATGAATTTGTAATTTTTTATAAAACCCTCGTCTTTTAATACCCGAGCCAATTCCATTTTCAGCTTTGCTCCCGGGATATCGACACTGGTATATTTTGCCTTTCCGGCGTTTCTTATTCTCGTCAACATGTCCGCTATTGGATCACTCATCGCCATTGATCTCTCCGTTAATCTTTCGATTGTTAAGGCTTTACCAATAAATTTAAAAATAGATATAACATGAGTTATACCAAGCTCGATAATTCACCTGACTACCAGCTTGATTTTACCACACCGGGAAGCCTGCCTTCTGAGGCCAGATTCCGGAAACAAATACGACAAATTCCGAACTTTCTTAAAAATCCTCTGGGTCTGCCGCAAATAGGGCAGCGATTGTATTTTCTCACTTTGAACTTGGGCGATTTGCTTGCTTTTATTCTAAGAGATGTTTTTGCCAAATTTTCCTCCCTCTTTAATTCCTGAACGGCATGCCCAGTAGTCTCAGAAGTTCTATCCCTTCTTCATCCGTCTTTGCAGTCGTGACGATGGAAATATTCAAACCTTTAATTCTGTCGATTTTATCATAATCAATTTCAGGGAAAATAATATGCTCTTTAATTCCCAGCGTATAATTCCCGTGTCCATCAAATGCTTTTCCCGAAAGACCTCTAAAATCACGGACACGCGGAAGCGCTATATTCACCAGCTTATAATAAAAATCATACATGCGTATATGACGGAGCGTCACCCGGCAGCCGATGGGCATTCCCTCCCTCAGCTTAAACGCGGCAATGGACTTTTTGGCGCGGGTAACGACCGGTTGCTGACCGGCGATAATCTTAAGTTCTTCTGAAGCGGAATCCAAAAGTTTGATATTATGAATCGCTTCGCCGAGTCCCATGTTCAAAATAATCTTTTCGAGTTTCGGCACTTGCATGATGCTCTTGTATTGAAATTTATCTTGAAGCTTGGGTGCGACTTCTTTATGATAGAACAATTTTAATTCCGACATTCAATTCCTCCGGCATACGATCCTACGTATCTATAATCTCATCACATTTCCGGCAAACACGTATCTTTTTCCCATCCTCTAAACGATTCATCTTTATCCGAACGGGCTTAACGCACTTACTGCACATCAACATGAGGTTTGACCAATGGATCGGCGCTTCACTTTCAATGATTCCGCCTTGTCTATGCTTTGCACTGGGCCGGGCATGTTTCTTCATCATATTGATATTTTCAACAACAACCCGGTCGTTCTTTCTTTTTATACTAAGAATTTTGCCGATCTTTCCTTTATCTTTTCCGGCAACAATCTTGACTTTATCGTCCTTTTTTAAATGGCACTTATTTTTAATCATGAATTTAATCTCCACAGGACCCCCAATTACAATACCTCCGGGGCCAGTGATATAATTTTCATAAATTTTTTGGCTCTGAGTTCCCTTGCGACCGGCCCAAATATACGCGTGCCGATAGGTTCCCTGTTTTGAGTGATTAAAACAGCCGAATTATCGTCAAATCGTATATATGAACCATCCGGTCTCCGGATTTCTTTTTTGGTTCGAACCACGACAGCCTTCAGCACATCCCCTTTTTTGACCTTGGTGTTCGGTATCGCTTCTTTGACAGATACAACAATGATATCCCCGACACTGGCATACCTTCTGCGCGAACCGCCGAGAACTTTTATACAGTATAAGATCTTGGCGCCAGAATTGTCTGCAACGGTCAATTTCGTTTCCGCCTGAATCATCTTTTCAAATTCCTTATATGACGATGAATCCTCAAGAGCCCGAATTCTTGATGTTTTTTTAGGTTTTTATCGATGGTTTGTTTTAAATCTTTGAAAAACCCGGACCTGAACGTTAAAGGGCTTTTTCAATGATTTGGGTGACGCGCCACCTTTTTGTTTTGCTCAGCGGCCTTGACTGGATAATCAGCACTTTATCTCCGACACAAGACGCATTGTTTTCATCATGCGCGGCAAACTTGGCACGCCTTCTGATATACTTCTTATAAAGTTTATGCTGAACCAGACGCTCGACCAGCACCACTACCGTTTTGTCCATTTTATCACTGACAACCGTTCCGACCATCTGTCTTTTTATTATTTTTTTTTCCATCGCAATATTATTTTTATTCCGCCGTCTTATTTAATTGAGATTCTTTTATTATGGTTTTAACTTTGGCGATGTCACGTTTTGTCTGCTTCATTTTTTGAGGGTTTTCGAGTTGGCCGGTTTCATGCTGAAAACGCAGGTTAAAGAATTCCTCTTTTAGATCACCCAGCTTTCTAAGCATTTCCTCCATGCTCATATCTCTGATCTCGCTTGCTTTCATTTCGAATCACTCCTCTCAATGAATCTTGTCTTAACGGAAAGCTTATGTGAAGCAAGACGCAGCGCTTCTTTAGCAATATTCTTGGGAACCCCTTCCATTTCATAGAGGACTCTTCCAGGACGTATGACGGCCACCCACCCTTCAGGGGATCCTTTGCCTTTTCCCATTCTGACTTCAGCGGGTTTTTTCGTAAAGGGTTTATCCGGGAATACTTTAATCCAGATCTTTCCGCCCCTTTTGACGTGCCGTGTCATTGCAATACGGGCCGCCTCGATTTGCTTTGCACTGATTGTCCCGCACCCGACCGCCTGCAATCCAAACTCACCATGATCGAGATGAGATCCTCTATATGCGATTCCCCTCATCCTTCCCTTTTGTTGCTTTCGATATTTGACCTTCTTTGGACTCAGCATCTTGCATAATCTCCATTACGGCATTGTGGTATTGGGAAAAACCTAAAAATGAAGGGCGCATAAAAAGTCTTCAGCAGGTGACTTTAAACCTAAGCGCCAACCACAACATTATCTTTTTTTAGTATCTCACCTTTAAATATAAAGACTTTTACACCGATGATGCCGTAAGTTGTACGAGCTTCTATAAAACCATAGTCAATATCCGCTCTTAAAGTATGCAGCGGTATTCGACCTTCCCTGTATTGTTCGGTCCTTGCCATTTCAGCCCCGCCCAGCCGGCCCGAACAAATAATTTTTATGCCTTCGGCGCCGAAACGCATCGCAGATGAAATGCCGCGTTTCATAGCACGCCGGAATGCAACTCTCCGTTCGATCTGAAGTGCGACATTTTCGGCAACAAGTTGGGCATCCAGCTCAGGCTTTCTGACCTCTTGAATATCGATAATAATTTCATGGAAAACGATTTTTTCAAGTTCCTTCTTGAGCAAAGCGATTTCAGCACCTTTTTTCCCGATGACGATCCCGGGTCTTGATGTAAAAATGCGAAGCCTGGCACGCTTGGACGATCTTTCGATTTCGATTCTGGAAATACCTGCATGGGATAATCTCTTTTTAAGAAATTTTCTGATATTATAATCTTCCAAAATATAATCGGCATAATTCTTTCCGGCGTACCATCGAGATTCCCAGGTCTTAACGATACCCAATCTCAAACCAATAGGATTTACTTTCTGCCCCAAGCTGTTACCTCCCTTTAAAATCTATCCTTCAGACAAAATGACCGTTATATGAGAAGTTCGTTTTAGAATTCGTGTACCCCTGCCGCGTGCCCTCGCTCTGAAACGTTTCAAGGTAGGCCCCTGATCCGCCGTAATATTTTGAATAAACAGCGAATCGACATCCATATCCGGAACCTGATCGGCATTTGCCACCGCACTTCGGATTGTTTTTTCAACAATCGATGCTGCTTTCTGGGGCATGAACTTGAGTAGATTGAGGCCGTCTTCCACCGGCTTTCCTTTGACGGCATCAATCAATTTGCGAACTTTCTGAGGAGAAATACGCACATATTTTGCTGCGGCTCTAACTTCCATCACAAATATTTCCCTTTTTGACGGTTATTATCGTTTTACCCTTGATTTTCTGTCGGATGCATGACCGTAATAGGTCCGCGTCGGTGAAAATTCTCCGAGTTTATGCCCCACCATATCTTCTGTTATAAATACCGGAATAAACTTTCTTCCATTATGAACCGCCAGCGTAATACCGACCATTTCAGGAATAATTGTCGATCTTCTGGACCATGTCTTGATCACACGGTTGCTTCGGGTCTCCTGGGATATCAGCACTTTTCTTAACAGTTTCTGGTCGATGAACGGACCTTTTTTCAACGATCGTGGCATAACCTCTCCTGCTATTTTTTAGAACGCTTTTTAACAATATAGCGATTACTTTTTCTTTTCTTTCGTGTTTTGAAACCTTTTGTCGGCATCCCCCAAGGGCTGCACGGATGCCGGCCGCCGGAAGACCTCCCCTCGCCGCCGCCCATTGGATGGTCGACCGGGTTCATCGCAACACCCCTGACCTTAGGACGTCTGCCGAGCCATCGTTTACGTCCCGCTTTTCCCAAAGATATGTTTTCATGAATCACGTTTCCGATCTGCCCGATCGTAGCCATGCATTTGAGCAGTACCATTCGAACTTCGCCGGATGGCAGCTTGATAAGTGCATACCGATCTTCTTTTGCCATCAGCTGCGCAAATGTTCCGGCACTTCTTACGATCTGACCGCCTTTTCCGATACGCAGTTCAATGTTATGAATATGTGTTCCCAGCGGAATATTGTTCAGCGGCAATGTATTGCCGGGTTTGATATCCGCTTCAGGTCCTGAAATTACTGTGTCGCCGACGCGAAGATTAACCGGCGCCAGTATGTATCGTTTTTCACCATCGTTATAATTTAACAGCGCAATTCGTGCAGATCGATTGGGATCGTATTCAATTGCAGCCACTTTGGCGGGGATACCGATTTTATCTCTTTTAAAATCGATCACCCTGTAATGCCGCTTCTGGCCGCCGCCTCGATGTCTGCATGTAATCCGGCCATAAGTGTTACGGCCCCCATTTTTCTTGATAACCTTCAGGAGACTTTTTTCCGGAGTGGCGCTTGTCAACTCATCGAATGTTGAGTACGACTGCGCACGCCTTCCGGCGGATGTCGGTTTTACCTTTTTTACAGCCATTCGTTACCCCTTTATGCGCCTTCAAAAAAATCGATGCGTTCGCCTGGCATCAATTTAACGATCGCTTTTTTCCAATCTCTCCGTTTCCCCACAATGCGTCCTCTTTTTTTGGTCTTCCCCTTGACTTGCATGGTCCTGACGACGGCCACTCTGACATTGAAAATATCCTCTACGGCCTTCTTAATTTCAACCCTGTTCGCATCACGATCTATTTCGAAAGTAATTTGGTTGTAACTCTCTTTTTGAATATTTGTCTTTTCAGTAATGACAGGCCGTTTAATTAGATCATACGAAATCATCAAAGCAGTCTCCCTTTAATGGGTTCTATCGAAGCTTCAAGCAATACCAATCTTTTGTATTTTAAAATATCATGGACATTCATACCTTCCACTTTTAATACTTTTACATTGGGAACATTCCGGGAAGATAACTCAAGGTTCTTATTCTCTTTTTCGGTAATAATCAACGCATTTTTTGTGCTCAATGCGTCCATCACTGAAAGAAATTCCTTCGTCCTGATCTGATCGAGTTCAAATTTGTCAAGCACGATAATGTTATCTTCTTTTAGCTTGCTGCTCAATGCCATCTTAAGCGCCAATCTTTTTACCTTCTTGGGAACCTTGTAAGAATAGGATCTGGGATCAGGCCCAAACACGGAGCCTCCGCCTCTTAAAAGGGGTGATTTAACGTCGCCTCGCCGTGCCCGGCCGGTGCCTTTCTGTCTGAAAAGCTTCTTTCTGCTTCCTCTTATATCGCTGCGGTGTTTGACGGATGCAGAACCTGCCCGTCTATTCGCAAGCTGCATGGTGACGACTTCATGCAAAACATTTGGTTTAACGGGTATGCTGAAAATATCGTCTTCGAGTTCGACCTGTGAGACTTTTTCCGCATTACAATTAAAAATATCTACGACAGTCATGGTATCAATATCTCAAGAGTTTTTTAAGTTTTTAAAATAAAATCGAGCAACGATTTTATGAAATTCCCTCAGGTAAGCGTGCTTGATCTTTAGCGATCGGATAATTTCTTGCTGATTTTGGGTTTCTTGATCTCCACAATACCGTTTTTTGAACCCGGAACCGCCCCTTTTATCAAAACAATATTTTCTTGCGGTCTTATGTCTATAATTTGCAAATTTCGAGTCGTTTTCCGTTGATTGCCATGTTGACCCGGTAATTTTTTGCCCTTGATCACTTTTGAAGGCCACGCGCTGCAGCCGATGGATCCGGGTATTCTATGACTGTGACTGCCGTGGGTTTTCTTGCCGCCATGAAATCCATGCCGCTTAATAACACCTGAAAAACCTTTCCCCTTGGTAGTTGCAGTAACGTCGATACGTTCGCCGATATCGAAAATATCCAGGCTGATGGTCTGGCCGATTTCATATTTGCCGGGATCGCTCACATGAACCTCGCGCAAAAATGCAAAACAGGCCTCTCCACTCTTTTTAAAATGCCCTTTCAACGGATTGTTTACACGAGATTTCTTTTTTTCGTCGAACCCGAGCTGAAGTGCATTATACCCATCGGTGTCGATTGTCTTGATTTGGGTTACCACGCAGGGTCCGACCTGTACGGCTGTCACCGGTATCGATTCACCGTCCGGGGTGAACAGGCCGGTCATTCCCAATTTTTTACCTATCAATCCATTAGCCATTACTTCTATCTCATCCCTTTATCGCTTTTGTGAAACGATCATTTAAAAAGAAAATGCTACAATTTTATCTCCACATCAACACCGGGAGAAAGATCCAGTTTCATCAATGCATCAACAGTTTGCTGGGTCGGTTCTAAAATATCCAGAAGCCGTTTATGGGTCCTAATCTCGAATTGTTCACGAGATTTTTTGTCCACATGCGGGGATCGTAGAACACAATACTTGTTGATTCGTGTTGGGAGCGGTATCGGCCCGACCACTTTCGCCCCGGTCTTGTTGGCCGTATCGACGATATCTCCCACAGATTGATCCAACAGTTTATGATCGTACGCCTTGAGTCTGATTCTGATTTTGGTATTCATTATCATTATTCTAATTTCTCTCTACGCTATAATCTCGCTCACCACGCCGGCGCCCACCGTCCGGCCGCCTTCCCGGATGGCAAACCTCAATTCCTTCTCCATCGCTATGGGCGTTATCAACTCCGCCGAAATCGTCACATTGTCCCCCGGCATCACCATCTCTACTCCTTCCGGCAATGTCAAATTCCCCGTAACATCCGTCGTCCGAAAATAAAACTGCGGCCGGTATCCATTGAAAAACGGCGTGTGACGACCACCCTCTTCCTTGCTCAATATGTATACTTCCGCCTTGAACTTCGTGTGCGGCTCGATCGTCTTCGGCTGCGCCACTACCTGACCACGCTCAACTTCATCCCGCTTGGTCCCGCGCATCAATACCCCGATGTTGTCACCCGCTCGACCCTCATCCAAGAGCTTCCTGAACATCTCTACGCCCGTGCACACCGTCTTCATCGTCGGACGTATCCCTACAACCTCTATCTCGTCTCCCACATGTATAACGCCCCGATCAACTCGACCCGTCACCACCGTCCCTCGACCCGATATGCTGAATACATCCTCTATCGGCATCAAAAACGGCTTGTCGATATCTCGCTGTGGCTCCGGTATGAAACTGTCCACCGCATCCAAAAGCTCAAATATACACTTCGCCGCCTCGCCGTCCGGATCATCACTCTCTAGCGCCTTTAACGCACTGCCACGAATGATCGGCGTGTCATCCCCGGGAAACTCGTACTTGTCCAACAACTCCCGAAGCTCCAACTCAACAAGCTCTATCAGCTCTTCATCATCCACCATGTCGCACTTGTTTAAAAACACGACTATCTGAGGAACCCCCACCTGACGCGCCAACAATATGTGCTCCCGCGTCTGGGGCATCGGACCGTCGTCGGCGCCCACTACCAAAATCGCACCGTCCATCTGGGCCGCTCCCGTAATCATGTTCTTGATGTAATCCGCATGACCCGGACAATCCACATGCGCATAATGACGGCTCGCCGTCTCATACTCAACATGCGCCGTCGCTATCGTTATACCACGCTCCTTCTCCTCCGGCGCCTTGTCAATCTGATCAAACGGTACATAACTCGCCATACCCTTCAGGCCCATATGCTTCGTAATCGCCGCCGTCAATGTCGTCTTCCCGTGATCAATATGACCGATCGTTCCCACGTTTACATGCGGCTTGGTCCTTTCAAATTTTTCCTTACCCATCTTCGAAACCCTCCCTTTAAACGGGTTACCAGTGTATATTAATCATGCTTTCGATTATGCTACGGATGCTTCGGCTGTGAATCACCGCAAAAAAACGAAACCGTTCACGAATTCTACCACCTATAATGCGCAAACGCTTTATTTGCCTCGGCCATCTTATGCGTATCTTCTTTCTTTTTAACCGATGAACCTCTTTTGTTGGCTGCGTCTAAAAGCTCTGATGCAAGCTTGTTTACCATTCCCTTTTCCGATCTTTTGCGGGAAAAATCGATAATCCATCGAATCCCCAAAGCCGTTCTTCGAGATGGTCGGATTTCCGTCGGAACCTGATAGGTGGACCCCCCGACACGTCGTGATTTAACCTCAATCAACGGCTTTACGTTTTCAATCGCCTGTTCAAAAACTTTTTTAGCAGGTTCCTTTGACTTCTTTTCTATGATATCCAGAGCATCATACATTATTGACTCAGCAATACTTTTCTTCCCGTCCTTCATTATAGATTTAATGAATTTTGATACCAGCTTACTGTTATACTTGGCATCAGGAACAACCACCCGCTCGGGAACTTCTCTTCTTCTAGGCATATATCACACCACTTTTGTTAATTTCAGTCATTTTCATGAAGCAAGAAATCAAACACATTCTACTTCGAGTCATGCACCGTTACTTTGGTTTTTTAGACCCGTATTTTGACCGGCCTTGTCTTCTGTCCTCAACACCAAGTGTGTCCAGGGTCCCTCTGACGATATGATATCTCACCCCGGGAAGGTCTTTAACACGACCACCGCGAACAAGAACAACCGAATGTTCCTGAAGGTTGTGGCCGATTCCCGGTATATATGCGGTAACCTCTATACCCGTCGTGAGTCGAACTCTGGCGACTTTTCGCAAAGCCGAATTGGGTTTCTTTGGCGTCGATGTATATACACGCGTGCACACGCCCCGTTTTTGGGGGCTGCCTTTAAGCGCCGGGGTATTGGTTTTCTTCTTGGCTCGCTTTCTTCCTTTTCTGACCAGTTGATTAATCGTCGGCATCGTTTATTAAGTCCTTCGTCGGGTTATAAACAAAATCCAGTCTTGGCAAAATCGTTACTATTAATCGTAAAGGCTAATTTGTCAAGCCTTTTTATTAATTAATATGGCTATTGATCTTCGGTTTTTAAACGGTTTTGGCACCGTTGTTTTCAAACATCACTCCGTCCGGATTTAAAATCGGGCATCGAGATCCAGACCATGAAAAATCCCTTATTAATTCGACGCAATATCCATGTCCTTATACTTAAAAAGACCGGTCCCCGCGGGCATGAGTCTCCCCATAATTACATTTTCCTTGAGTCCGCACAGATAATCCTCCTTTGCAGCAATGGCGGCGTCGGTGAGGACTTTTGTCGTTTCCTGGAATGAGGCAGCCGATATAAAACTCTCCGTTGAAAGGGACGCCTTGGTAATACCCAGAATGAGCGGTCCGGCAACAGCGGGTTTTTTCCCTTTTTTGATCACGGCCTGGTTCACTTCCTCAAATTTCACCCGATCCACCTGCTCTTCAAGAATAAAATCCGTATCTCCGGCATCGAGGACTTTAACACGCCGCATCATTTGTCTTACGATAACTTCAATATGTTTATCGTTTATTCGAACACCTTGCAAACGATAAACTTCCTGAACCTCATCCACAAGATACCGCGCCAGCGCAATCTCACCTTTAATATTCAATATGTCTTGAGGGATGGCGGAACCGCTGATCAGTGCCTCACCCGCCCTGATGTAATCCCCTTCGTAAACATTGATATGTTTGCCCCGCGTGATCAAATATTCTTTCTTTTCGCCCACATCTACCGGTGTAATGGAAATCTTCTGCTTTCCTTTCTTGGTTGCCTTCGATATGGAGACATACCCGTCGATTTCGCTCAACACAGCGGTTTCTTTTGGCTTTCGAACCTCAAAAAGCTCCGCCACCCTTGGCAGACCACCGGTGATATCCTTTGTTTTGGTGGTCGCACGCGGCAGTTTCGCAATAACATCACCGGCCTTAACATTTTCTCCTTCTTCAACCAACAAAATGGCATTTATGGGCAGCAGATATCGAGCGACTTGCGAAGACCCCGGCAAGACGGCAGTTTTCCCGTCTTTATCCTTAATCGATATCCTTGGTCGCTCCTCACCGCTTTTGGATTCTATAATCGTCCGGCTCGATTTCCCGGTAACAGGGTCGACTTTTTCCTGCATGGTTTTACCCGCCGTGATATCACCGAACTTAACGGTACCGTCAACTTCCGTAATGATTGGTGTCGTAAACGGGTCCCAGGTCACTAAAAGATCTCCGGCTTCGACTTCACTGCCGTCTTTGATCTCTATATGAGCGCCGTAAATGACCGGAAAGCGCTCTCTCTCTCGGCCGGTTTCGCCGATAATGGATATTTCCCCGCCCCTGCGGTTCATCACCACGAATCGATGTCCATCTTTTTGGACCACATTGATATTCACAAATTTGACGGTTCCGTCTACCCTGGCCCGAATATCAGCCTGTTCAACCCTTCTGCTCGCAGTTCCGCCGATATGGAACGTCCGCATGGTCAACTGGGTTCCGGGTTCACCGATCGACTGGGCGGCAAGAATGCCGACCGCCTGCCCAATTTCAACCTTTGCACCATGGGCAAGGTCTCGACCATAGCACTTGGCACAAACACCGCTTTTACTCCGGCACGTCAATACAGACCTTATTTTCACCTTCGCAAGTCCGGCGTGCTCAATGGCCTTTACGGCATCTTCATCCAGTTCTTCACCGGCTTTAACGATCACTTCATCCGTAAACGGATCATGAATATCTTCTATGGCAACACGCCCTAAAATTCTTTCTTCAAGACGCTGTATGACTTCCCCGCCTTCCATCAGAGGTTCGACTTCCACACCGATCATCGTCCCGCAGTCTTCTTCAAGGACAATACAGTCTTGGGCGACATCGGCGAGTCTTCGCGTAAGATATCCTGAGTTGGCGGTTTTAAGCGCCGTATCCGCCAGGCCCTTCCTGGCGCCGTGGGTGGATATGAAATATTGAAGCACGGAAAGCCCTTCCCTGAAATTGGCGCTGATGGGCGTTTCAATGATTTCACCGGAAGGTTTCGCCATCAGGCCTCTCATACCGGCAAGCTGTCGCATCTGATCCTTACTGCCCCTGGCGCCGGAATCGGCCATCATATAGATTGGGTTGAAACTTTCTTCAACAACAGGCCTTCCTTCTTCATCCAGAACAGGGTTTCCTTCGCTGTCGGTCACCGGAGCAATGCGCATGGCTTTCATCATTTCATCGGCAACATCATCGGTTGCCTTTGCCCATATATCGACAACCTTGTTATACTTTTCACCTTGAGTAATAAGCCCTTCGGTATATTGCCGGCCGATTTTTTCAGCCTGTTTTTCGGCCTTATTCAGAATATCCCACTTGGCCGCCGGGATAATCATGGCGTCAATGGAAATAGAAAGCCCGCCTTCCGTGGAGTACTCATATCCGATGTTTTTCAACCGGTCCGACAGGATGACTGTGGCTTTGGGGCCCAAGTTTCGGTATGCATAATCCACCAGTTCGCTTAAGGTCTTTTTGTCCTTGACATTATTGATCATCACAAACGGTATTTCAGGACGTTTGTTGACAATCTGAAAAATATGGTAAGCATCATCGGCAAAAATAACATGGCTTATTTCGTCTTTTTCAAGCGAAAAGACGCTTTCCGTGTCTACATCCGAAACACTGAAAACCCGTTTGAATTCGTCCTTTCTGAACAAACCGATAAGGCCCTGGTTTTCCCGATCAAGTCCCTTGGAATATTGATCAACCATTTCGACAAAATCCTCCCCGGATTTTATCTTGTCATAAACAGTTGTCGCTTCGTCTTTGTCGAGAATCTTGATATGTCGCATCGACATAATGTTATCTTTGGGGATGATTTCCCATAAAAGGATGCGTCCAACGGTGGTGTTAAACCTTTCGCCGTCTATTCGAACCATAATTTTGGCATGAAGATCCACTGCCTTTGCATCGTATGCACTACGAACCTCTTCAGGATTTGAAAAGATTTTGCCTTCGCCTTTTGATCCGGTTACGCCGCGAGTCATATAATAGATTCCAAGAACAATATCCTGACTCGGTACGATAATCGGGCTGCCGTTTGCCGGCGACAGAATATTGTTGGAAGACAGCATCAAGACTCTTGCCTCTATCTGCGCCTCAACGGACAGCGGTATATGAACAGCCATCTGATCGCCGTCGAAGTCCGCATTGAATGCCGTGCAAACCAGCGGATGAAGCTGAATGGCCTTTCCCTCGATAAGGATCGGTTCAAAGGCCTGAATACCCAATCTATGAAGGGTCGGCGCCCGGTTTAAAAGTACCGGATATTCCCTAACCACTTCATCCAGCGTATCCCAAACTTCAGGCACTTCGCGTTCCACCATCTTTTTAGCGCTTTTTACCGTCGATACGAGCCCTTTTTGTTCCAACCGATAGTATACAAAGGGTTTGAACATTTCCAGCGCCATTTTCTTCGGAAGACCGCACTGGTGCAGTCTGAGATTCGGTCCTATGGTAATGACCGTACGACCGGAATAATCAACCCTTTTCCCCAGAAGGTTCTGTCTGAAACGTCCCTGTTTGCCTTTTAGGGTATCGCTCAACGATTTTAACGGTCTTTTGTTCGACCCCATAATCGCTCTTCCGTGCCGTCCGTTGTCAAAGAGAACATCCATCGACTCTTGAAGCATTCTTTTTTCATTTCGAACGATAATGTCAGGCGCCTTCAGTTCGATGAGGCGTTTTAACCGATTGTTGCGATTGATAACTCTCCGATAAAGATCATTGAGATCGGATGTGGCGAATCTCCCTCCCTCAAGGGGGACAAGGGGCCGCAGATCCGGCGGAAGTACGGGAATAACGTCCATAATCATCCATGTGGGATCGACGCCAGAACGTCTGAAGGAATCGATAATCCTGAGTCTTTTGGACAACTTCTGGCGTTTTGCCACAGATCCGGTTGCGTTAATGTCAACCCTTAACTCTTTATATAACGCATTCAGATCGATTTTCCCCAGCAGCGTTTTGATCGCCTCTGCGCCGATGCCGGCTTCGAATTGCGTCCCGTAGAT
>Ga0315547_1001316_pt1 | contig 20025 bp, 17 predicted proteins | sample SalMarSW160240MG_2_FD_202542 | JGI IMG/M metagenome (GOLD analysis project Ga0315547, IMG submission 202542) | Salt marsh sediment microbial communities from the Plum Island Ecosystem LTER, Massachusetts, United States - Salt Marsh Sediment SW1601-240 ...
CCCACCCGCCGCCCTCTTTAAGGAAAAGAGGGGCTTTTACCCCACAAAAACCTTGTTTTTGCGGGGGCCCCGTATTCGCCCCTCTTAAACACCCCGATTGATCCCCCCTCCCCCCCCCCAAAAAAAGCGAAGGGTTAGCCGCCAGCCCTCGTAGGGTGGGAGGGTGGGAAGCAAAGCAAAAGTCAAAAACGGGGAGAGGCGGGGGAACAGCAATCATGAAGCGCCTTGACGCTGATATAAGCCCTCTGTTAAAATCCACTAAGGTTTCGCCCCCTCTTTTTAATCGGCCATTAGTTTTCAAAAGTCAAAGAAGGGAGGTCTATTATGGCTCTTGATTATAAAAAGGAAGGTAAGATTGCCATCTTCACCATCAATCGCCCCGAGGCAATGAATGCCCTAAACGTGGAGACGGTGCGGGAACTGCTGGAGGCAATGGTGGACTTCAGAGACGACCCCAAGCTCTGGGTCGGCATCGTTACCGGGGCCGGCGAGAGGGCTTTCTGCGGCGGGGCTGATATAAAAGACACCCTGCCCTTCATGAAGGAGCACCGCCGAGACCCCTGGTCCATGCCACCGAGCATAATGCGCGGGCTGGAGCTCTGGAAGCCGCTCATTGCCGCCATCAACGGCATGGCCCTGGGCGGTGGGCTTGAGCTAGCCCTGGCCTGCGATATAAGGATAGCCGCCGAGAACGCCCGTCTGGGCACACCCGAGGTGAACCTGGGTATGATTCCGGGGTGGGGTGGAACTCAGCGCCTGCCGCGGGCTATCTCAAAATGCCAGGCGGCGGAGATACTGCTCATGGGCAAGCCGGTAGACGCTCAAGAGGCGTACCGCATCGGGCTGGTGAACAAGGTCGTGCCCCAGGCAGAGGTTATGGCTACGGCTAAAGAGTGGGCGGGAAGCATCTGCCAGGCGGGGCCGCTGGCGGTCAGGGCGGCTAAAGAGGCTATGCTTAAGGGTTGTGATATGACCCTGGAAGACGGCTTGAGGCTGGAGAACTCGCTGGTAGCCTATGTCATGGGCACCGAGGACTTCGCCGAGGGCACCAAGGCTTTTGTCGAAAAGAGAAAGCCGGAGTACAAGGGCAAGTAAAAGAAAGGAGCAACATGGAAATCAAGAAGGTCGGTGTGGTCGGCTGTGGCGCCATGGGCGGTGGCATCGCTCAGCTCTGCGCTCAGTCGGGCTACCAGGTGGTAGTATCGGAGATAAACGACGATTTTTTGAAAAAGGGGCTGGCATCGATTGACAAGGTCTTAGCCAGGAGCGTGGAGAAGGGCAAGCTCGCCCAGGCGGATAAGGACGCCACCATCGGGCGCATTAAGGGCACCACCAGCACCAGGGACTTCGCTGACTGCGACCTGGTGATTGAAGCCGCTATTGAGAACCTGGAGCTGAAGAAGAAGATATTTGCCGAGCTGGACGGAATCTGCCCTCCTCATGCCATTCTGGCTACAAATACTTCCTGTCTATCGATTATTGATATGGCGGTGGCGACCAAGAGACCGGACAAGGTGCTGGGGCTGCACTTTTTCAACCCGGCGCCGGTTATGAAGCTTCTGGAGATGGTCAAGACCATCGCCACCAGCGATGAGACCGTTAAGCTAAGCCAGAAGTTCGGCGAGTCTCTGGGCAAGACCACCGTTATCGCCCAGGATGCGCCCGGCTTTATCGTCAACCGGCTCTGGATACCCTTCCTGCTGCATTCCATCTGCCTCTACGAGGAGGGTGTTGCCAGCCGGGAGGATATCGATAACGCCATAATGCTGGGCCTGAATTACCCGATGGGCCCGCTCACCCTGTCCGACATGGTCGGCATTGACGTGGTCAAGTTCGTCTCCGACGCCCTCTACGAACAGCTTAAAGACCCGCGCTATGTTGTGCCGACGCTGGTGGACAAGATGGTGGCCGCCGGCTGGCTGGGGCGCAAGACCGGCAAGGGCTTTTACGATTATAAGTAATCGGGATATAGAATAAGTTAGCTATTGAATAGAAGGAGGACTTTCATGACCGAGGTGGTAATTGTCAGCGGCGTCAGAACCGCTATCGCTAATTACGGAGGGGCGTTACGCGATGTCCCGGTGGCCAAGATGGGCAGCATTGTCATCAAAGAAGCGTTAAAGCGGGCCGGGCTTAAGCCCAAGAGAGCCCCTGAGGTATTGGAGTATGCCCCTGAGGTATTTAAGGGCGCTGGCCTGATAGAGCTGGAGAAGAAATACTCCGACTGGGATAGTTCTTTAAAAGAGGTCAGGATAGACGAGGTGATAATGGGCAACGTTCTCCAGGCGGGGCAGGGGCAGAACACTGCCCGTCAGGCGGCTATTTACGCCGGTATCCCCAAGGAGACCAGCGCCATGACAGTGAACAAGATATGCGCTTCGGGGATGAAGGCGGTGGCCCTGGCCGCCCAGGCGATAAAGGCCGGCGATGCCGAGGTTATCGTTGCCGGCGGCATGGAGAATATGAGCGCTGTCCCTTACTATATCCCCTCCGCCCGCTGGGGAGCCAGGATGTTCAATACCGAGATGGTCGACGGCATGGTCTATGACGGCCTCTGGGAGATATTCTATGACTATCATATGGGCTTGACCTCGGAGAATATAGCCGAAAAGTTCGCCATAACCAGGGAGGAGCAGGACGAGTTGGCCCTGCTCAGCAACCAGAGGGCACTGGCGGCGATAAAAAACGGCATATTCCGCCAGGAGATAGTGCCGGTTGAGGTCAAGGAGAAGAAGGAGCTCAAACAGTTCGATACCGATGAGCACCCCAGGGAGACCTCTATGGAGGCTTTAGCCAAGCTGCCCACGGTATTTAAAAAAGACGGGGCGGTAACCGCTGGCAACGCCTCGGGGATAACCGATGCTGCGGCGGCCCTGGTGGTAATGTCGGCGGAGAAGGCGGTGGAGCTGGGCTTAAAACCGATGGCGACTATCAGGTCTTACGCCGCCGGTGGCGTCGACCCGGCCTATATGGGGCTGGGGGCAGTCCCGGCCACCAGGAAGGCGCTAAAAATAGCCGGACTTGAGCTTAAGGATATAGACTACATTGAACTAAACGAGGCCTTTGCCTCTCAAGCCATAGGGGTGATGAGAGACCTCGGGCTTGATTTAGATAAGGTGAACGCTCACGGCAGCGGCATCTCGCTGGGGCATCCTATCGGCTGTACCGGGGCCAGGATTATAGTTACCCTGCTCTATGAGATGCTCCGCCAGGATTACCGGCTGGGCCTGGCCACGCTGTGCATCGGCGGCGGGCAGGGAATGGCGGTGGTCTTAGAGAGGAAGTAGGCTATTTCCCCCGTTTCTCATAATCAGGGCACCAGGTAGCGGTGGGGCGCTCCGGACTGTGGCAGGTGCTGCGCCAGTCCCACTTGCAGCTATCGCAGAGGAAGATGTTCATTCCCAGCGCCTTCTTGATTTTTACCTTGAAATTATGACCCCAGGGGGGCTTTCTCCCGGCTTCCATTTACCGTCCCTATAAAGATTTAAGCGATAGTCTCTCACTGAAGAATAATATCAGATCGGGTGCTATTTGGCAACGATTGTGGTAGAATAGGGCGAGTTTTAAAGATAAGGATAGCCCCATGGTTATTCCGAGGATGAGAAAAGGGAAAAAAGCGGCCGTTCCCGAAGTGGTAAAAGAGGAAGGGCAGTTGAATATTGAGTCGGTCACCTGGGGTGAGTTGACCTGGCTCAACATTGAGGTTCCCACCAAAGAAGAGACGGACTATCTGGCTGAGAACTACCCCTTCCACCCCCTGGACTTGGACGACTGCCTCAGCCGAATACAGCGGCCCAAAATAGATATATACGACGACTATCTGTTTCTGGTCTTGCACTTTCCCGTATTCAGCGTGGAGATGAGGGTAACCACCCCCAGCCAGGTATCGGTGTTTATCGGCGAGAAATACCTCATTACCCTGCACAAGGGGGACCTCAAGCCGCTGGTAAACCTGTTCAACCAGTGCCAGACCGATGAAAAAATAGGGCAGGAGCATTTCGGCCAGGGTTCGGCTTACCTCCTCTACCGCATAATCGACCGCCTGGTTGACTACTGCTTCCCCATACTGAACAAGATCGGCGGCAATATTGAGGCCGTGGAAGACGCTATCTTCTCGGTGAAGGTGCGGGGAACGGTGAGGGAAATCTCCGCCCTGCGGCGCGATGCTATTTCCTTTCGCCGCATTATCTGGCCGATGAGAGCCGTTATCGGCAGTCTGGAGCCCAAGATTCGCCGCTATGCCAAGATGGATATGGATGTCTACTTCGGCGATATGGTCGACCACCTGGACAAGATATGGGACGCCCTTGATGAGTATAAAGAGATAATCGAAGGCTTGAACGATACCTATGATTCTATAGCTTCTAATCGCACCAATGAAGTAATGCGCATGTTGACCGTCATCGCCACCATCCTGCTACCGCTGACGGTAATCGCCTCTCTCTACGGGATGAACGTCCCTCTGCCCTTCCAGGATTCCCACTATTCGTTCCTGATTGTGTTCTTCATCTGGGCGGTAGTGGTAGCCGGCATGCTCTACTTCTTCCGTCGCCACCACTGGATTTAGCTAGAATGGTTCTAGTAGTATTAGCCACATTATTTACTACCTGCCTGATTGTAGCCAACATCTTAGCCGTCAAGCTCATCTCCATCGGCGGCTGGGTTGTCCCGGCAGGAGTAATCGCTTATCCCCTGACCTTCTTATTCACCGATGTCATTACCGAGCTCTACGGCCGGCGCACCGCTTCCCGGGTCGTCTGGCTGGGTTTCGGCGCCAATATACTCATGGTAATACTGGTCTACAGCGGTAAGCTGTTAACGCCGGCGCCTTTCTGGGAGGGCCAGCCGGCCTATGAGGCCATTCTGGGCATGGTGCCCCGGATTGTCTTAGCCTCGATGGGTGCCTACCTGGTAAGCCAGCACCATGATATCTTCGCCTTCCAGTTCTGGCGAAAGAAGACCAAAGCCAGGTTCTTGTGGCTGCGCAATAACGCCTCGACGATGGTTTCCCAGGCGCTGGATACCGGAATGTTCATAACCATAGCTTTCTGGGGAACGGTGACTACAGAGGTGCTGGTAAATATGCTCTATACTCAATACCTTATTAAGCTGGCCATAGCCGCGGCTGATACTCCCTTCTGTTACCTGCTGGTCCATTTCCTGAAAAATAGGGTCAAGCTGTCGCCGGCAGACGCTTAAAATTATGGTCTAAAGGGGCTAACTAATGAATATCCGTTTTTTGGGGGCGCACAACTGCGAATCGCAGAGCACCAAGCTGGTCAGCCTGCTGGTTGACGGCGTCCTGGCTATAGATGCCGGCGCCCTCACCTCCAGCCTCTCTTTTGCCGAGCAACAGAAGATTAAGGCAGTCCTGCTCACCCACCAGCATTATGACCATGTCAGGGACATCCCGGCTTTAGGCATGAACCTTTTCCTGCGCCAGGCTACCGTCAATGTCTACTCAATCTCGGCGGTAGGCGATGCCCTGGCCGCCCATCTGTTGAACGGTGAAGTCTATTCCGAGTTCCTGCAGAAGCCGGAGTCTAATCCCACGCTCAAATTCACCGTGGTAGAGCCGGGTGAGCCTTTAACTATTGAGGGCTATAGCGTCCTGGCCGTGCCGGTAAGCCACGGCGTGCCTACCGTTGGCTACCAGCTCACCTCTGCCGATGGCAAGGCGGTGTTCTATACTGGTGACACCGGTCCGGGCTTAGCTGAGTGCTGGCGGCGCATCTCCCCCCAGCTGATTATTATCGAGGTTACGGCATCGGATAAATTTAAGGATTGGGCGGCTGGCTCAGGGCATCTCACCCCCAGCCTTTTGGGGCAGGAGCTAACGAGTTTCCGGGAGCTCAACGGCTACCTCCCTCAGGTAGTGGCCGTCCATATGAGCCCCCACCTGGAGGAGGAGATAGCGGCCGAGATAGCGGCCATAGGGAAGAAACTGGGCGGCTCCATAACCCTCGCCTATGAGGGGATGGAGGTTAGTCTTTAAATACAGCTGGTTTGTTTTTCCTTATCCGCTGACCTTATAGGGCGGCGGGTGGGAAAAGATTGTTTTAAAATAGTGGGTGGTGGGGCTACAGAGTCTTGAAAGAGGCGTAGCCTTTTTGGGTGGGTTGGGTGGGGAGAAAAACATTATAGCGGGGGGTGGATATGGTAAGCGCCCCGAAGTTCATTGTCGACACCAATGTGGGCAGGCTGACCAAGTGGCTGCGGCTTATGGGCTATGACGCTCAGTTCTTCCACGGCCGGGATGATTCCTCCCTGGTGGCTATAGCTCAAGCCGAGGGCAGGGTGATATTGAGCCGCGATACCCATATTATGAAGCGGCGGCTGATAACCAGCGGGCAGGTCAAAGCCGTCCTTATCCAGAGCGATGAACATGAGCGGCAGATACACCAGGTAATAAAAGAGCTAGGGCTGGACTATCGGTTTAATCCGTTCACCTTGTGCCTGGAGTGTAATCAGCCTTTGGTGGAGAGGAAGAAAGAGGAGGTGAAAGAACTGGTGCCACCCTATGTCTTTAAGACCCAGAGCCAGTTCCGGCAGTGCCCCGCCTGCCGGCGCATCTACTGGCGGGGGACACACTGGAGAGCGATGACCCGCCGGCTGGAGAGGTTTGGGGAGGGTGATTGATTAAGCGTGGTTCCCCCCCCCGTTTTAATGTATGTTTCTCGTCCCACCCCGCCCACCCTACAGAGGTTAGACCTCTTTAACGTTCTTTATATGCCCCTTTATCCCCACCATTTTAGAGCAGGTCTTACTTCCCACCCAAACCCACCCTATGGGGGCTGGTGGCTAACCTTTCGCTTTTGGTGGGGGAAAAGGGGAATACCACCCCGATTGGGGGGAGGGAAAAGAAAGTCTTAGAAGCGGAGCTTATATGGGTGGGTGGGTATGGGAAATAAGAGATGCGCTAACCCCCCCCCAAAAAAGCTGGCTGGGGAGGGAAAACGCTAATCAACGGCCATCTTTAGAGGCATTTTGAGCCTGTTTTTCCACCATCTCTTGACCACAATCCAGGATATTGCTACACTTCAGTTGACAATAGCAAAGGGAGAGAGCCATGAAGTTCAAAAACATACTGGTGGAGAAGAAAGAGGGGGCGGCTAAGCTGGTGATTAACCGGCCGCCGTTAAACATTCTGGATATCGAGACCCTGGAGGAGATGAATCAGGCCCTGGCCGAGCTAAGAACGGATGACGAGGTAAAGGTGGTGGTGATTACCGGCTCTGGTGATAAGGCATTCTCCGCCGGCGTGGCTGTCGGCGACCACCTGGGAGAGAAACTGCCCAAGATGGTCGAGGTATTCCATAAATTATTCGTATCATTAATAGCAGTAGATAAGCCCACTATCGCCGTCGTTAATGGCGTTGCCCTGGGCGGGGGCTGCGAGATAGTGGCTGGCTGCGATATGGCTATCGCCTCGGAGAAAGCGCAGTTGGGACAGCCGGAGGTCAAGCTGGGGGTATATCCTCCCCCGGCCTCGGTCCTCTTCCCCAGGCTTTTGGGCCGGCAGAAGGCCTTTGAGCTTATCCTCTCCGGCGATAGTATCAGCGCCAGAGAGGCGGAGAGGATTGGCTTGGTAAACAAGGCTGTCCCCGAAGAAGAGTTTGAGAAGGCAACCGACGAGTTTATCAAGCGTTTTACGGGTAACAGCGGCCTAGCGTTGAGCCAGGCCAGGCAGGCTCTTTACCGCAACTTTGACCTGGACTTCTACCAGGCCCTGGAGGTCACCGGCGTTGATGCTACTATGGTGATGAGCGGGGAGAACAGCGTTGAGGGGCTGACCGCTTTTCTGGAGAAGAGGAAGCCGGTCTGGATAAGATAGTCTTTTATGAAAGGAGACTGATATGAAAATTTTAACTACTGCTCAGATGCGCCAGTTGGAGGCGAGCTGTGCCGAGGACGGTTTGACCACGGAAGTGCTTATGGAAAATGCCGGCCGGGCTGTAGCCGCCGAGGTCAAGCGAATCCTGGATGATATCAGCCAGAAGCAGATTCTATTGCTAATCGGGCCCGGCAACAACGGCGGCGATGGGCTGGTTGCCGCCCGCCATCTTCACGATTTGGGGGCCAAGGTCATCGTCTACCTGTTTGGTGACCGCCCGAGCCGGGACCCCAATCTCAAGCCGATTCGGGACCGCCGTATCACCCGCATCGATTCGGCTAAAGATGACAACCTGGACACGCTTAGCGATCTGGTGAAGTCGGTTGACGCCGTCATTGATGCCATATTCGGCACCGGCGTTGCTACTTCCGGTAAGGCCCGTCCCTTCGGCGGTCTGCTGGTGATGATACTGGACAAGGTAAAAAAGGCCAAGAAGAAACGCAAGGGGCTAAAGCTCATTGCCCTGGACTTGCCTTCGGGGCTCAACGCCGATACCGGCGATGTCGACCCTGCCTGTCTCCAGGTTGATAACACCATAACCCTGGCCTTTCCCAAGCCGGGCCTGTTCAAATTCCCCGGTGTGGAAAAGGTGGGCGAATTAACCGTGGTTGATATCGGCCTGCCCGGCTATGTGGAAGAGGGGAAGGAGAAAGTGGAAGAGGTCGGTGCCGGTGGCGGTGCCGAGGTCGAGGTCGAGGCCGGTTATATCGGCGATGCCTGGGCCAGGGAGCTCCTCCCTGAGCGCCCCCCTCAGGCTAATAAAGGCAGCTTTGGCCGGGTCCTGGTGGTGGCTGGCTCTATGAACTACGTCGGTGCCGCCTATCTGGCCTGCAGCGGCGCCCTGCGAGTCGGGGCCGGCGTGGTAACATTGGCCACAACCGGCCGGCTCCAGTTTATTCTGGCTTCAAAACTGACCGAGACAACCTATCTCCCCTTGCCCGAGTCCCGTCCCGGCATCCTTTCCCACGAAGCCGCCAAGGTGATATTCCGGCAGGCGGCTCAGCAGTATTATAATGTCCTCCTCCTGGGCTGTGGTATGGGGCAGAGCGAGGCGACGGTCAGGCTCGTCAGGACTATCCTTCTGGCTAAGGGCAGGCCGCCCTTGCCCTCTTTGATTATTGATGCCGATGCCCTTAATATCCTGGCGGCTACTCCGAGGTGGTGGCAGCGGCTTACCGAGGACGCCATACTTACCCCTCACCCCGGGGAGATGGCCAGGCTCGTAGGGATAAGCTCGGACGAGGTGCAGAAAGACCGGGTGAGCATTGCCAAAAGGGTGGCTGCGGAATGGAAAAAGACCGTCGTCCTCAAAGGGGCCTATACCGTGGTTGCCGCCCCGGACGGCAGGACTCAGGTCAGCAATGTGGCCAATGCCGGGCTGGCTTCAGCCGGCACCGGAGATGTCTTGGCCGGGGCTATAGCCGGACTTTTGGCGCAGGGGCTATCGCTTTTTGACGCCGCCGCCTGCGGGGTATACCTCCACGGCATGGCTGGTGAGATGGTCAAGGATAGGCTGGGCGATGCCGGCATGATTGCCTCCGACCTGCTGGTGGCATTGCCTCAGGTTATTAAGCTATTGAAGGAGAGCGACTCTGCCTCCCTAGCCGAGTGAGCGACCATGCTATTAGCTGTTGATATCGGTAATACCAGCACTACCCTCGGCGTTTTTGACGGGGAGAAGCTGCGCGCCACCTGGCATATGGCCACTGGCGTCCACCGCATGTCCGATGAGTATGCCGCTTTGCTTTTCAACCTGCTGCGCCAGCAGGGCTTAGAGACCTCTGATATTAAGGCGGTAGCCTTGTGCAGTGTTGTCCCGCCGTTGATATCCACCTTTGCCGAGCTGTTTCAGCGCTATTTTCATATCTCGCCGCTGGTGGTAGGGGCGGGGGTCAAGACCGGGGTGCGCATCCGCATGGATAATCCCAGGGAGGTAGGCGCCGACCGCATCGCTGACGCCGCCGCCGCCCACCATCTCTACGGCGGGCCGGTAATCATCATTGACCTGGGCACCGCCACCACCTTCGGCATTATCTCTAAAGAGGGAGACTACATCGGCGGTATTATCGCCACCGGCATCGCCACCGCGGCCGAGGCGCTGTTCACCCGTACGGCGCAGTTGCCCCGCGTGGAACTGTCCCAACACCCCAAGCACGTGATTGGCACCAACACGGTGGCGGCTATACAGTCGGGGATTATCTACGGCTATGCCTCCCTTGTTGAGGGGATGCTGTCACGCATTCAAAAGGAAATGGGAGAAAAGGCTAAGGTGGTGGCTACCGGTGGCTACGCCGAGCTCATCGCCAGGGAAACAAAGGTAATCGACGTGGTCAACCTCGACCTGACCTTAATCGGGCTGAGGCTCGTCTACGAGATGAATAAGGACTAGAGGGCGTTTATCTACCCACCCTGCCCCGCCCTATAGAGGTTAGACCTCTCTAGGACTCTTTTGACAGGGGGAGAAGGAAATACCCCTCCTATTTGGGGGGTAGGGTGAGAGAGTTTAAGAGGCGAAGCCTTTTGGGCGGGTGGGTTTGGTAAGAAAAACGATGGGGAGGGGCAAAAGGGCTTTAGCCCTACCATAAGGGCGGCGGGTGGGAAAAGATACTAAACGGGGTGGGGTCGGAGAAAGATGAAAACAGCGTTAACCGATAAAACTATCGTCTTAGGCGTAACCGGCAGTATAGCCGCCTACAAGGCAGCCGATATCGCCAGCCGCTTGACCAAAGCGGGGGCTAAGGTTGACGTGGTCATGACCGAAGCCGCCACCCGCTTTATTTCTCCGCTTGCCCTGCGCGGCATCACTGGCCGGGCGGTGGCAACCGATATGTTCGACCTGGAATCCCAGTACACCATTGAGCATATCTCCCTGGCCGAGGCGGCTGACGTAGTGGTTGTCGCCCCGGCTACGGCATCCCTCATTGCCAAGGCGGCGGCCGGCATCTCCGATGATATGCTTACCCTGACCGTGCTGGCGACCAAAGCCCCCATTATTCTGGCGCCGGCTATGAACGTCAACATGTTTGAAAATTCCGTCACCCAGGAGAACCTGGCTAAGCTTAGAGCCAGGGGCTTTATAATTGTTGACCCTGCCCACGGGCGGCTAGCTTCGGGACGGGTGGGTACGGGGCGTCTGGCTGATATCGACCAAATCATGGGCACCATCCAGCAGGTATTGGGCCGAAGCGGAGACCTGGCCGGCAAAAAAGTGGTGGTTACCGCCGGCGGCACTAGAGAGCCCATTGACCCGGTGCGCCATATCGGCAACCCTTCCTCGGGCAAGATGGGCTACGCCCTGGCCGAAGCCGCCCGGGACAGGGGGGCAAAAGTTACCCTGATTACCGCCCCCGCCTCCATTTCCCCGCCGGCAGGCATGGCGGTTGTGCCGGTAAAAACCGCCCTCGAGATGAAGCAGGCGGTGACTAAGGCGGTCAAAGGAGCCGATGCCCTGATTATGGCGGCGGCGGTGGCTGACTACCAGCCCAAGAGCGCCGCCAGGGCCAAGATAAAGAAAGATGCCTTGGCTCTTACCCTGGAGCTGGTGAGGACGCCCGATATTCTGGGGGAGGTGAAGGGCAAATTCTTAAAGGTCGGCTTTGCCGCCGAGAGCGAGGATATAGTCGCCAACGCCAGGAAAAAGCTGAAGAGCAAGCAACTTGACATAATAGTTGCCAACGATATTACCGACAAGAAGAGCGGCTTCGGCGTTGACACCAACAAGGTAACCCTGATAGATAAGAAGGGCAAGGTGGAAAAGCTGCCCCTTTTGAGCAAGAGAGAGGTGGCTGATAGGATACTGGATAGGGTGGTGGGGATGGTGGGGAAGAAACGGGGAGGGTAGGGAGATGTTACTGATAGACGGCGTAAAGTACGAACTGTGGACACCACTAACCGAAGATGAGCTTGAACAGATGGTAAAAGAGCACGCCCAGGATATCTTTGGCGAACAATCCATATACCTTGATAAAAAGCAGAAATTAAAGTCTCTAGCCGGTGTTGGCTCTATTCCTGACGGATTGGTGATTATGTTCGGAAATATGCCAGAATGGCACATCGTTGAAGTAGAACTATCATCTCATCCGTTATATGAGCACATAGTTACGCAAGTCAGTAAGTTTATTAGCGGCATGAGCAATCAGAATGTACTAAGGAAGATAGCTGACGCTATACATGATGAAATAGCTAGGGACGACTTCCTCAAGCTGAAGTTAAAAAAAGCGATTGAGCCAACAGAAATTTACAGATTCCTGTCAGACCTTATCTCAAGACCACCTGTACTTACAATCATTATAGAGAAAGATGCACCAGGATTGAAAGAAGCCCTCAGCACACTCCGCTACTCTCAAGAAATAAAAGTTGTAGAGTTCCAAACTTTTGTTGGGGAAGATGTAGACTTACCAGTCCACGCCCATTTATTCAAGCCATTATATGGAACTCTCAAAAAGGAGGAACGTTATCACAGACGGAGAGTTGGCGGGATTTACCCTCTTAGTACCAGCAACTTACTTGCTAAGTATGGTGATATGCCCTCTGATGTAGAGGGGATGACTTGGCGACAGCTATATGATAGTAATACCGACGGGAACTTTAGGTATTTCAAAGTTCGTATGCCTCTGAAAGAGTTGGACAAAAAGGAAACCCAGCAAGAGGAGGCCGTTTAGTAGTTAATCCCCCCTAACCCTGAAGGGAGTTGTAGATAAGAGGGGGCGAAGCCCCCTCTCTTAAAAACCCTTAAAAGGTAATGATGGCAGAAGCACCAAAAGACGAAATGCCCAAAGCCTACGAGCCGGGCAAGGTTGAGCGGAAGTGGTATAGGTTCTGGCTGGACAAGGGCTACTTTACCCCCAAGGTAGACCCCAAAAAGAAGCCCTTCGTCATCATCATGCCCCTGCCCAATGTCACCGGCGGGCTTCACATGGGGCACGTCTGCTTTCTCACCCCGGAGGATATCATGACCCGCTGGCATCGGATGAAGGGGGAAGCCGCCCTCTGGCTGCCGGGAATCGACCACGCTGGGATTGCCGCCCAGGTGGTGGTGGAGCAACAGCTGGCTCAAGAGGGGACCGACCGCCATAAGCTGGGCAGGGAGAAGTTCCAGGAGAGGATGTACCGCTGGGCGGAGGAATGCCGCCGGCTAATCACCGGGCAGGAGCAGAGGATAGGCTCCTCCTGCGACTGGAGCCGGGAACAGTTTACCCTGGAGGCGGGACCGAGCCGGGCGGTGCGCACCGCTTTCGTCCGCCTCTACGATAAGGGCTTAATCTACCGAGGGGAGCGGATTATCAACTGGTGTCCCCGCTGTGCAACCGCCCTCTCCGACCTTGAGACCGACCACAAGGATATAGCGGGGCACCTCTATTACGTCCGCTACCCCCTGGAGGGCAGTAAAGAATTCATCACCGTAGCCACCACCCGCCCCGAGACCATACTGGGCGATACGGCGGTAGCCGTCAACCCCAGGGATAAGCGGTTCAAGGCGATGGTGGGCAAAAAGGTTGTTCTCCCCGCCGTGAAGAGGGTAATACCCATTATCGCCGATGAAGCCGTCGACCCTGAGTTCGGCACCGGGGCGGTAAAGATTACCCCCGCCCACGACCCGGTGGACTTTGAGGTGGCCCAGCGGAACGCTCTGCCCCTGGTAAATATACTCAATCCCGATGTGACCATGAACCAGAACGCCGGCAAATACGCCGGGCTCGACCGCTTCGAATGCCGGGAAGCGATATTAGCCGACCTGGAAAAGGACGGGCTCCTGGTCAAGGTCGAGCCCTATAGCCACTCGGTGGGGCACTGCATGCGCTGCCAGACGGTTATCGAGCCCATAGCCAGCAAGCAGTGGTTTATCAAGGCCGAGCCTTTAGCCAAACCGGCCATTGAGGCCGTCACCAGCGGGCGCATTAGTATAATCCCCTCCCGCTTTACCAAGGTCTACCTCAACTGGATGGAGAACATCCGCGACTGGTGCATCAGCCGCCAGCTGTGGTGGGGGCACCGCATACCGGTGTGGTACTGCCGGGGCTGTGGGGAGATAACGGCCGCCGTCGACCAGCCCGGAGCCTGCCCTAAATGCGGCTCTAGGAGTATGGAGCAGGACCCCGATGTTCTTGATACCTGGTTTTCTTCGGCGCTGTGGACTCACTCCACCATGGGCTGGCCCGATGACACCCCCGACCTGGGCTACTTCTACCCGACCACGGTAATGGAGACCGGCTATGACATCCTCTTCTTCTGGGTGGCCAGGATGATTATGATGGGCCTGGAGGATACTGGCGATATCCCTTTCAGCACCGTTTACCTCCACGGGCTGCTGCGGGACGAGAAGGGGGAGAAGATGAGCAAGGTGAGGGGCAACGTCCTCGACCCCCTTGATACCATAGATAAATACGGCACCGATGCCCTGCGCTTTGCCCTGACCATTGATATTTCTCCGGGGAGCGACATCAATCTGACCCCGGCCCGGTTGGAGGCCGGGCGCAACTTCGCCAACAAGCTCTGGAACGCCACCAGGTTCGTGGTCAGGAGCATCGGCCAGGAGGGCGCCGATGTCGAATTTAAGCCGGGCGAGCCTGCTGTGGAAGACCGCTGGATTCTGAGCCGCTTGAGTCACACCATAGCCGCCGTAACCAGGCTGATGGATAACTTCCAGTTCGGCGAGGCACAGCGTCAGCTTCACGATTTCCTCTGGGGCGAGTTCTGCGACTGGTATATCGAGTTCGCCAAGATTCGTTTAGGCGCAGGGGAAAAGCCGTCGCCGCTTCCCGTCCTGGTTTACGTCCTGGAGACCTCACTCCGGCTCTTGCACCCCTTTATGCCCTTTGTCACCGAGGAGCTCTGGCAGAACCTCAAAAAACGCCTGCCCGCGGACTGGCAGAAAACCGAGTCGATAATGATAGCCCCTTACCCCGAAGCCGATGAAAAGGCTATCGACCCGGAGGCGGAGCGGGTTATGGGGGCCGTAATCGAGATAATACACGCCATCCGCAACGCCCGCGCCGAGCATAAGGTGGAGAGCGGACGCTGGGTTGAGGCGCAGCTCTATGCCGGCGAGCTTACCCCGGCTATCGCCGCTCATGCTCCGGCCATTGAGACCCTGGCCCGGGCAAGGCCGCTTAGCTTTCTGAAGAGCCGAAAAGAGGCGCCGCCGAGCGAGAATGTCCTGGCCTTGGTGCTCAAAAGTTCCGAGGTAATCATCCCTATGGAGAGCATGGTTGACCTTGAGGCGGAGCGAAAGCGGCTGCAGGATGAGACGGAAAAGACCCGTACCGAGGTTGCCCCCCTTGAAGCCAGGCTTAAGGACAAAGCCTTTTTGTCCAAGGCGCCGCCGGCGGTGGTGAGCAAGGAAAGAGATAAGCTGGCCGAAAGAAAAGATAAGCTGGAGAGGCTAAAACAGCAGCTTGCCCGCTTTAAGGCTTGACCAGGACTGGAGCCGCTCCAGAGCTTTCTTGGTGTCGCTGGCCACCCTGGTCTTATCGCAGTTATCCAGCCGATACTTAAAAAGCCAGTAGCTGAACTCCTTTAGCTCCGGTAAGCCGATGGACTTGAGCTGGGGGTAGCCCTTCTCCTTACGGAAGCGCTTGAGCAACACCGCTTTGGTGGCGCCGTATATCCGGCGGTAGGCCTCGTTGGCCAGGTTGGGCTCGTTGTTGTAGCCCGAGATGCGCCTCTCCTTGCGTATCTCCTCCTGCACCGCTTGAATCAGGGCCTCCTCAACGGTAACGCCGTAGAAGTAGTTGAGGTACTGATGGTATTTGCCGCTGCCGATGAGCTTCTTAAATTCCTCTTTGCTTAGCTCGATTGGCGGCTGGCCGTGAAAGATGAGGGCGAGCTTTTCCTCATCGGGCAGCAGGCCGTCCACCGCCTGGCACAGCCTTTCCGCCAGGAGCAGCCAGTCAAAGGCTTCACCATCAATCAGGTAGCGGTAGCGGCGGCCGTTATAGCTCTCCTCAGCCTCGGTCCAGAGCCCGATAGCCTCAAGCAGAGCGATATACCAGTGCTTGCCGCTCAAGATTGCCCGCTCCAGGTGTCTTTCCGCCTCGGTGTTGCCGCCGCGCGCCAGTGTTAAGCCGGTGTTATCTATCAAGCCCCACCCCCTCCTTTTGAGGCGCCGATGCCATCGGGGAACTCGGCCTTTAATTTATCGTAGTATTCCAATTTGCCGGTGTTCACCAGCTCGGTGAGCTTTTTGGTGATAGCCTCCCCCGCCCCCGGGATTTCTTTTAGCCTGTCCTCCCTGACCAGTTGCTCCACCTCCACCTCCAGCTCTTTGATTTCCCGCGCCACCTTCTGGTAAGCCCTTATCTTGAAGATGTTGTCTTTTTTGAGCTTTAGCATCTCGGCGATGTCTTCAAATACGGCGGCGATTTGTTGGTTGTTCATTTACTAGTCTCATATAGCACGTCTGACGTCCGAATATAAGTCTTTCCAATGACCTTGTCTCATCCGAAATTTGGTACCATGATTGTGTCCAGTCCTGGCGTCAAAATCTATGAGAACCGAGCCATCTTCGATACATCTGATGAACTTCTCGAATGAAAAGCCGGATAGAATATACAACTCTTTATAGAGGAAAAACTCATGCCCTGCCTCTATCTTGCTGTCTGCAATAACATAGAGACAATTGCTGATTTTTGAACCGATTATGTATTTCAGGTCGTCCAATCCCCAATAGGGCTCAGGGGTAATAGGGCCAAGGCCGATTCTTGTTTGTACCGAGTTTAGCCATGTTGCAATGTCGGGGTCGCTCACTTTAGCTTTGTTAGGGTCAAACACAAATCTGACCTTCTTTTGTTGTCTATCCACGACTATTGTGAATCCCCTAACAGTGTATTCCGATGCACGGGTTGTTGACCTAAAGCTTCTCTCTGTTTTGGGGTATTTCTCACCAGCATACTGGTGCTTCCAACCGTAGTAAGGAAGCAATAAGTTAGCCACTATTTTTGCAGCGGTCGGCGAAGGCTCGATATGTTTAAGAGTAACCAATGAACTGGTGTGTGCCCTTTGCCCTTTTAGTTCCCACTCTTGCGCATTTGGTATCGGCAAGTTGTTTTCTTTTAATCCAAGAAGTGCTTCTAAAGTATTACCTACTGCACCATCGTTTCGCTTATCAAGAGTTGTCTTCACACTTTTATGCCAACCTTGTTGGAAAATCTCACGCATTGCTTCTATAAGTTGTTCTTTCGTGTATAGCTTCATTTGGGAGGTCTCCAGAAGTCTAAAAGGTATTCAAATGTAACGCCCATAGTAATATAGTTACTCGGCCAGCCAAATATGCCAATCCGGTTCACTAGGTTCGTCCTGTCCCAGATTATTATATTCCGCAGTTCGTAACCACGCTTTCTTAATTCTTCGACCAGAGAGACATGAATAGTAATTCTTTGGTTCTCCCACCACATATCAGGCACGTTTATTACACAATGTGCCTTAGGTCGAAGAAATGGCAAGAGTGATTCGAATATTTCACCCATAGCAATAGTATACTGGCTAAGTTCCATTGTCCCCAGATCTCTAGGGTCTTGTGAATATTGCTCTATTCTCCCAAGTTGCTCGGTCTTCCTAAACCTTCGTGACTTATTCTTTCGCGCCCTATTTAGGAGGTTGGCATATGGCGGTGAGGTAAATATCAGACTGATTGTTTCTGGCTCAAAGTATTTTGCTATGAGCCTAGCATCATCTTGAACAGCTATCTGCTTTGCTTCTCCTAAGAAAGTGGTTTGCGCAATACGTTGTTCACATAAATCAATATAACGTTTTTGTAGGTCGAACCCTACAGCATTTCTGCTCGTGTCTCTTGCCGCTACCAGAGTTGTGCCGCTACCGACAAAGGGGTCTAGAACGAGCTCGCCCTCGTGAGTAAATAGTTCGATAACCTTTTTGGCTAAGGAGATAGGGAAGGTCGCTGGATGAATATTTTTGTCACGAGTATCTCTAGCCTCATAATTAAACTGCCATACGCCAAGCTGACTCTTGAGCCATTCTTTTGGTGTCATACAATTAATATGACTTGGATTACAACTACAGGTTCTTTGATGACCTATGTTTAGCTTTGTTCTGTAAAGGACGCTGCTTTCTCGTATTGCTGTAGCCGTCTCTGTCATCTTTCACCTTCCGCAACAATGCTTATACTTCTTGCCACTGCCGCAGGGGCAGGGGTCGTTCCTGCCTATCTTCTTCCCCTTAACCTTAAGCCTTTTCCTACTGCCATCGCCGCCGGACTGGACCGCCGCCGGCATCGCTTGCGGTACCGCTTGCCCCACTTGCCCCTGGGGGGCTTCCTTCCTGACAATATTGACCCGGTAGATAAGGTGGACAACATCGTGCTGGATTGCCTCCAGCAGGCCCTGAAAGAGGTTGTGCCCCTCTCTTTTATAGGCGACCAGCGGGTCTTGCTGCCCGGCCCTCTGCAGCCCTATACCCTGGCGCATATTCTCTATCGCCGTCAGGTGGTCTACCCAAAGGCTGTCTATGGTGCGGAGCATGACCACCCTCTCCAGCGTCCTCATCATATCGGGGCCCAGGTCCTTCTCCTTCTGCTCATAGAGCGCCTCTGACAGCTCGATGAGCTTGTCTTCAATCTCCTTGGGCTTGAGCTGGGAGAGGGCGCTGGCATTCAGTGACTGGGGCAGGGGGAAGATGTTGGACACCTCGCTGATTAGGCCGTCTACGTCCCAGCCGATGCCGTGCTCACTGGTGACATGGCTGGCTACCAGGGCTTTAATCTCGCCAGAGACCATGGACAGGATATTCGATTTAAGGTCGGCGCCGCTTAGGAGCTTTTTGCGCTCCTCGTAGATAACCTCGCGGTGCCTATTGATTACGTCGTCGTACTCCACCAGGTGCTTACGAATATCGAAGTGGTAGCCTTCCACCTTCACCTGGGCGGACTCAATAGCGCGGTTGACCAGCCTGTTCTCGATGGGGGTGTCCTCGTCCATGCCCGCCCAATCCATGAAGGACTTGATTCGGTCGCCGCCGAAGCGGCGCACAACGTCATCCTCCAGAGAGACATAGAAGCGGGAGCTCCCCGGGTCGCCCTGCCTGCCGGCTCGGCCCCGGAGCTGGTTATCGATGCGCCTCGCCTCATGGCGCTCGGTGCCGATAATGTGCAGGCCGCCCTTCTTGGCGATGCCCTCGCCGAGGACAATATCAACGCCGCGACCGGCCATGTTGGTGGCTACAGTCACCGCTCCCGGCTGGCCGGCCTGGGCAATAATTTCTCCTTCTTTGGTATGCTCCTTGGCGTTAAGCACCTCGTGGGGGATGCCCCGTTTTTTAAGCAGGTCGCTCAAGTACTCCGAGTTCTCGATAGATGCCGTGCCCACCAGCACCGGGCGCTTCTCTTTATGGAACTGCTCAATCTCGCGCACCACCGCCTTGAATTTCGTCTTCTCGTCCTTATAGACCTGGTCGGTGAAGTCCTCCCGGACCAGGTCTTTATTGGTGGGTATTACCAATACCTCAAGGTTGTATATCTTGCTGAACTCCTCAGCCTCGGTGAGGGCGGTTCCGGTCATACCGGCCAGCTTTTCATACATGCGGAAGTAGTTCTGGATGGTGATGGTGGCGTAGGTGCGGCTCTCCTGCTGGACCTTGACCCGCTCCTTGGCCTCTATTGCCTGGTGCAAGCCCTCGGAGTAGCGCCGCCCGTACATCAGCCGCCCGGTGAACTCGTCAACGATGATAACCTGCCCATCCTTGACTACATACTGCTGGTCTCTCTTATAGAACTCCTTAACGCGCAGCGCGTTGTCTAGGTGGTGCTGGAGACGGGCGTGTTCTAAATCACCGTCGTAGAGGTGCCCGGATGTCATCAGTCCTTCTCTCTCCAGCATCCTTTCCGCTTTTTCGTAGCCAACATCGGTTATGGCGTTTATATTGCGCGTCTTCTCATCGATTTCATAGTCGGCGTCCTTCCTTAAGCCAGGGACAAGGCGGGCAAATATCTGGTACCTCTTCCCCGCTTCCACGTCGGGGGCGCTGATGATAAGCGGGGTCCTGGCTTCATCGATGAGGAGATAGTCCACCTCATCGACGATGGCGTAATTCAAGGGGCGCTGGACGCACTGGGGCAGCTCGGTGACCATGTTGTCCCGCAGATAGTCAAAGCCGAACTCGCTGCTGGCGCCGTAGGTGAT
>Ga0315547_1001317_pt1 | contig 20021 bp, 20 predicted proteins | sample SalMarSW160240MG_2_FD_202542 | JGI IMG/M metagenome (GOLD analysis project Ga0315547, IMG submission 202542) | Salt marsh sediment microbial communities from the Plum Island Ecosystem LTER, Massachusetts, United States - Salt Marsh Sediment SW1601-240 ...
TCAGTCCAACACAGAAGTTGAGCCCGAGGGGAGGTTTTGAAACCACTTCTACCAATTTTGCCGCTATTTATGGGCGGACTGCACAGGGGAAGCGATATGCGAAGTCTGTGAAACAGCCGCTTTGGGTTGAGCGTGAGACGCTGCCGGTTGAGGTGTGGTGTATAAACCTTCTTTTTTGCCGATCGTCCATTTACTGCCTTTTTTCACCAAATAAAGCTGCCCGTCAAAATTTATGGTCCCCGAAACCCTTACAACCGCCCGATTGCCTGTATTTTTTACAACCGAGTATTTTAATTTCGATGTATCGACGTTAACATTGTTATCGAATGCGCATTGTTTTTTTACATAATTCTTGGCTGCATCTTCAACACTCGCTTTACCGCATGCAAAAACCACGAGAACCGACAGAATAATACCAAGACAGGCAACTTTTTTCATTTGACACCTCATTTTTAATGGTTGAAAAAAAAATTCAGGTTGGTAAGTATAGTCCCATTCCGAACAAGGACAATTACCATCTCAATTTTAAGTGGTCAAGTCCATTTAAATTGGGAAAGAGAAAAGACGAGTCGTTATCCAAAACCGAAAACCGGAGGAAATTTATGGAAAATCCCATTGAGAATTATTGGACAACCCGATTGGTGGAACTTAAAGAGGCATTGACGGAAAACAATTTTGAGGTTCACATCGCCCAAACCCCCGATGAAGCCAAATCCATCGTACTTGAAAAAATAATTCCCGAAATATCTCCGAAAAGCGTCTCGTGGGGCGGATCAATCACCTTCGTTGCCACCGGACTGTATGATGTGCTTAAAAGCGCCGACGATCTTGAGGTGCTGGACACCTATGACAAAAATCTATCCCCCGAAGAAAGTCTGGAACGCCGTCGCAGGTCATTGCTGGCCGATCTGTTTATTACCGGAACCAATGCTGTGACCGAGTCGGGGCAACTGGTCAATCTGGACATGATCGGCAACCGGGTCGGCGCCGTTACATTCGGACCCAAACACGTCATTATTCTTGTCGGCCGCAACAAGATCGTTCCGGATCTGGAAAGCGCCATGTTCCGCATTCAAAATTATGCGGCACCGGTGAACACCATGCGACTGGACAAAAAAACACCCTGCGCCAACACATCCTTTTGTGCGGACTGTAAAAGCCCGGATCGTATCTGCAACACCTGGACAATTACCGAAAAATCATTCCCCAAGAAAAGGGTGAAAATTGTTCTCATCAATAAAGATCTGGGATTTTAGGCAGGTGTTCGTAGAAGAAACTTGATCGCTCCGCCTGGAAGCGGTTTCAAAACCTTCATTCGGGTTCAAGGAGAAATTTTGAAACCGCTTCTAAGCTTTGTCTAGTTTTTCCGTTGATTGGTCTTTGTAGAGCTCATAATACTTAAAAACTTTTTCAATGTAATATTGGGTGGCTTTAAAAGGTGGGATGCCTTGATAATGCCTGACTTTTTGACTCCCGGCATTGTATGCCGCCAATGCCAGCTTAACGTTTCCGTCAAATCTTTTTACGAGCTGTTTAAAATACCGAATGCCGCCGCTGATATTTTGCTTGGGATTAAAAATATCTACCACGCCGAGGGCTTCGGCGGTTGAGGGCATCAACTGCATCAGGCCCTTTGCCCCTCTTTTTGAAATGGCTTTGGGGTTGTATCCGGACTCGGCCATGATAATTGCTTTTACAAGGCAGGGATCGATCTTATACCGTTTGGCCTCCTGAAGTATGATGGGATGAAACAGGCGCTCTTTTCTATGCTTGACGCCGGAGGAGATATCGTATGTGACGACTTTGGAATTCCCGGCCGCAGAGAATTGGAGGTCCGTAAGCTGAGAAATATCAAGGGAGCTTCCTATCACCCGGGCATCTTTCTGCAGGCTATATTCCCGGAGATAAGATATTCCCAAAACAAGTGCGAAGATAAAGAAAAAATGGACTGTAACGACAGCCAGTATTTGTCCGGAGATGTTTTTTTCCATGGGAGTAGCGATTTCAATTTTAAAAACTGCTGTGCTTGCATCAAAAAGCCCGAAATGAAATATCCTATATCAAACGCTGTTTTACTTTATCCAAATAATATAAGACTGCCAACAGGATATGTCAAGTAAAAAAAATCCGTTATATTGTGGATCGAATAAACAGAATCACAATATATTGTTGTTGAATCCTGCTAATATTTTTAAACAACACACATATTACCCAATAAATTCTCTTCTTTAACCCTTTCTCTTTGCAAGGATAAAAGGAAGACGAATAATATTTTTCAATAAATCAACCTTCCAATATTCCACTATCCATTTTTCCATATATACACTGAGTATGAAGTATAAAAATAACCTGTATTTTAAATTGGTTATAGAAATCATGAGACGCTCATCTAATATATCAAGCTCCTCAATCGGTTCAGATTTATTTCATCGGCATCCCGTCCGTCTTTAATCTTTGGGGTTTCAATAATCTTCGGTATATCTTTGAACCGCTTATCGTTCATCAACAATTTAAACATGTTCATGCCGATATACCCCTCTCCGATATGTTCGTGCCGGTCAACCCGTGAGCCCAGCGCTTTTTTTGAATCATTTAAATGGATCGCATAGAGGTTGTTTATACCGATGATCGCATCGAACATATTGATGGTTTTCCCATAGGATTTTTCCGTGCGAATATCATATCCGGCCGCAAAGATATGGGATGTATCCAGGCAAATTCCGCATCGATCCTGATTTTCAATTTTATCCATAATCGAAGCCAGTTGCTCAAAGGTATGACCGATTCCGGAACCTTGACCGGCAGTGGTTTCAAAAAGAAGCCGCGTTTTTATGCCGGGTGTTTGCGCGAATACGTCATTAATGCCGGCAGCGATCTTTTCAATCCCTTTTTCAACGCCTTTCCCCATATGCGCCCCTGGATGGAGCACAATAAAGGGAATATCCAGCATGGATGATCGCATCAACTCGTTCACCAGCGCATTGTACGACAGGACAAATTTTTTCTTTTCAGGCGTTGCCAGGTTGATGAGATAGGAGGTGTGCGAGACAATGTCAATGACATTCGTCTCTTTTCTGGCTTGATGGAAACGATCGATGTCATCTTGATCCAGTGTTCGCTCTTTCCAAGTACTGGCGTTTTTTGTAAAAATCTGAAGCGCCGTGCATCCGTATGCCCTGGCCTTATAAAGGGCACGGTGCAATCCTTTTGCAATGGATAAATGGGCCCCGATAAGCGGAAATATACCTGATTTCATTATATTTTAAGCCTTTATTGTTTGCATCGGATAAGACCTTGAAAAAAGAATTTCAAGGGTTAAAAAAATAAACCTTGCTTTAAAAATAGATCTGCGGTTTATTACAAATTTGTAAATTTTATTTCAAGGACATCTGCTCAAAATGAAATACGTCGAAGACATCCCGTTGCTGTACGAAATCAGTGAAGCGCTCAATGAACACCTGGATCTGAAAAAGTCTTTGTATCAGGTCCTGGAAATTCTCTCCAATTCCATGAATATGGTGCGCGGCACCGTGACCATTTTGCACCCCTTACGCAACGAGATCAACATCGAAGTGGCCCACGGTATTTCCCGATCTGCCATGGAACGGGTAAAATACAAGGTGGGCGAAGGAATTACCGGCCGGGTGATCGAAACCGGCAAACCCATCACCATTCCCAAAATCAGCAATGAGCCGTTATTTTTAAACCGGACCGCTTCCCGCAAAGCCGCTAAAGATCAAGAACTCTCGTTTATTTGTGTCCCCATAAAAAAAGCAAACCAGATTATCGGTTCACTCAGTGTCGATAAACCGTATGACCCGTCTTATGCCTTAAGTGACGGGGAAAAGCTGTTATCCGTGGTTGCCACCATGGTGGCCAGGCATGTCATCAACCTGGAAACGATCCGTTTGGAAAAAAAGCGGCTCAGCGAAGAGAATATCCGGTTGAAAAATGAACTTGAATCAAAATACCACATCACGAATATCATCGGCAACAGCAATAAAATGCGGGAAGTCTTTCAGATGGTTTCCCAGGTGTCAAAAAGCAATGCCACGGTATTGATCCGTGGCGAAAGCGGCACCGGAAAAGAACTCGTGGCCAATTCCATCCACTATAACAGCCTCAGAGGCAAAAACAGATTTGTCAAAGTCAATTGTTCGGCCCTTCCCTCGAACCTGATTGAAAGCGAACTCTTCGGGCATGAAAAAGGTTCCTTTACAGGGGCCATCAATCAAAAAATCGGCAAATTCGAGATGGCCAACAAAGGCTCCATCTTTCTCGACGAAATCGGATCCGTAAGTTCAAGCGTCCAAGTCAAACTGCTGCGCGTTCTCCAGGAAAAGGAATTCGAGCGTGTGGGCGGACACAAAACCATAAAGACGGACGTCCGCATCATCGCGGCCACCAACAAGAATCTCGAACAGGCCGTCGAAGATGAAAGTTTCAGAGGAGATCTTTACTATCGTCTGAACGTATTCCCCATTTACATGCCCCCTTTAAGAGAGCGAAAGACGGATATCTTGCTTTTGGCAGACCATTTTTTGGAAAAATACGCTGAAGAAAATCATAAGGACATCCGCCGGTTTTCAACGCCGGCCATCGACATGCTCATGGCATATCATTGGCCGGGAAACGTCAGGGAACTCGAAAATTGTATCGAACGGGCCGTACTGCTGTGCGAAGAGGGCGTCATTCACAGCTATCACCTCCCCCCCACCCTCCAAACCGGAACGGAAACCGATACGCTGCCGTCACTTTCCCTTGAAGATGCGGTAATGAACCTTGAGCGGGAAATGATCATCGACGCGCTGAAAAATACCCGGGGCAACACCACCATCGCCGCCAAGATTCTCAAAACAACCGTCAGAATATTCGCTTACAAAGCCAAAAAATACAACGTGGACTATCGGCACTATCGGTAAGACCTCGAGCGATTGCCGCAGGGCAACAGCGCCTTATTTTAATTTCCGAAACTAAGTACTTGAGGGAGTCGGTAGGGTCATATCATCTTCGTGAAGCACAGATTCCTTACAATAGTGATTTTCCCCTTGAAAATAGCGGTTTAAGAGCTGAAAACGCCTATTTTTGGAGGAATAATCTATAAATATTAAAGAGATAGATAGGCCCGACCCCCGTTCCAAAAACTCCCAGAAGGCTCATTGAACTTACTATCAAAACGACATCACCACCTGCCAACACTCTATCAATTTGATAGAGTACCGCTTGTCTCAGATCCAACTATATTTCATAACCTTCTGAAAATTCATCCAGATATACACCAATTATATCTTTGGCATATATATTGCTTTAAAGTATTTTAAATAAATATTTAACTCCTTTGTGATTTAAAGGGGTAAATAATATTTAAACAGAACATTTTTTTAAAGAGGCTAAAGAGGCTTCACATGAGTAAGCAATTTTCAAGGACGATTTTGGCGGGCAAGATGATGAATTAATAAGATTAAGACTTATCCCTTTTAATATTCATTTGGCATGAATTGTGCCTATTTGTCGCTATGATAGAGAGCATTCATTCAATATTTTGATACAACTTAAAACGGAAGTTATAAGTTATGAAAAGGAGAATTTAATGCGTCCAAAGCTATACGTCATTGCGCTGGTTTTATGTATTGCGTTGTTTTTACCATTCCACGCGCATGCCGATATTATTCAAATCGGCGTATCAATCGGTTTGACAGGAAAATACTCAAAAATGGCGGATATGCAGAAAAAAGGGTATCTTCTTTGGGAAGAAAGCATAAATAAAAGCGGCGGCCTGCTGGGCAAAAAAGTAAAAATGATCATCCGGGACGACAACAGTGATAAAAAAACGGCTCAAAAAATTTATCAGCGGTTCATCGTAGAAGATAAGCTTGATTTTGTTTTCGGACCGTATTCATCCGGTTTAACAGAGATAATTATGCCGATTGCCGAAAAAAATGGATATCCTGTTCTGGCCGCCGGAGCGGCATCAGACACATTATGGAATAAAGATTATAAATATCTGTTTGGGATCTATGTTCCAGCCGGTCGTTACGCCGTCGGTTTCCTCGAAATGGTCGCAATGAACGGAATTAGTGAGATTGCCATTGTATACGCTAATGACTCGTTTTCAACAAGCATCGCTTCAGGAGCAAGAAAATGGGGGGAAGAATTCGGTTTGAACATCGTTCTTTTTGAAGGGTTTTCAAAAGGACCCCATGACCTTACAGCACTTGCCGCAAAGGTTAAAGCCGTAAATGCCAAAACGCTGGTGGTGTGCGGTCATTTTGATGAATCTGTTGATATGGTGGAGTCTTTTAAAAAGATCAAATGGCGGCCGGATAATTACTTTGCAACGGTCGGACCGACGATGGCAGCGTTCTATCAGAAGCTCGGAAAAGATGCGGAAGCGGTATTTTCTACATCTCAATGGGAACCTGGAGTGGTATACCAAGCTGATGATAATAAAATGTTTCTGGAGCCATTCATTGAGAAATATAACGTCATACCATCATATCATGCTGCGACTGCATTTGCCGCAGGTCAGATTCTTGCCACCGCAATCAAAAAAACCAATTCATTGGACCGAAAGAAGATCAGAGATGTTCTTTCAACTATGGATGCCATGAGTATTATCGGCAGGTACGGTGTTGATAAAAACGGCATGCAGATAAAACATTTTCCCATTACGATTCAGTGGCAGAACGGCAAAACAACAATTGTATGGCCTGAAGATGTCGCAAAAGCAGCGCCGATCATTAAATAATAATCATGAAGAAAATATTCAAGAGCCTTTCTTTCAGAATACTTGTTCCCGGATTTTTTTTCATGCTGGTTGCCGGAACTATTCTATATTTCTTAATGATTACTCTTCTCGATGATTTTGTTCAGACAAACGTTCAAAGTGACATTCAGGGGTTGGCAAGAGATATTTATAGCACCGGTGACACGGCCATTGATGAACTGATAAAAAAAGGAAGGACCGCTAATAACGTTGCGGTAAAAATAAAAAAAGCCAAGACCACCGGTATTATCAGCGATTTTATGCGGGCAAATGATCTGATGGGTGTAATCCTGGAAAACCATGTGGTAATCCTGTATTCAAAAGACATTCCGGAATTTTATACCGGCTATGTATCAACACCTGAAAATGAAATTGTTAAATACTCGCTAAAAGATAAAAACTATTACCTGTACCATTTCAAGTTTGAACCTTGGAACTGGCAGATAGTCCTCGTAAAAGATGCCTTGGCCTATTCCACTTTAATAAATGAAGTTAAATCTATCTACTTGGTTATAGCAATTGTTTTGGTTATTTGTCTGGTTTTGCTTCTCTATTACCTGCGGCTAAATATAAATTCGCCTGTAAAAAAAATCATCACTGCGCTGAATGAAAATAAACAACCGAGTTATGAAGGCATTCATGAGTTCGAATTTCTCTCGAAACATATTGCATCCATGATGGTTTCACTCCAAGAAAAAAGCAGACAGGCAGAAGCGGCCAGTCGCACCAAGTCCGAATTTTTGGCAAATATGAGCCATGAAATCCGTACGCCCATGAACGGCGTTATCGGTATGCTTGATCTTCTGAAAACGACCGGACTGACACCGGCGCAGGAAGAGTTTACAACATCCTTAAACCAGAGCGCTGAATCCCTTTTAACTATTATCAACGACATCCTCGATTTTTCAAAGATTGAAGCCGGAAAACTCAATCTTGAAACCATCGATTTTGATTTAAGAACCACCTTGGAAGATATCGGAGATATGCTGGCGTTTAAAGCTCAGGATAAGGGGTTGGAATATGTCTGCATGATTCACCATGACGTTCCATCACTTTTATGTGGAGATCCCGGACGGTTGCGCCAGATCATTGTTAATCTGGCGGGCAATGCCATAAAGTTTACAGACAAAGGAGAAGTGATCGTCCGTGCCTTGCTTGAGAATGAAGATGCAACCCGTGCCACTATCCGTTTCCGAGTTTCAGACACAGGGATCGGCATTCCCAAAGACCATATAGGCCGGCTCTTTGAGTCCTTTGCTCAGGTGGACAGCTCGACAACCCGCAAGTACGGTGGAACCGGTTTGGGACTGACCATATCAAAGCAGCTTGTTGAACTGATGGGCGGCCGGATCGGTGCGGACAGTGAAGAGGGCAAAGGATCTGAAATCTGGTTTACGGCCAATTTCGAGAAACAGCCTGAAGACAAAGAACGAAGGGTCGTCGTTCCCGAAGAAATTGCCGGGAGACGCATCCTGGTGGTAGCCGAACATGCGACAATTCGACAGGCTTTATGTGAGCAATTAAAGATGTGGGGATGCAGATATAAAGAGGCTTCAGACGGATCACAGGCATTGGAGGAACTCGGCCGGGCCGTGATCGGTAAAGACCCTTTTGACATTACCATCATCGACTTGCATATACCGGAAATGGATGGAAAGACCCTGGGACAAAAGATCAAGCAAGCTCCTGACCTGAAAAATACCCAACTGGTCCTGATGACGATAATGGGTGAGCGTGGAGATGGCAAACGTTTTCAAGACATCGGTTTTGACGCATATCTTACCAAACCGGTCAAACAGTCACAGCTCTATGATTGTCTTGCCGCGGTTACAGGTTTGCAAAAGAAAGCATCCGCGGATCAAGCTAAGGCTATTGTCACCCGGCACTCACTTGCCGATGACAAAAAGCGAAAGGTTCGTATCCTGATAGCTGAGGACAATATCATAAATACAAAAGTTACATTACATGTTCTGGAAAGATTTGGATACAATGCGGATGCTGTTACAAATGGCAAACAAGCGGTCAAGGCTTTGGAAACGGTTTCTTACGATCTGGTTTTGATGGATTGTCAGATGCCGGAGATGGATGGGTACGAGGCAACCGGAAAGATCCGCAATTCGGAGTCCAAAGTGTTGGATCACAAAGTTCCTATTATTGCCATGACTGCACATGCAATGAAAGGGGATCGTGAAAAATGTCTGGAAGCGGGTATGGATGATTACCTTTCAAAGCCGCTTAATACGCAGGCGCTTTCCGATATCCTTGAAAAGTGGACTATAGAGGGGTCTGACCAAGATAAGCTGCTAAAAAGATAAAATATTTTATATTATTAAGAACGACATTTGGCCTTAGACCTATCTTTTTGCCACAAAAAATAGCTGTTTAAGGAGAATCTTCTCAATTGCCGCGTGCAAGACGACACTACCTTCCAGGTTATATTTGGCATATTACCCATCGCTGTCATAAAAAAGAGTTTCTTTTGAAATTTGCAAAGGACCGTCGGCGTTGGATGTATTGGCTTTTCGTGGCAAAGAAAAGGTTTGGACTAACCATCTTAGGTTATATGATTACTTCAAACCACGTCCATCTGCTGGTTAGTGATGACGGTCCAAGTGATGTGATTTCCAAATCAATGCAACTCATTGCCGGACGTACAGGCCAAGAGTACAATCAGCGAAAGCGGCGTAAAGGTGCATTTTGGGAAGACCGGTATCATGCAACGGCTATCGTGCAGAAGGGCGAAAGGTTGTCAAATCGGAGGAAGATTACCAACTTTGCGAACGACAGACATCTTATATAGCCAGTTCTCGCCATAAAAAGGTAACTCTAAGCAATGATAACACCTATTTGTGGAACGTTTTTACTTTAAATTAAGATAGATAGCTTGGTCAGACCCCGATTGGCGGATTGGGAAAAAGTTGATTCAAAAGGCGATTGTCGCCATCGAGAATGCCGATGAGGATTTCTTTTCCTGTTTATCGGAAAAGCAACTAAAAGAATATAAGTTCTTAACTTCAATTGTAATAGTGAACAATGGCTTATAACAACTGCGTTGACAGCGGACCGAGAAAACGATGCCATTTTTAACTCCTGCATTGTCATCATTGAACTTTTCATTTGCAACAACCGAGAACGTTTTCCCGTCCGGTCACGCAGAACGTTCGCTTGAAAGCATTATATCATTACTGAAATTTTATTTATTTGACAATGCCGCCTAAAATCCTTATAGTCTGGACAGACTAGACTTATAAGGAGGATTTTATGGGACAAATATGGCAATTGCAAGAAGCAAAAAATAAATTCAGCAAACTTGTTGAAAAAGCACAATCTGAAGGGCCGCAATTTGTAACCAAACATGGAAAAGAATCCGTTGTGGTCCTTTCAGTGGAAGATTATCAAAGAATTATAAAACCAAAATCCAATCTGTTTCATTTCATTCAATCATCTCCTTTGTCAAAGATTTCATTTGATATTGAACGTGACAAAAGCGTTTCCAGGGATATTGAATTATGAATTATCTTCTTGATACCTGCGTGATTTCAGAATTGGCAAAATCAGAACCAAATAAAACCGTGGTGGATTGGGTTTTGAGTGAAAATGAAGCAAATTTCTATGTTTCTGTTCTTACTTTTGGGGAATTACATAAAGGCATAGAAAAATTACCCGAATCCAAGAAAAAGGAAGAATTACGAATTTGGGTTGAGAATGAATTAAAAAACAGATTTCGCAACCGGATCATCGGGATAGATATGCGTGTTTCAATTACCTGGGGCAAAATTCAAAGTATCGCCGAAAAAAAAGGGAAACCAATGCCTGCCATTGATGCCCTCATTGCCGCTACCGGAATTGTCCATGATTTAACAGTTGTCACCCGGAACGTAGCAGATATGGAACAAAGCAACGTGAAGTTGTTTAATCCCTGGTTAAAGTAAAAAAAGCGAACCGGGTAGCTGAGGGTTTTTCTCCCTCAGCCCCCACAGCACGCAGCATGCGGGTCCGCACTGCGCGCTTCACTTAGAAGGGCGAAAGGTTGTCAAATCGGGGGAAGATTACCAACTCCGTGAACAACCGGCATCTTATATAGCCAATTCTGGCCATAAAAAGATAATTCTAAGCGACGATAACACCTATTTATGGAACGTTTCTACTTTAAATTAAGATAGATAGCTTGGTCAGACCCCGATTGGTATTTCGATTGGTGCACAACATTTCACTGTACCCGATAGCAAGGGCCTATCGGCCCTCGCTGCCGGCAAGTTCAACGTTAGTGTCCTATAGAAAATGTGGTCGCAAATTGCGGCCACCTCTAAAAACTACAATATTCCAACTGCTTACCATATGCACTTACGGAACATGGCGCTATAATAGCTGCAAATGTCCTGAATTCCCCAAGGGCAATTGAAGTTAGGTTGCAAAACAAGCGTTGGCGCTTCCCGGACAGGAGTTGATATGAACGAGCCCATTCTAACAAGAATCGATCACCTCGTGTACGCGACCACCGATCTTGAGGAAAGTGGCGCCGATCTGGAGGCGCGTCTCGGCGTGCGCCCGGATCCGGGAGGACAACACCCAGGTCGCGGTACGCGTAATGCTCTGATCGCGCTGTCTGACCGCTCGTACCTCGAGGTTATCGGCCCAGATCCGATGCAAGCGGAGACGGTCCGTCCCCGTTGGTTTCAGATAGACTGTCTTGATGCGCCGCGCCTCGTGACGTGGGCAGTCAAGGAAGCTGAATTGAACAAGCTCAGCGCCAAGGCCAAGGCCTGTGGCATTTATCTTGGGCCAGTTGTCTCGGGCACCCGCCAGAGATCGGACGGTTCATGCCTTCGTTGGCGGTTTACGGATCCATCGACTATTGTCGCGGACGGTATCGTCCCCTTCTTCATTGACTGGGGAGACAGCCCACATCCTGCAGCTTCGGCGTCCCGGGGACCCGTGTTGGAATCGTTGCGTGCAGAGCACCCGGAGCCGACGGTAGTGATGCGTGCGCTCTCTGCAGTCGGCATCAATCTCCCGGTGGCGTCCGGACCCCGCCCAGCGTTGATTGCCACCTTGCGAACTGAAGGTGGAATTGTCGAACTGCGATGACCAAAGCAAAATGCAACCAACCAGCTGGTGGTAGATCACCGGGATTACGCTGGCGCTCCACCCCAGTCAAGTCAGCATTACGTTGGGTTTCAAAACTCCCTCTCGGGGTAAATCTCTGTGTTGAACTGAGACGTCCAATCCTCGAAATATTCCCGATATGGATGCTTGTCCCGATTTTTTTAATCGGGGCGGTTGGCCATCCCAGTCCGCCTTTTTATCCCGCTGGCTTTTAGCGGGGGACCTTAAGCCCGATTGAAGGTTTTGAAACCACTTCTAAGCATTGAAAACTATGGACTTGATCTGGAAAAAGAGATCGGACAGGTTCCCGAATGCGGTGCCCATGTTTTTAAAAGCTTCGATGAATATATCATACAGAGGACAAGGCTGGACAATTTCATCTTGAGTTTCATATCACGCATTGACGAAGAATTTTTGACTCAGAACTTAAGGCCGTAGGACAACGATTTCAACCTGACTCACATTACAAATTTGCTCGCAAGTTAAAACCATGTTAGCAGTCCACGAAAAATAAGCCTTGATCTCGATCTAAATTTAGTATCATATAAAGACTGGAGGTGATAAAAATGAATATTACAAGCGATATAAAGTCTATAACATATCTTAAGTCAAAAGCTGCCGATTTGCTGAATCAAATCAACAAAACCCATCGTCCCGTAATAATAACGCAAAATGGAGAACCACGGGCAGTGCTTCAAGACCCTAAAAGTTATGAAAACATGCGTAATGCAATCGGAATATTGAAGTTGGTTTCGCAGGGCGAATCCGATATTAAAGACGGTAAGGTTAGGTCACAGGAGGACGGATTTAAAGATATTGAAAACGTACTGAAAGAAAAGCATAAATGAGTGACAACTACAAAGTTGAATGGGCTAAAGTCGCAGAAAATGATTTAAAGGGAATTGTCGAATATATTGCAGAAGACAGCCCAGTCAATGCATTAAAAATACTAAAAAAGATCAAGCAAAAAACATCCGGCCTTTACACCCTGCCTGAACGAGGACGCATAGTACCAGAACTTCAAGACCAAGGCATCTTGATATATCGTGAATTAATTATACCTCCCTGGAAAATGATATACAGAATATCAGAACTGAAAGCTTATGTTTTGTCTGTTTTGGACGCGAGACAGAACGTTGAAGATATCCTTTTGAAAAGATTGATTTATCCTAAATAAAATTAATGAAAAAGGATCGTCGTTACGCTCGCGGCGAGTGACCGAGTCATCCGGCAATGATGGATTCAGAGCGTCTGATATGCAATAATAAAGGAGACAAAATGAATACAACAATCGAGCTAAGCTTTTATCCACTCCAAGAACATTACCGCGAACTAATTAAGGATTTCATTCGCAAGTTGAAAGAATATAAAGATCTGAAGATTACTGTTGGCGATACCTCGACAGTTATGATTGGTGAGCACACCCTAGTGATAAACTGTATGAAGGAAATGATGGAGTGGAGCCACACAAATCAGGGCAGATCCGTCTTTGTGGCAAAGATTATTTTGGATTATGCCCCATCTTGATGAAGCTTCAGCCATACTTATGACAGATGTTTCGTGCGGAATCTTTCCCCAAAGGAGGTAGTTTATAAACCATGAAATCACTCAAGAACAAAGTTGCAATCGTCACGGGATCCTCAAAAGGTATCGGTGCTCAGCTTGCCAAAGTTCTCGCACAGGCCGGAGCAAGTGTAATCGTCAACTATGCAGGCAGCAAGTCCGCAGCCGACCAAGTCGTCGCTGAAATCAAATCCGAGGGCAGTGATGCGATTGCCCTGCGAGCAGATGTCAGCCAGGTTTCGGAAGTGAAGTCGATGTTCGATGCCGCTATCGCTAAATTCGGAAAAATCGATATCCTGGTTAACAATGCGGGCATTATTGTTTACAAAAAGATTCAGGACACGACGGACGAAGATTTTGACCGCATTTTCGCCGTCAATGTTAAAGGTACTTTTAACACGCTTAGAGAAGCCGCCACGCGTATTGAGGACGGAGGGCGTATCGTAAATCTTTCGAGTTCTGTAACACGTCTGATGTTGCCGGCCTACGGCGTTTATTCCGCGACAAAAGGGGCGGTGGAACAACTCACTCGCGTTTTCGCCAAGGAAGTCGGTCCGCGTAGAATCACCGTAAACTCGATTTCTCCAGGTCCGACCCATACGGAACTGTTCAATGAAGGTAAAAGCGAGGACGACATTAAGCGTCTTGCTTCGATGGCTGCACTTAGCCGCATTGGCGAACCAAACGACATTGCTCGGGTAATTTTGTTTCTGGTTAGCGAGGAGGCAGCTTGGGTGACAGGGCAAAATCTCGGTGTCAACGGAGGATTCGCCTAAACTTGCAGTCCAGTAAAAAGCAGAAAATTACCCGAAGCCGACAAGTCGCTCAATGGTAGAGGAATGGCGGTCGGACCGCGGTAACGATATGATCTAATGAACTTTACATTTAAAAAAACACGCAAAAAACGGCTTGAAATGACATTTTGGATGGACCGGAACATTACTGGGAAGCCATCGATGCCAGTTTCAGATGCATAAAGAAACGCTATATTCTCGGCTATAGACTGGAATGGTGGCCAAGAAAAGAAGCATATATTCGAAGGCTACTCAAGAAGTCCAATCTTGAGAGAATTCAAAGCAAACGTATAATTTGGCATAATGAGTTTCAAGATGGCCTTTCTGCATATGACTTTTTTGCCTCTATCTCATCATCATGGTGGTACGCGAAGTTTCCACCAACTGAGGTTGAGAAAGATTCAATTCGGACGCGCAACTATTTCAAGCGAAAGAATGTCAATGTCATTACGGATGACATTATTGTCGCATATGGGAACAATCCGTTGAGAAGCTTATCGAAAAACGTGCTGCAAAAATAGTGGAGACTTCCTGAACGTCCATAATCAAGTAAATAACTATCTATTAGGAAGGTATTATCTAAAAAATCTCATTTTGTGATGATATAATACACAGAATGCCCAATAATCCGTGCATAACTGCACAATTTTCTGGGTCATTCATCTCGCGTTCATTTAGCACTTCTTTGTTCAAGGAAACATTCAGATGACAAAACAATTTCGAAAATATTTGATCGTTTTGGGTCCTTTTTTAATGATTTTCATGTTTGCTCTTTTTGTAAATCTTTCGATAGCGGATATGTATAAGTGGGTTGATGAAAACGGCGTCTCACATTTTTCGGATACGCCGCCTTATGATACTGATAATTCAGATATTGAAACTTTGCCGACGTATACAACACTGGAAAACAATGGATTTCCACAGGATAATAATTCTGCAAAAAATGAAAGCAGTAATAATAGCTCAAATCTTAAGGATGCCGTTCAAAAAAACACATGGGTAAAAACACCAAAGGTTAAGTTGTATACTACAAGTTGGTGTCCCTGGTGCAAGAAAGCCAAAGCTTTTTTTCGATCCAGAGGAATTGCATTTGTTGAATACGATATTGAAAAAGACAAAGAAGCTAAACGCCGAAAAGAGCAAATTGACCGCCAAAAAGGCGTGCCTTTTGCCGTAATAAACGGAAAAGGTATTCATGGCTATAATGAAATAGCGTATATTAATGCCTTAAAACAATAGTATGATGCGAATGGAGAATGGAGGACGGGACTAAGGATCAAAGATTAGGTTGCTTATCGTTATCACATGGTTTGCTCTTGCCTGTTTATAATAATAAGGAAGGATGTTTTTATGAATGTTATGGCATTTAACGGTAGTCCGAGAAAAAAAAACTGGAACACTGTCACATTGCTGCACAATGCATTGGAGGGGGCTGCCTCGGCAGGTGCGGATACTGAGCTGATTCAGCTTTATGACCTGAATTTTTCCGGTTGCATAAGCTGCTTTTCATGCAAAAAAATCAGTCGTAAAGAGGACGGAATCTGTGCGGTACAGGATGATCTGACTTCCGTGCTTGACCGCGTCAGAAACGCTGATGCCCTGATTATAGGAACACCTTGTATATTGAAAATTGAATAAAAAATAAATTTAAAACGGGGGGTGCGGGGGGTGTCCCCCCGCCCTCTCCGTCTGGTAAAAGTTGACACGATTGTAGTCAATAGCTTTCTTAATTCGGTAAAATCGTCAATACTGTTGGAAGAGAAGGTTTAACCCTTGGCGCCTTGGCTCTGAAGCCCTCCGACTTTTGCAGCGATAGGGTAAAATGTTCGGATCGCTCATGCAGAACGTGCATTGATTTTTAAAACGTGCTCACTGATGGGGCGTCCTATAAAAAAATGTATCGAGAAATTGGAAAATACATTATTCGTGACTGGCAGATGGAGGATGCTCCATCGATTGCCAAATATGCGAACAACAGAAAAATTTGGATGAATCTGCGGGATGCATTTCCGCACCCGTACAGCCTTCAAGATGCAGAATCCTTCATTTCACGTGTCATCGAGGCAAACCCAATAACCGTTTTTGCTATAGCAACTCAATCGGAAGCTATCGGCAGCATCGGGCTTATGCTTGGCAGGGATGTTCACCGCTATACGGCAGAAATCGGATATTGGCTTGCAGAGCCGTTTTGGGGAAAAGGTATAATGACTCAAGCCGTCAAAAGCATGACAGCTCATGCAATCCGTCATTTAAATCTGCATCGGATTTTTGCTGAGCCATATTCCACCAATCCGGCTTCGGTGAGGGTGCTCGAAAAGGCGGGCTTCACATGTGAGGGGATACTTCGCTCTAATGTATTTAAAGATGGAAAAGTACTTGACCAGTTTCTTTACAGTTATGTTGGGAAATCGAGTACACAAGCTATTTGAGCATGAACGGAGGGGGGGCGATGTAACCATCTGATATGATGACCAATACATTTAAAATATACAGATTTTACCCTGATTCCTAAAGAGTTATGAAATTTTTGGAGGAGCTGAGAATGCAATGTTTGATGGATCACATCGTTTTGAATGTGGAAAACGACGAAAAGATGATTAATTTTTATTCGAATGTACTGTTGCTTGCCACTGAACGTTTGGATGAATACCGCGAAGGAAAAGTGCCGTTCCCGTCTGTTCGAATGAATTCGGAAACGATTATAGATCTCTTTCCGAAAAAGATGTGGCAGAAGAGTTCCACGCCCGGGAAGGGCCGAAATAATCTGAATCATTTATGTATTTCTCTGAGCAAGGAGACGTGGGAGGAGCTGTTGGACCGACTCAATGCCAACAATGTTGATATAGAGGAGGGACCTGTTCCACGCTGGGGAGCACACGGTACCGGAACTTCTATTTATTTTCGAGACCCTGAAGGAAACCTTATAGAGGCGCGGTATTATAAGGGACACGATAGCTCCGAGAAATGTTTGCTTGGATCATAGACGCCATTCACCGATACTTGAAAATTTCCTTGCAGATGAAAAAGGATCATCATTACGCTCGCGGCGTGTGACCGAGTCATTCGTTAATGATTGATTCCGAGCCTCTGACAAGCGAATAACAAGGGAGGTACAATGAATACAACAATCGAGCTAAGCTTTTATCCATTCCAACAAAATTATCGCGACCTAATTAAGGATTTCATTCGCAGGTTGAAAGAATATAAAAATTTGAAGATTGCTGTCGGCGATACCTCGACAGTTATGACTGGCGGGCACGACCAAGTGATAAACTGTTTGAAGGAAATGATGGAGTGGAGCCACACAAATCAAGGCAGGTCCGTCTTTGTGGCAAAGATTATTTTGGATTATGCCCCATCTTGATGAAGCTTAAGCCATACGCATGACAGAGTTTCATGCGGAATCATTCCCCAAAGGAGGTAGCTTATAAACACGGAACTGTTCGATGAAGGTAAAAGTGAGGACGACATTAAGCGTCTTGCTTCGATGGCTGAACTTGGCCGCATTGGTGAACCAGACGACATTGCCCGGGTAATTTTGTTTCTGGTCAGCGAGGAGGCAGGATGGGTGACAGGGCAAAATCTTGGCGTCAACGGCGGATTCGCCTAAACCTGCTGTCCAGTTGGCGAAAAGCAGATTACCGGAAGCCGAAAGCCTGACGCATTGTGAAGAGTGCGAGGCTAAAATTCCTGAAGCGCGTCGCAAAGCAATGCCCGGCGTCCGTTTCTGTGTCAAATGTCAATCAGAACGAGAAAAAATATTGAAGAAAGTAGAACTCTACAATCGAAGAGGCAGCAAAGATAGTCAACTAAAATAAATATTAGGATAAAACAAAGAATAGAATCTTGCAGGATTTATTTGCAAAAAATTCATAATGAATGAAATGGAAAATCGACATGCTGCGTATTTTCAAATTCGATCTTACGGAACCTGATCATTTTGTGGTTACGTTGGAACTGGTGCCCGGACGTGAAGCCTCCGGGCGCGCCATAGATACCGTCCTGGGTATTGCCCGCGACACTTTTAGCGACGGACGCGTAACAGCCGTATCGATTACAGACAATCCAGGCGGCAATCCATCGCTGAGTCCTGATGTTTTGGGTCACGAGATTTTCGAAATCGGAATGGATGTCATTGTTCATTTTACCTGCCGGGATATGAATCGCGTGGGCATGGAAAGCCGCGCACTCCAGCTTGCCATGATGGGGATGAAGAATATTTTGGCATTGAACGGAGACTATTCCGGCAAGGGATTCGGCGGACAGGGCGCTCCGGTTTTCGACATCGATTCAGTGCAGCTGCAGATCATGCTGGGCATGCTCAGCGAGCGCATTAACGCATCCGGCGATCCGGACGGTTTCTTTACCGGCTGTGCGGTCTCGCCGTTTAAGCGCACCGAAGGCGAATGCTTTGCCCAATACGCCAAACTGTGCCGAAAAGCGGCGGCCGGCGCACAATTCATCATCACCCAACTGGGCTACGATGCCCGCAAGTTCAAGGAACTGCTTCAAATTCAAAAGCACATGGGTATCGCATTGCCCAGTTTGGGATCCGTCTACGTACTGACCCCTAAAACGGCAGAAATCATCAATGCCGGCAAGGTACCGGGTGCCGTGGTTACCGATGCACTATTGCGACGCGTCCAAAACGAGTGGTGCGATTCAGTATCAGGCCGTCAGGCAACCATAGAACGCGCCGCTCGACTGGCGGCCGTTCTCAAAGGACTGGGATATGCCGGGATCCATATTGGCGGGATCCATCGGAACTTCGACATGGTCGGCCGCATTCTCGATCGCCTGGCGGTGATTCAGGACCAGTGGAAGGAGTTTCTTGCCGATTTTGACTTCCCTCAACCCGGTGGATTCTACGCCTTTCCTTCTCCGTCCGAGGAAGAACCGGGTGCACCTGTCTTCGGCTGTGATCCGCCCCAACCCGGCCCGGTTGAGCGCTTACGATACGCTCTCTTAAGACGCGTCCATGACACTTTTTTTGACCTTCGGCACCCCTTTGGGAATATATCTCGCAGGCTGTGTCAGCGGATCGACGGTAAGCCGGGAAGCCGGCTGTTGATGGACCTGATTGAAGATATGCCCAAACGTCTGGCCCTTGAATGCCAGAAATGCGGTGATTGCGGTATTCAGCATGTGGGTTTTTTGTGTCCCGAATCCCAATGTCCCAAACATATCCGCAACGGCGCCTGCGGCGGCAGCAGCAACGGTTGCTGCGAGGTGTTCCCTGAACGTCCCTGTGTTTGGGTCCGTGCCTATCGGCGTTTGGTTAATGCCGGGCAGACCCGGCAAATCGTCGACGGATGTATCCCGCCGCGGCTGTGGGAATTGAACAAAACCTCGGCGTGGCTGAATTTTCATCTCCAGCGCGATCATCAGGAGGCCTCCAATGAGATCGCCCGGCGATGCAACATCACCAGCTGTCGGTTTAACCAACTGGCAGACTGTTCGTCAAAAAGCAAGGGTTCGAGTCTCAACATCTGACAAAAGGAAACACAATCCATGAAACATACCACTGAAAATAAAGCGCCTGTTGATGCCGGTGTCTGCAAGTCGGTCAAACCCGTGATTTGCTATCCTATCGAAACCCCGCCATTGCCGAACGTGATCCAATATGCCGCCCCGTGACGCCGGAGCTTTCCGTGTAACTTAGGGAATTTTTTTCGGATCATCAGCGTGGAACGAACCGTTTTCAATTTGAAAAACAATAGAAGAAATGATTCCATGGAGTAATTTTAATGCTGAATCAAAAAAATCCTCAACATCAAGCCCAAATTGTCTAT
>Ga0315547_1001318_pt1 | contig 20014 bp, 9 predicted proteins | sample SalMarSW160240MG_2_FD_202542 | JGI IMG/M metagenome (GOLD analysis project Ga0315547, IMG submission 202542) | Salt marsh sediment microbial communities from the Plum Island Ecosystem LTER, Massachusetts, United States - Salt Marsh Sediment SW1601-240 ...
ATTTCAGATGTGAATAATCCATACATCGCTGATAGTGTTTTTACAGACAATGAAGAGGGTTGGCTTCGAGCAGATATATATAATGATTTTATTACTTTTAGAAATTGGGCTGCAGGATACGGCTTCTATTACAGTATTTACAGAATACCAGAATTTGAATTTGTTCAGAATTACTATTGTAGTCATTGGTTCATGCAATTGAATGATACTTTAGCCTTTTATATGTGCGGTGGAAATGTATTCCCTCTCTATGACTTCAGCGATCCTGAAAATATTACAGAGATTGGACAAGTAAACTTTTATGGTAGTGGAATTGATATAGGAAACATACAATCTGTAAATGATTCAATAGTTGCATGTATGGGAGAAGATGGAATAGCATTCTGGAACTATTCGGACAAAAGGAACTGGCAATATCTTTCTACGATTTATTCTCCCTCAGATGAAAATTGGTCAGCTAAGCTGTATGCTGTTGATGATTTGATTTTTGTAACCTATTCATCATACACCCCAGGAATGACATCTATTAATATTTCAGATATATACTCACCATATATTGTGGATTCCATGCCATTAACCCAATATTGGCTCTTTATAACATCATATGCTATTGATGGAGTTTTAAATTCAGTATTTATTGGAACTTTTCAAAAAATACATCAATATGTTTTTGATAACGGTTATTTTGAAGAACAATTTGATATCTATGAGAATTTTCTACAATACGGCGGCAAAATATATAACAATTACTTGTATGTTTCATTTGCATGCGGATTAAAGATATATGACATATCATCATTACCAGATGTTGTTCACATAAATACAATTTACGAAGACCACCGAATTTCTGAATTACAAATTTTTGGAAACCTCTTATTTTTTATAGATTACACTGACTATGCAATTATCGTACTTGAACTTTCAAATCCCACTGCTCCGGTTGTCAGGAATGAAATTTATATACCGGTTTTAAGTGGTAATATTTTACTAACAAACACTGCGGATTGTTTATTCTACAAAGAAGATTATCCTGAAAATGTATTGTATAAATATAGTATACCTGAACCGAATAATTTCACTCTAAATTTTCAATACGATCTAAATTGTGATGGGAATGGTTTCATTTATAATGAACATTTCTATTATCTTGCGAGTGGGAATCCGAATGGACCCGACCTGCAAATTTTTGGCGGACTTGAAAATAATGATCCCGAGCTCGTTATGACAATTGAGGATTTTGCATCTGGTTACCCTGAATATCCTCGTACTTTTATAAAAAATTGTGATAATTATTTATATTTAACATCCTATGGTGATCCAAGTGGTGAGCCATTTGATTCTACTAGATTTTTCGAAATCGAAGGTCCTACCCAAATTAGTTACAAATTTACTGCAAATCATAGTGGACTGTTTAGTATTAAAGATGATTATTTATATGCAACAGGAAGATTTTCGCATATATACATTTATGATTTAGTTACTGCTTCAGGGATAATCGACCCGATTGCACATTATCAAGACTATGGTGGTTCAATCTCTTGTATAGTAAATGAATACAATGGTTTGAAGTATTTATACCATTTCCAAATGACAGCGTTCTCTATTTATGCAATAAATGATTTTGGTGTACCAGACGAATATCATTCATTTAATCCTTATTTTAACAACTATCCCAATCCATTCAGCACTTCCACAACAATATCTTTTAATATTCACCGCAGAGACGCAAAGAACGCCCTATTAAATATTAAAGATTTAACAGGGCAGGCAGAGATAAAAATTTATAATGTAAAAGGACAGCTTATAAAGCAATTAAAAATTAAAAATTTAAAATTTAACATTAACGAAGTAGTATGGGATGGGAAAGATGAGAAAAGGAACCAAGTTCCTAATGGAATATATTTTTACCAACTTAAACTCAATAATGAGATTATCAAAATAAAGAAAATGGTGCTCATGCGATAGACTAAGTTAAATTTGAAATTTTAAATAGTAAATAGAAAATTAAAAATCTAATCTAGATTCTATTTAACTTCTTAAGATGTTCTCTATAAGTTGTAGAAAAAATATGTCTTAATTTCTTACCAGCGAAAAAGAAAAAGTAATCGGTTTTTGCTGGGTTTAGTGCAGCATAAATTGATTTAATACCAGGATTGCAAATAGGGGTTGGTGGCAAGCCTATGTGTTTGTATGTATTATAAACAGAATTAATCTTTAAATCTTCATAATAAATTTTCTTTCGCGACTTTCCAGATAATTCTAATGCATAAGCAACTGTTGGGTCTGCTTGTAGAAGCATTCTATTTGCAAGTCTATTTTCATATACACCTGCAATTATAGCTCTTTCATCATCACAAATTGCTTCTTTCTCAATAATTGAAGCTAATATCAAAGTGGAATATAAAGAATCAAATGAAATCTTTTCTGATTGAACGGTTTCCAGTTGTAGAAAAAAATTATCAACCATTATTTTTATGATGTATTTTTCATCTGCAAAATAAGGTATATAATAGGTATCTGGAAAGAGAAATCCCTCAAGACTTTCTACTTTGATATTCAAAGAAGAGATAAAGGTTGTATCCGTGGTTAATTTAACAAATTTTGAATAATCTGCTAAGTTGTCTTGAGCGAGTAGATACGCAATTTTACGAACTGTAAATCCCTCTGGAATCGTAATCTGATTTTTAACTATTTCAGCATTAGAAAGAACTCTTATAACACCAATCAAAGAATATTTTCCGGAAAAATTAAACTTTCCGTAATGTAATTTTTGCTCTCGGTTTAATAACTTCACAAGAGCAACAAACATTGAAGCAGAATGAATTATTCCTTCTTCTTCTAAGAGAGAACCTATCTTAACAATTGGGACGCCCTTTTTTATATTAACTGTTTTATTTAGAATTATTTGAGACTTAAATACACCAATAAAAAAAGAAACCGAAAAACCAATTAGTATTAGAATAAGAATAAAAAACAAGAACTTTCTCATATTATTTTCTATTCGCTAAATAATCTTTTAATATTAAAGAAGCTGCAATCATATCCAGCCTGTATTTATTCTTTTTCAAAGATTTTTTCTTAAGATGTAGAATCTTGGTCGCTTCTTGTGTAGTGTAAGACTCGTCCCAAAATATAATTGGTAAATCAATATATTGTTTTAATTCTTTTGCAAAATTTCTAATCTGTATTGATTTTTCTGTTTCTTTACCATTAATGTCTAAAGGAATTCCTATAATAACTTTCTCTATATCCTGTTCATTTACAATTTCAGCAATTTTTGAAAAAAATAAAGGAGTCTTTTTTGTATCAATTATTATGTATGGAAATGCAATAATCTGAACTGGGTCAGACAGAGCTATACCTATACGGCGCTCCCCATAATCAATTGCTAATAACCTTTTCAAAATAAATTATTCAAGTTTCGCAGTTTTTTAAAATATTCTTTCGTGTATAAATAACCAAAAGCCTTGGGCTAAATTCGAAATCTTCACCCTGTGGAATAAAATCAAAGATTTTAATGCGAAGCATTATTCCACAGGGTGAATATCGACCTGCCCGCCGCACAACTATGGCAGGCGGGAATCAGAAATAAATCCGAAGTTCGAATTTTAAAAACTTTATTCAACTTTGCGAATGATTGATCCAAAAATATTCATCAATTCCGTGGACTCTTTTACTAAATTTTGTCGTACTTTTTCTAACTTCGAATCGTTATTAATATCTACTAATCTTAGCCAATACCTACTCTCTTTTGCTTCTTTTCTACAAATTTTTATCCTAAAGACAAAATCTTTCTTACTTAAAGATTCGTTGGCTTTTCACCCCGTTAGATAATTTCTAATAAGTATATAAAACATACATAATAACTATTTTTTTATGAATTTTGGAATCCATAAATAATGCATTTATCTAACGGGGCAAGTATAATTCGCACCAACTGATCCAGAAGATTTTACAACTTGTTTGCTATCTTCAATATTTTCAATTGTCTTTCGTAGCTTCTTAACAAATGCTCTCACCTCTCTTGCAAACTTAAGCGTACGGTCTTCTAAGTCGTATTGTTTTGAATTTTGAATTTTTGTCATTTGTATTCGTTTCGAATTTCGGATTTAAATCAAATTTCGCAGTTCGTAATACGAAGTAAAATAAACATAAAAATGCACAACTTGAGTAAATTATTTACTGTTTGGATTCCTCTTTCTTTTTTTTAGCTGCTTCTTTTGCAGATAATTTAAGTTCTTCTATGCTCTTTTTAGCCATTTCATTCTTTTTATTAATATCCTCTATCTCTTTAAAAATATCTGCAAGGAAGGAATCTTGTAAGAATTCACTTTTCTTGCTAAAGATGTATCCTCCGATTTCCTGATAGCAAGAATTAATTGCTGATTTTCTAGTTGCTATTTCAAGTTTCAGTTTTGAAATTTTTGCTAAATGCTCAGCTTTCCCGGCCACTTTAGAAAGGACACTACTAACTTCACCTTTCACCTTATCAAACATTTGCTTTGTTTCCATTATTACCTCCAACCAAAAAATAAATAACAATCCTGATATGTCAATTAATTTAATACATTTTACCTCAAAAAAAGTTTTCAAAAATATTTCTCTTGACAACCAAATATTTAAATAAATTTTTTAATCAAATTATTTTGAATAAAAATTAAACGGAGGAAAAAATGCGAAAACGAAGTGTAAGTCCCAATTTATCGGTGAAAAAACGAAGTGTGAATACCGATTGCCACTATCTCCCGACTTCATCGGGATTCAGCAGACAGGCATCGGGAGAGAAAAAACTAATAAGTAAATGCTCTATTGTGATGTTACTGACTTTCTTTCTATTTATCACATCCGCACTTGCTACAGAATCAAACATTAACCTTGTTAATGATGAAGATAGAATCGCTATAACTGAAAATAATTATGAAAAAATAAGCATGTCATATTCTTTCTCACAAATCAAAAGCTTTGAAGCCCAAACTAAAAAAGGTGTGTTTAATGAAATTATTATTCCCAATACCTATTATATTGGTGAAATTGGCACACCAAAACTTCCTGCTTCAAAAAAACTTATTGAAATACCTTTTAGTGCAGAGGTATCTGTAAATGTAAAAAGTTATACAATAACTGAATACAAGCTAAGTGATTACGGCATTACAAATCCAATAATACCTGTTCAACCCTCTTTGCCCAAAAATATTGACCCAACCACTGTTGAATTTGAATACAACGAAGGTTCATATAGTCAAGATGCTTTTACTGAGCATGAATTAGCAACTGTTGAAATTTTGGGTGTGCTTCGTGGCGTTCGTCTCGCTCGTATTGATGTCTGCCCTGTTCGTTACAATCCAGTTAATGGAGTAATTCAGGTTTACAACAATATTGAAGTTGATGTAAATCTTACAAATAGTGATAGAGAGTTAACTGAATATATCAAAGCATTTACCTACTCCCCATATTTTGAATCAGTTTACGAAAGAATAATTAATTATAGACAGCATGGCTATCCTGCTCACCCTGATTTAACAACATATCCTGTAAAATATTTAATTGTATCTGCCAGAATGTTTGAAACACAATTACAACCCTTTATTGAATGGAAAACACAAAAAGGATTTACTGTAATTGTGGCTTATACGGATACTCTCGGGTCTTCAGTTAATAGTATTCAAACCTGGATTCATTCGCAGTATAATGCAGGAACGCCTTCTGACCCAGCACCGAGCTTTGTTCTACTTGTAGGAGATACAGGTCAAATTCCAGCTTCAGCAACAGGCTCTGCAACCTATAAAGTAACTGATTTATACTATTGCAGTGTTGATGGTGATTATTTCCCGGAAATGTATTATGGAAGGTTTTCTGCTATAAATACCACACAAGCACAGACTCAGGTAAACAGAACACTTTATTACGAGAAATATGAATTCGCTGACCCATCATTTTTAGATGATGTAACATTAATTGCAGGGGCTGATGGAACATGGAATCCTTCTGTTGGACAGCCAACTGTACTTTATGGAACTAACAATTATTTCAATGCGGCGTATGGATTTGATGAGGTGCATGCGTATCTTACAACATATACTGGATGTTACAACACGATTGATGCTGGTATCTGTATGATAAATTATACTGCTCACGGTGGACAAACATCCTGGAGTAATCCTAATATGACCCAAACAATGGTAAATAACTTAACAAATGTTGGTAAGTACACACTTGCAATTGGTAATTGTTGTCTTGCATGTGATTTTGGCTATCCTGAATGTTTTGGTGAAACCTGGGCAAGAGCAACTCACAATACAACTGGTGAACCTACTGGTTCAATTGGTTATATTGGTTCTGCTCCTTCTTCTTACTGGTATGAAGATTTTTATTGGGCAGTTGGTGCATTTCCTACTCCTGGCGGGGGGTATGTTCCTACTTACAATGAGTCTTCCTGGGGAGCATACGATGGACCTTTTGTAAGCGATTATGTTACCCAAGATGCTTTAATCTTTGTTGGTAACCTTGCTGTTACAGAAGCTCATACTCAAGGGTATCCCACTCATGTCACCGCTGGTCCAATCTACTACTGGCAAGCATATAATTTGCTTGGTGACCCATCTGTTGTAGCGTATATGACTCAAGGTGAAATTAATGATGTTAGTTTCGCTGGTCTATTGCCAATTGGTTCAACAAGCTTTACTGTTGAGGCAGAACCTGGTTCTTATGTTGGAATTTCAATGAATGGAGTTTTACATGGTGCTGCTTTAGTTGATGAGTCAGGTAGTGTAAATGTTCCAATTATACCATTTACTACAGCAGGCACAGCAGATATTGTAGTAACAAAACCTCAATATCAACCAGTTATGGAAACCGTTGTAGTTGCAACCCCAGCAGTGGTTATAATAGACCCAATCGCTATTCCAATAAACACCCTTACAGATGTAACAATTTCTGTATATGAAGAAGATGGCACTACACCTATTCCAGATGTAAATATAGAAGTTTCAGGATTAGGAGCATTTGGCACCTTACAAGGCATTACAGATACAAGTGGCACTTGCGTTCTCAATTTTGGTGGCAATTATGGTGGAACACAAGTACTCAATTTAAGAGGATGGCGAGAAGGTGATGGGTACAACCTATTTGAAGAATCTATGGAAGTAACAGGAGGTTTAGACCTCACTAATCCAGATATCTGGATTACAACAACATTCGGATTATCTGATACCTTTGGATTAAATATGCCAGGAACAGCTCATTTCACACAAGATGAAACTGATTGCGATCATGCTATCTATGTCTTTGATGCAGATACTTTAATTGTCACATCTGAAGATTCTATTGTCTATACACCAACTACTTTGACCAACATCTATGCAATGATTTTGAAAACTGGATATAATATCTATGATGAACTCTTTATAACCATAGAAGTTTATGGCACAGTCTCAGGTATCGTAACAAACAGTGAGACTGGCAATCCTGTTTCTGATATTGAAGTTAAATTTTATGAACAGGGTGCTAATCCAACAACTGATGACCCATTATTCACTGATATAACTAATGCTAATGGATTATACGAAATTACCGATGAACAACCTGTTGATTATTATGATATCCATATTAATGAATGGGGCTTTAATCCTTATGAAGAGTTGAACTACTTCCTTGGTTATGGCACTAATTCTCATGATATTATTATTGACTCTGTTGAAACTGCTGTAGTTCATGGAAGGGTTTATGATGAAGATGGAGCTGTTAGTAATACTACTATAACCTATTACCGCTCTGATAATGGAGAACCATATGATACTGTATATGTATCAATATCTGGAAGATACAGCGTTACTCTTCCTTATTTCACTTATGATGTTTATGTAAGTGCTCCCGAACATGTGCCTTTTAGAGGCTCCATTCCCGTTGATTGTGACCTTACTGTTGACTATAGTTTAGGTTTAGCAGCTTTATTCTGCAACTTTGAAGATAATGATGGAGACTTTTCTCCAACTCCTCCAACTAATGCATGGGAATGGGGTGAACCTACTGCCGGTGGTATCAATGCTTATTCTGGTTTAAATGTTTGGGCTACTAATCTTGATGGGTATTATAGCAATTCTGCAAACTGGTATCTTAACTCTCCTGAATTTACTGTTCCAGATAGTGGTATATTAAATTTCTATCATTATCATAACTTTGAAGGTAGTAAAGGTGAAAAGACTCTCTGGGACGGTGGAAATGTAAAAATCTCAACTAATGGCGGAACCTCATTTAATCTTATTACCCCTGTAGGTGGTTATGATGGAACTATATCTGGTTTTAATCCAGACGAGCCAGGTTTTGGCGGCACGATTGATGAGTGGGAGTTAGTTGAGTTCGACCTTGGCAACTATGAAGGTCAAGATGTAATCTTAAGATGGCATTTTGCCTCTGATTATTCTCAGTGCGACTATTATGGCTGGTATATTGATGATGTGCTTGTTGGTGACCCTAATAGTAGTGAGCAAATAATAAATCATGTTTCTGTTAATAATTCTCAAATAACATCCAATCTTGAATTATACCAAAACTATCCCAATCCTGTTAATCCTGATATAATCGGGACTAATATCTCTTTTTCATTGCCGAAAAACACAAATAATGTTGAACTTAAAATATACAATATCAAAGGACAGCTTGTAAAGAAATGCGAAGTGCAGAATGCGAAGTGCGGAATGAATAGTATGGTATGGAATGGAAGGGATAACTCTGGAAAACCTGTTGCAAACGGTATCTACTTCTATAAACTTTCAACTGATGAAAAAGAAATTATCAAAAAAATGATTATATTAAGATAAACAAAAAAATATGGAGGATTAATATGAAAAAATATCTATTTCTATTAAGTGTATTATTCTTCATTTGCAGCGGTCTTTTTGCGGCTCAAGAAGAATGGATTACATTATCTAATTCTAATAGTTATGCGGTAGGTGTTAATGTAATTAGTTCAAACGAAAATCTAATTGAAATAGAATATCAATTAAATGGATTCTACAAAAAGCCTGTTGAGATTAACGGAGAAAAATATTCAAAAATTATTCTACCCGATGAAAGTATCTTTTTAGAGAAAGGATTTCCAGAACTCCCAAGAATAAACCGAAGTGTCATAATACCTGCTAAAGCAAAGATGATTGCAAGGGTGGTCGATTATGAAATTGAAGAATTCAGAAATATCAAGATTATTCCATCTAAAGGAAATCTACTGCGTAGTGTAAATCCAGAGGATGTTCCATACACTTTTAGTGATTTTTATGCCACAGATAGCTGGTTTCCACAGGAGATTGTAACAACTTATGACCCTTATATCCTGCGAGATGCACGAGGAATGGTTGTTGAAGTTCATCCATTTCAATATAATCCTGCACAAAAAATTCTGAGAGTTTATAAAAATGTAAGAATTAAAGTTGAAAATGTTGGTCTGGATAATATCAACACTCTGGATGTTGATTTAGCTGATAAGAGAAAAGTAGTTAGGGATTTCCTGACTATATATGAGCGCAGATTCATCAATTTCAAAAATAATAGATACGACCTGGTTCCTGAAATCGGCAGTATGCTTATTATCTCCGCAGATGAATACTATGATGCAGTTCTCCCTCTTGTTGAATGGAAAAATCAAAAAGGTATACTAACTACATTGAAGAGTATCACTGAAATTGGTGGGAATACGCAATCAAATATAATGGCTGAAATCCAAAACGCATATAGTAATAATGATTTGGCTTTTGTGCTATTAGTAGGCGATGCTGACGATGTAGTTCCACATTCAATTAAGAAGGATCCTTTATATGTTTTGCTCGCTGGTTATGACCATTATCCAGACGCATTTATCTCACGATTCTGTGCAACTTATGTTTCAGATGTTGAAAACCAGGTCAACCGTTCAATTAGATATGAAAGAGATGTGGAACAACTTGGTGGTGATTGGTATCATAAAGGAACTGGTGTTGCATCTAATCTAGGCACTGGAGATGACGGTGAGTATGATTGGGAACACTTAAGAAATATTCGTGCTCAACTTTTAGCTTATAACTACACTCATGTGGATGAATTGTATGATGGCACACACGGTGGCGGAGATGCACCTGGTAATCCAACTCCTGGTATGGTAGCAACAGCCATAAATGATGGAAGGAGCTTAGTAAATTATACCGGTCATGGGGGACAAACTTCATGGACGACATCTGGCTTCTCAAACACTCATATTGATGGGCTTTCAAATGGATTCAAAATGCCATTAGTATTCTGTGTTGCTTGCTATAATGGGCAATTCTATAATGGAGAATGTTTTGGTGAACATTGGTTAAAAGCTGGAACAACTGATAGTCCAAATGGTGCTATTGCCTGCTATGCTTCTTCACATAGTCAATCATGGAGTCCTCCAATGGAAGCTCAAGATGAATGCGATTCATTGCTTATTTACGAAGAATCGCTTACTATTGGCGGATTATGCTTCAACGGCTCTTGCTCAATGATGGATCAATATGGATATAATGGGCAAGATGAATACGACCACTGGATCTTATTCGGTGATGGCTCCATTCAAATCAAGACTGATAATGCAGAAATGATGACAGTTGTGCATAGTTCAGTTATCCCACTTGGCTCAACTACTTATGATGTAGAAGTTGTTGGTATTGAAGGTGCTTTAATTGGTCTTTATATGGATAACATTCTTTATGGTTATGGCTATACTGATGAAACTGGAAATGCAACTATTCAACTAATTGAAGATTTAGTAACACCCGGAGAAATGACATTAACTGTTACTGCATATAACAAGCTTCCATATATTACAACAATTGATGCAATTGTTCCTGTTCAGGTTACTATTTCCCCAGATACAATAAATGTAAACGAAGAAACAGATGTTACTGTTACAGTTTTAGATAGTGATGGAATTGAACCAGAGGTTGGAGTTAATGTTTGGGTTGTGGGGCTGGGTTATGAAATTGACTCTGTTGCTACCGATACAAGCGGGGTAGCATCTCTAACCATTAACTATCAATTTGGTCCAACTTTAAGTATACTCGGGCAGAGACCTGAGGACGATTATATACTATTTGATGAAACCATTCATGTTACTGCCCAAGATCTTACAAACCAGGATTTAGAAGTGACAACTGACTTCGGACTTACAGATGGATTCGCTATGAATCTTCTCGGAACGATTCATGCGTATTGTGATGAGGATACCACAACTCTTTGGGCAAAATTAAATGATAATGAGTATATTTCTACACCCGAGGACACACTTGAATTTATTCCTGATGAATTGGGAACTGTTTATTCCATAATTTCTAAATCTGGTTATAATCTGTATCAAGAAGAGTTTCCTGTAATAATTGCTTATGGCACTATTTCAGGCATAGTAACAGAAAGTGAGAATGGAGACCTTGTTTCTGATATTGAGGTTAAATTTTATGAACAAGGTGCTAACCCAACAACTGATGACCCATTATTCACTGATATAACTGATGCTTATGGATTATACGAAATTACCGAGGACCAACCTGTTGATTATTATGATATCTATATTAGTAAATGGGGATTCAATCCTTATGAAGAGCTAAACTATTTCCTTGGTTATGGTTCTAATTCTCATGATATTGTTATTGACCCTGTTGAAACTGCTGTAGTTCACGGAAGGGTTTATGACGAAAACGGAGCTGTTAGTAATACTACTATAACCTATTACCGTTCTGATAATGGTGAGCAATATACTGAGGTAAATGTTGGAATATCTGGAAGATATAGCGTTACTCTCCCTTATTTCACCTATGATGTTTATGTAAGTGCTACTGAACATGTGCCTTTTAGAGGCTCTATTACTATTGATTATAATGCTACTGTTGATTATAGTTTAGGTTTAGCAGCTTTATTCTGCAACTTTGAAGATAATGATGGAGACTTTTCTCCAACTCCTCTAACTGGAGCATGGGAATGGGGTGAACCTACTGCTGGTGGTATCAATGCTTATTCTGGTTTAAATGTTTGGGCTACTAATCTTGATGGGTATTATAGCAATTCTGTAAACTGGTATCTTAACTCTCCTGAATTCACTGTGCCTGATAGTGGTATATTATATTTCTATCATTATTATAATTTTGAAGGCAGTAAAGATGAAAAGACACTATATGATGGAGGAAATGTAAAAATCTCAACTAATGGTGGAACCTCATTTAATCTTATTACTCCTGTAGGTGGTTATGATGGAACTATATCTGGTTTTAATCCAGACGAGCCGGGTTTTGGCGGCACGATTGATGAGTGGGAATTAGTAGAGTTTGACCTTAGTAGTTATGAAAATGATGATGTAATCTTAAGATGGCACTTTGCCTCTGATTATTCTCAGTGCGACTATTACGGCTGGTATATTGATGATTTCCTTGTAGGTGACCCGAATAGCAGCACTCAAATACCCTATCCGCCTCCTTCAGTTAACAGTACTCAAATACCATACAAACTTGAACTATACCAAAACTATCCCAATCCTGTGAAAAGCAACACTAATATTTCTTTTTCATTGCCGAAAAACACGAAGGAAGCAGAAATAAGAATCTATAATATCAAAGGACAGCTGATAAAGAAGTTCAAAATGCAAAATGCGAAGTGCGGAATGAATAGTATGGTATGGAATGGAACTGATAAGAATGGTAAGAAAGTTGTATCAGGATTGTATTTCTATAAATTGACCACAGGCAAAGAAACTGCAGTTAAGAAGATGCTGCTGCTAAATTAACCTCGCGAATGGTTTTAGGACTTCTTGCTTTTCTTGACATTTGCAATTGTAAAAAACTTAATCCGGATCGGTTTAGCCATTGTTTAACCAACTCGGGTTAAAATGTAGTAACTATGAAAAAAAGATCTATTGTTTTATTCTCCGTTCTCCTTTTCTCCTTTCCTCCTTTCTATTGAAGTAGGTGGACACCTTACAGAAGACACTACCTGGTCACCGGAAAACAATCCCTATATTGTTGTAGATAATATCTTTATTGATGAAAATGTAACCCTTACGATTGAGCCAGGCACCATTGTTAAATTCAACACTGCTAATATGGTTAATGGAGATTTTTATTATGATGATGGATATACAGAAGCAAAATTTATGCTCGTAAGAGGAAAATTGGCAGCAGTTGGTACAAAGCAGGACAGTATCATATTTACTCGCAACAGTGAAGAAGATGACCAGCGTTGGGGTATAATCATCTTTATGCCAGAAAGCGATTCAACATCTATCTTCAAGCATTGTAAATTTGAATACAGCCATTTTATAAGGCTTGTTTTAGGAGGAGCATATTATGCTGGAGCAGTCTCTTTTAGCAATGCAAAAGCGACTATTGCTAAATGTTTATTCAAGAATTTTGACAACTTTTATCAAGCTCCATATTGCAACGCTATATATTGTATATCACAGAGCTCCCCAATAATTTACAAAAATATTTTTACTAGGGATGATAATATAGAGTATCCAGGTGTAGCTGTATACATTGTATGGCAGAATAATTCACAACCTCAAATTTTTTATAATACTTTTATTAATGTTCCCGGTATTTATATAGCTGTTTTGAATCCCAATCAACCCCAGATTACAGTTGCCTATAATACATTTATAAATAGTTCTTATGGTATAATTTCGGATGAAAGCAATTTATATATATATAAGAACAATTTCTATAATTGCAATCTATCAATAGATACATATAATGATACAGCAATAATAAAGCAGAATATAATTGAAGGGGGTGGTGGAATAGAAGCAGATGGAACAATCACTATTACAGAAAATACAATAACAAATGTTGGAGGAGCTATTCTTACCTGGGATGGGAGTCATTGCATTATTAGTAATAATGTTATTGCTAATAATGGAGCAGGGATATATAATTCAGAAAGTAATAATTATGTATATAATAATTTAATAATATATAATGAAGGAATGGGAATTGTTGATCATGCTTTTAATACTTTTTTTGCTAATAATGTTATTGCATATAATGGAGAACATGGATTTCTCAATTCAGGATCTACACAACTATTAAATAATATTTTATGGTATAATTATGAAGGAGATTTTTCTTCAGATTATACAGGAAATATTTCTATAGGTTATTGCTGTATAGAAGATGGCGTGCCTGAATGGGCAACAGATTTAGGCGGTAACATAACAGAAAACCCTCAGTTTGTAGATCCGGAGAATGGTGATTTTCATTTACTTCCTATAAGTCCCTGCATAGACACAGGCACACCGGATACAACTGGATATTTCATCCCACCCTTTGATCTGGATTATGCATTTCGTATCTGGGACGGAGATAATAATGGAGATGCTATCATTGATATGGGATGTTATGAGTTTGGTGCTATGTATATCGGTGGTATTGCCGGACAGGTAACCTTAAACAACGGAGATGGTTTTGTTCCATTAACACGGATAGAGATAAACGGTAAAATTGCCTACCCGGATACAAATGGATATTATGATGTAAATTTACTTCTTGGAGTTTACGAGCTTACCGCTACTCTGGAAGGATATGATAGTGTAATTATTTCCGATATTGAAATATTAGAGGGTGAAGTTACAATTGTCAATTTTGAGATGAATTCAAATGTTGGTGTTGATGATAATATTGTTAGTGATATGTCAGGGTTTGAATTAACTAACTATCCCAATCCTGTCCAAACTTCTACTACAATATCCTTTTCACTCCGCCAGTTGGCGGATGCAGAAAAAGTGGAACTAAAAATTTATAATATCAAAGGACAACTGGTGAAACAATTCAAAATTCAAAATTATAAATTAAAAATTAATGAAGTTGTCTGGGATGGAAAAGATGAGAATGGCAAACCTGTTGCTAATGGTCTCTACTTCTGCAAACTCTCTGCTGACAGAAAAGAACTAATCAAAAAAATGATTATATTAAGATAAATAAAAATAGGTTTTATTGCGGGGTTTATTTATAAGCCCTGCAATTTTTATTAGAAAATAAAATGAGAGATATATTTTATATTTCCACGCTAAAAGCAATAAAAACGCTTTCTTCAGATAGAAGATTACAAATTCTGAATTACTTAGTCAATGCAGAATATACTGCACAGAAATTAGGAAAAATCCTCAAAATCAAACCCAATGTTCTATGGTATGATATGAAGCAGTTAGAAGATGCGAATTTGATTGAGTTGATTCATATTGAGCAAATAAGAGGAACTGTAAAAAAATTCTATCGTGCGGTAGCAAGAAACTTTTTCGTAGATATTTCTCTTGGTGCTGCAAATATTAACAATACGAAAAAAATACAGAATCTCATAAATCAAGAAATTGACGATTGGAACAGAGAAAAAATAATAAAAATCGGCTTTAACGATGTTGCTAATAAAATTATAAATAAAAATTTAAATATCAAAGAAAACGAAATTATCGCAATTAGCTATCAGCCAATGCATCAAAAATTAGTTGAAGACCTTGTGGTTGAAATTGCCAGGAAAGGTGCTTATGCTCTCCCAATATTTTTGACTAAAAGAATGGAATATAACTTAATAAAAAATGTTCCATTACGATTTGCCTGTAAAGATGTAATCAGTGACTTTCTATTAGATAAAATTGATGCTCATATTATATTTTCTGGTGAATTTTTAGAAGAAGATAATGAATTCCGCTTTACACAGGATTTGTTAGAAAAAAGTAATCAGATTGAAGAATCTAAAAGAGAAAATATTCGTAGAACCTATCAAACAAAGGTTCGTTTCTTGACTATTGATACTTTACAAAACTATCAAATTGCAGAATTAAATCAGGAACTTTGTAAAAAGATGTATTGGAAATCTCTGAATATTGAACCTGATTCTCTTCATAATGAGTGTGAATTTGTGCAACGAAAATTACAATCTGCTCAATCTATAGAAATACAAGATGGAAAAGGAATTGGATTAAAGATTTCTCTACCAAAAGAAAGAACCATAGAGATAAAAGATGGTATTGCAAATTTACAATCAACTGACTCCGAAATGCCAGGAGGAATGGTTGTTGGACTTCTTGAGAATGGAAGTATTGAAGGCCAATTCCATACTGATTTTGCGTATCTGTTTGATAAAAAGTTTGAAGATGTCTTTATAAAAATTGAAAAAGGCAAATTAACAAAGATAGTTGCGAAAGAAAACAACCAGGAACTTCAAAAAATGTTCAATAATGCAGCTGGTGATAAGTATGTTGTTGGGTCATTCTGTCTCGGGTTGAATCCAGAAATCTATCAAAATATTGGTCATCCATATATAAATCCAAAAATTTATGGTACAGTGAGTCTTCAAGTCGGGTGGGATGAATTGGAAGCAAGTCAAATAGATTCTAATATGGTTGCACAGTTTTTTATGCTGAATAAAACGATTAAAGTTGATGGTAAAATATTATTTAAAGATGGGAAATTATATAAATAATACGGAATGATATAGCTACCCAAAGGAGGATGCATAGAATGAAAAATTTAAACCGTATTTATATTCTGGCATAATTATAACTTATGTTTAAATCGAAAATTAAAAAATAAAAAACAAAGGAGACTACAATGAAATTACATAAAAATAATATGATAGTAGCAGTAATGCTTGTATTGGCAATTACCTTTCTTATGACGGAAAAAGGGATTGCTAGTTGTGATATGATGGCGATGATTGCGAAAAAAGGCCATTATATCTCTTGGTGCTATACATCTTCAGGTGATTATAATGATCCTTATGATTTCTTTGATTTTATAAGGGAACGCTCAACAAATTCCGGTTGGAAGCCCAATAATGATGGATATGGGTTTATCTATTATCCTGAGGACGGAAGTTTCGACCTGGATAATCAAGCCTGGTATTTAACAGGAGAAGATGATTATTATTATCATCTTGAAGATCCAAATCATCCTAATAATGTACCACTTGATAATGCTGAACAAGTTATAATGGATAATGATACAAAAGCATCGATAGTTTTTGGACATGCTCGTTGTGCTGGTAGTACTTACGTTTATGGTAGTCATCCTTTCAGATTCGAATGGAATGGCCAGACTTATACATTTATGCATAATGGGGAAATGGATTATGATCTACGAAGCAAAGTTGAAGAATATTTAGGGAATTGGTATTTAACTTATTACTCAAATTGGCAACCTGCTAATACTCCTTATAGTCAATGGATAGACAGTGAAGTCTTATTCCATTATATTATGAAGCATATAGTAGAGGTTGATGGTGATGTATTGGAAGGACTACACAATGCTTTGAACTATTCGGAAGGCCCGTATACTGAAAATGTTTGGTATTTTATCTCAAACCCCGGTAATTATTACAATATAGTTAATTTTGTACTTTCAGATGGAAAATCATTATATCTTTTCCGTAATAGAGATGATAACACACATAGGTTTTCATATAAAAAAGCGACTGATTTTTATGTAATAAAAACTTATGATGATATGGAGAATGTACTTGAAGAAAAGGAACTTGTAATAATCTCTCCTTATGGGGTATCAAGAATACCAAACATTATGAAACCTCAATACATTTATCCGCCAATGCAATTTGTAAAAGGTGAAATATTAGAAGATTTAAATTGCCCAACTGTTTCGATTTATTTACCACGATTATGGTTTACAGGCGATGTAAATATTCCAGAAGGAACTATAATTAATATAACTGGATACAACGCTAGTGTAGGATTTGCAACTAATATAACTTTTAACATTGATGGAACTTTGAACATTAATGAAGGTACAGGATTACACATTAATCATGGCTCAGAAATAATTATTGATGTAACCGATGCCCAACTATTCCTTGATTGGGGCTCTAAAATAACTGGCTCTACACCACTTACATGGGAACAAACCCCGCCGGGACACGAAATCGGTGGTGAACACTCTATCCCCGGCGATAGAATCATAGCAAAGAATGGTGGGATGATTACTACACCTGCTGTGTATGCTCCAGGAGAAGATCCTATAATTATTGAGTCATCTTCGGGTAAAATATGGGATGGTATCATAATTGAAGACCCTGTGAATGGAGAAGATGATGTTTATTGGTTCACAAACTGTGATATATCCGGCATTCAAGAAGTTAGTATGAAGGGAGATGGCAATCTTTCATTCTACAAAAGTGATTTATATGATGCTGGTGGTATTATTGTTAGAGATGATGCCACACTTACCATAAGAGGCTGTAACATTGATGGATGGATTAATGCATACAGTTCCCAGTTAATCATGGAGCAAGACCAGGATGATGTAGGTAATGAAGTATATGGTAATACATGGGCAAGTGGTATTTATTTGCGATATACTTCAACCAATCCTTCTCAAATTTATAATACAAATATCCACCATAATTATTATGGTTGTAGTATTAGTGATCATCTTGTAAATTTTGAAGATTGCGAAATTTATGAAAATAGCTGGTTCGGGATTGCCAACTGGAAGGTTACTTTACCAATATTTGAATCAAATTACATCTTGAACAATGGAGCTGCAGAGTTTATTGGTAATGTAGATTCATATTTTGGTATGGTAAATTGTGGTACGAAGCCTGATACAATTCGGGATGATGTAGATTCAGGCGGATGGGATACATATCTTTTAGTAGCAACAGATTGGCAAGAAGGTGACCCACAAATTGATGTTTCGGATAATACCTTTATTCCTCATGACATTTCCAGGTTTTGCCCTCCTGGAGCTTTTATCATTGATAATGGAATTCCTGAAGAGGAGAGAATTCTTTTGAGCTCAGCTATCGAAGATATGAACAATAAGAATTATGAGGATGCAGAGATTACATTAAAACAGATTATTACAGATTATCCGGAATCTAATGAAACAGTTGTTGCTGTAAAATGCTTATACTTTATTGAAAACTTTACTGAGATGGACTTTGCAGAATTTCGTGCATATCTTGATGAAATTGAGGCAGAATATGGCACACAGCTCTACAAAATGAAGGAAGATGTAAAGACAAAAACTTATATGGATGAACAGGAATTCATCACTGCAATTGAAAGATTGGAAGAGGTTATCAATAATCCGCCTACACCTGATGATTCTATTTATGCTATGATAGATGAAGGATATTGTTATCTGAAACTGGCAGAAGATAGCACACGAGCTATGCCGATAAGTTGCTCAGTAAGACCTTCAACTTTTGCTGAATACCAGGAAAACGTAAGAGAATTGGAATCAAGACTATCCTTCTTTAATAATATTGATTATGCTCCATATCCTACTGAAGAAGAAATTGCTATTCTAAATAACAATTACCCCAATCCATTCAATTCCAAAACCCGGCTTTCCTTTACTCTTCCTTATACTTCTGATGTAGAGATTTCTATTTACAATATAAAGGGACAGAAGATAAAAACATTAATTAATACTCACCTGGAAAAAGGCAAACACAATGCTTTCTGGAATGGTAAAGACAATTCTGGCAAACAGGTTTCCTCTGGAATCTACTTGTATAAGCTATCCACCAAAGGTGGATCCTCCTCAGGAGGAAAAGCAGAGAATAGAACAGTAGTTAAGAAGATGCTGCTGCTCAAATAAAGAAAAACATAATATGGAGTGCATTGACACTGTCAGTGCACTCCAAAATATTTTTAGAAAATTATGAAAAATCTATTTATGCTTTTGATTGCTTTCTTTATTTTTGCGATTCCTTTATTCTCTTTAGAGGTTGAAGGGCATATAACAGAAAATACTATCTGGACACCAGATAACAATCCTTATATTGTTGTCCATGACATCTATGTTGACTCTGGTGTTACCCTTACAATAGCACCTGGCACTATTGTAAAACTAACATCTGCAGAGTTATCAGAATTTGATCATATAGTAGAGAATTTTTACTGGCAGGGAGGTGAAGCAGAAGCAAAGATGATATGGGTAAACGGCAAGATAATTGCAGAAGGCACAGAACAGGACAGCATTATCTTTACCCGTAATCCTGATGTAGAGAATTACCATTGGGGAAC